>CESZ01003040.1_pt1 | contig 12985 bp, 10 predicted proteins | sample 531081 | NCBI WGS metagenome assembly CESZ01 (sample SAMEA2621260, study PRJEB7988) | marine metagenome | biome: marine biome (ENVO:00000447); feature: surface water layer (ENVO:00002042); material: "saline water (ENVO:00002010), including plankton (ENVO:xxxxxxxx)" | depth 5 m | reverse complement strand
CAGCCTTCATCGTCTGCAAGCTCTTGTCTTAATTGATCTTTGTTCATGCTGTGCCTCTCAATCGTGCGGCTAATACCTGATCCCTTGGGTTAGGTATTATAGCTGCTAATGTAGCTGGATCAGTAGTTGTAGAGGATGCGGGACCCACCGAAGGGGCTGTAGTGGGTCCCGCTTGCGCTACCCCGGGAGGAGCCAAGGTTGCAGCAACTTGTTGTGGTTGTTGTACTGGTTGTGCTTGTGACACAGGTTCGAGGTCCAAGGTGGGAGTTTCTTCAACCTGTGGTTCTTGAACTGGCTCCACCAAGCTACGACCACGAAACTCGTTTCGGATCTGATTTAATTCTGGAATAGGTAATCTATTGTCGTTCTCTCTTGCTCTTCTGCGAATTTCCGGGCTTATTTTCATGGGGGCAAAAACACCTCTCATTAATTCAGATATATTCCCGACCTTATTCTTCCTCATTTGTCTTCTAATTTCCCCGTCAGACATGCCAAGCTGTCTCATGTTTTGTACTGTTCGGTACATGTCACGCATCACACGGAACCTAGCTTCGTTAGCTTCTCTAAAAGTATTTGTTGCGTTTTCTGGATTAAGTGTACTCCTAGTGGATACGGCAGAATTAAATATCTGACTCGCGCTTCTAATTCCCCTGCTATACTCGTATCCTTTATACATCAAAATATTTTCAGGTTTAACTTCAATTTCAGACAAGCCTGTAAACGCTCTGAACAGTTCTTGTCCTGCTCTTCTTTCATTTCCAGAAGGGTCTACATTGTCAGCCATAAATAATGATCTAGCAAAACGCCCAACTTCTACACCGGGTTCTTGTGTTTCTTTAGTCATTCCTTTTAATTGTATCGGAGCGCCACCCGGTACTACAGAGTCAGCAATATGCATAAAACTCTTGAATGCTTTATCTCCGGGGGTGTCTTCTTCTCGGTAAACTTTAGAACCAGTTTGAGTTACGCCACCGCGAGTCGTAGTGTCAAGAATCTTTTCGGTTATGATGGACTCACCAGCAAACGGCTCAAATATTTCTGCTACTGCACCGAGCACGGCTTCTGTTGCTACTTCGGAACCATCCTTGCCTAAAGCTTCACCTTTATTGATGGCGTTAAGTATGGCAAGAGCCGGACGTTGTAAATAATCGTATGGGTTTGTGTAACTGTAGTCTATATAACCTTTCAGATTGCCATCTTTATCTACCGTAGTAGGAATCAAACGACTATTTTTTTGCCAAGGTGCTCCACTTTCACGGGCTGCATCCATCTGTTCTTGTGACACACCTGTCAAATCCATTGCCATTTTTTGTAATGCCGCTGGGGCAACCACCGCAGTGGATGTAAATCCAACTAAACGACGCATACCTATTTCTTGTACGGCACGATTGTCACTAGCAAGTTCTCTAAGAGAAAGACTTAGAGTGTTTGCGCTAGTGCGAAGTATCTCAGCGGGGAATGCGATAAAGTTTCCAACAGGTAGCTTACGAATACCCTTCACAAACTCAGGTACTCTTTCATAGTTGGGCACTGTGTTCTTTACAATGTCTGCTGCATAATCATCTACTGAACGACCGAGAGCCTGCGTTGCTAAATCCTCACTGCCGTAGGCTTGAATAATCTTGTTCTTTTCAAACTCGAAGTTATATATCTTCCAAACATCATCACCGCCTTGATACATGTCTTTAGCTTTGGTATTCGCACTGCTAAGAAAACTTCCAATCTTAGATCTAGTAAATACATTTCCTACTTTTTGACCGACGGGTATTCCCATGATGTCTGCATCAGCTTGACGAGTAAACCCAAGTCCCTCTTTAATCAAACGATCCATCTCACGAACTTGTGTTTGTGTACCTACAACTCCTAAACGCTGTAGGTTTTGATAATACTTTGCTCTATCCGCAGTTCCCCGTTTAGTAATGTTACCCATGACAGTTCCAAAAGACTCAAATAGATTGGCACCGCCTCCGACATTGCCCTGTGCTAATGCAAACAACGAAGCAGAGGTTACGTTCCTTACTTGAGTAATTGGAGACAGCACAGTTTTAGTGTATTGAGAAACACCCTTGCCTTTTAGGAACCCGGAATATACGGCTCTCATCGTGTTTCCCATTGTTCCTGAGTCACCAATGGTTAAACGAGTCATATCATTGTAAATGCGCTTGGGGACATAGACACCTTCGATAGACCCAAAACCTTTGCCTAGCTGCTCATAGCCTTCTTTCATCGTGGAAGGTAGCTGTGCAAATCTTTCGGCACTTACGAAGTTATCACCCTGATCTAAAAGGTTTGTTCGGATATATTTAAAGTAGTCATCTACCGCACGAAACTCTGCCATGTCTGCAATAGTGGATATGTAAGCTTCTTGTGGATCCTTAACTTCTCCCAAAAGATTACGAAGAGCTTGATTGTTTACTTGACGAGAAGAAAATAATCCTTCCTTTAGTTTCTTGTCTGCAATTCTAGCCTGCGCTTCTTGTCCTGTTTTTATAGGTCTACGCCCACGATTAGAATATCTGGAAACAAAAGCCTCGACCAAATCCTCGGCGGCACGGTCACTAACCTTTGCAGATTTACCTACACCAGTAAGAAAATCATTGGGTAATGGACCATCGAACAAGTCTTTATATAAATTTTCCGCTGCCTTTGGACTTGCTTTAAAAAAGGAGATAGCTTCTTTTCTAGCCTCCGCAAACTCATCGCTTTTCAAGAAAGTTTTATCCTCGAATATTTTATATTTGCGACGAAGATAAGATCCTATGTTGTCATTAATTGCATTGACCACATCGTCAGCTTCTCTAGTGGCTAGGTAGTCAGAGTTTTTAATTGAGTTGGATAAACCGTCAACTTGCGCTCTCATTTGTTTAGCGGGTTGTCTCATAAACTTTGGAAGCATGTCTTCTAGTGAAGTGTTTGTGTCTTTCGCATTACGAACAAAGTCTGGATCCTTAGTCATATACCCATACAAACGATTCATAACCTCAGAACGAGTCAGAGGAGTGCCTTCGACCATAATAGTTTCTGACTTTTTAAAGACCTTATCTACACCGTCTTGTACTTCTTTTAAATATCTCGCGGCTTCTCCAAGTTCTGCTTCGACCTGTCCTGTTATGGTAGACCTAACCTCAAAAACATCTTGGGGTAGATTCCCTCGTGCTCTAAAAACAGAGGCAAGACTATTTAAACCGTCTCCAACTAAGTTGTCTTGTTCGGCAAGTTTTTTTATGGGCTTACTAATAGCTTCGGCAGCAGGAAGAATACCCTTTCTAACCACGGGAGCAACAACTGGAGTAGCTACTTTAGTTACTCCCTTACCCAAAAGTCCAACAGCTTGAAGTGCTTTAGGTAACGCGGCAGTGGCTCCGCCAGCTTCGAGAGCAAAGCTAAGTCTGTTACCTATTCTGGCTGCTGCTTTTTCTCTACCTTGTAAACCAATTGTATCTTCCGTTGTTGTGGGTCCTGCCTGAAAGAAATCACCAAGAGTCGTTACACCATCAGTAGCCACAACCGCGTCAGTCACCGCCGCCGCACCTACCTGTGCTGCACGATTGGTTAAAGTTCCAAGGTTCGCGATCCGTCCAAGCTTGCTTGCAACACCTGCTGCCCCAAGACCGGGCACAACAAATTGCGCTGCAACTTCCGCGATCTTCCCTGCTGTGCCCTCGGGGTCTATGCCACCAGCTTGACGGATTCCATCAAAGAAATCGGTTACATCAGTCGAGTAATCCGTATCATATATGTAGTCGATGCCAGCAGCGCCAAGCTCACCGATACCCTGTGGAATGGCAAGCAAGCCAGATGCAATACCTTCAGCAATTTCCTGTGTGGTGGACTCTTGAGTTTCAGACTCTACAGAAAAAGATTGTGCGGGATCAAAGGTTGCAGCCTCTGTATCTTGTTCTTCTTCAACAACATCGAAAGGCTTGCTAAGATCTAAACCAGAAGAACCTTCTTCTTCAATGGAAAAAGGTTTGCTAAGATCCAAAGTAGCCATTTTATTTTATCTCTTCGCTTCCGGTGACGTTTCCTTGAGCGTCAACCGCTGTAACTCTAAATTTTTTACCTCCTTGAGTAACAACTGAGCCTACGGCTAGACTTTGTGTGCCTTGTTGAGGGGCTGCGCTAGTTTGACCAGATGATATTCTATCATATTGAGAGCCAAAAAATGCCTCAAAATCCTGTGATGTGGGGTTTTTAATACCAGATCTTTGCAGTTGTTCTCTGGCTAAATCCATCTGATCTGTTTTCCCCAGTTGATCCATTATAAACCTGTCCCTGTCGGGAGCTTTAGGCCCTGTTTTAACCGTCCCTTTCGACTTAGCTAATTCAGCTTCTAGAATATTGTTTTGTAATTCATCACCAGCCTGTTGTTTACCAAGTGCTGTAATATTGTTGTCGGAGTCTATCCATCCAAATTTTTTAGCTATTCTTAGCGCAACAGAATCTGTCTTCATTTCATTTATTGCTTCTGTAGCAAGGTTATTACGCACCTTTTCATCGAGAGTTCTACCTGCTATCTCCAACTGTGCAATTTTAGGGAGCATGTTGATTGCTAATGATTGCCGTGCAAAGCTCATGTCGCTATTATACTTTTGACGATTCCACTCGTCTGTCTTTTTAAACTGTGCATCAGCTTGTTTAAATCTGTTGTCGGCTGCTGTCCACTGGTTCTTTGCTGCTGCCATTGCGATGTTAGCAGTGCGCTCGTCTCGAATCATTTGCGCTCGGAACACTCGACGTTCCTTTTCATCCTCACGTTCTTGTTCATTAAGATCTTTCATATCTTTGCCGTATGCATCAATGCCTAGCGACAAACCTTTCGCAATGTTAGTTATTGCGTTTTCGCTTTCACCTGCGGCAATAGCTAACCCAGCCTTTATTAAATTCATATAGAAAGCGTCTCTTTTAGCATCCGTGAAATCTTTTTTGTCCCCAAAAGTATCTTTAATTGCGTTATCAATTTTTTCCAAATTAACTTCTTCGGGGTCTGCATATTGACCATACGTTACGGCAAAAGCATCCGCTGCTTCTGGGTTGGTAGCTTGACTAGATGGAACTTTCTTTTTTATTACAGAAGGATCTTCTACATCGCCAGTTAACAAAGAGGTAAGTTTGCTAGTTATTGTATCGATAGCCGTGTTAGCAACGGTTGAACCAGCTTTATCTCCAGTTGAAGTTTCTTTGTTCGGATCTACGGTACTAACTTGTCTCCCCTTTGCGCTATCGGTGCTGGTGCTGGTGCTGGTGGCTTTAGCTAGAACTTCAGCGGGGGTATCAGCAATAGTCAAAGGAAGTCCTTGAGCTACCCCGCCTTCCATATCTGATACAGTAGCAGTTCCTGCGGATCTACCCGGGAAGCCTTCTCTTATAGCCCCAGCCGCCGCTTGTGCGTCAGCCAAAGCTGTACCTGTTGGTTTAGGAATAAACCCAGAAATAATTCCTTTTTCTAGGTTTTGTATTGCATCACCCGCAGCACTTGTGCCTCTAACTATTGCATCGTCTGCACTTCTCAATGCTGACTGAACAGGACTCTGACTTTCTTCCGTTCCAAAAACAAAATTTCGTATACCTTGACCTATTGGATTGGGCTTACCGGGTGCATCGTCAGGTACTCTAAACCCAAGAACTTCACCGGGGTACATAAAAGCTCTTTTAATTTGTTCCATTGCAGTGCTGGGTTCCGTGCTCACTGTCGCAGGAACGGTTGCGCCTTGGTCTAACCCCTGTTTTGCGCGGAAGGCAGCTAGATTACTGCGGGTGGCTGCATTCTGTTCTGCCTCGGAAAGAGGCAGGTCTATTGTCGCAGGAACGGTTGCGCCTTGACCTAGACCTTGTGCCGCTCGAAGCGCAGCTAAATTACTTCTATTAGCCGCCATTCTTTCTGCGTCAGAAATGGGTGCATCAACAGCAGTATCCGTAGATATTCGTGTTGATTGTGCAAGAGCTTGTCTAGCCAAGCGAAGAGCGTTCTGACCATCTGGGGTCCTAGCTGCGGCACCATAGTTAACAGGTTTAGCAAGTTCCTGAAGCGCTCTTTTGTCCCCAGCTTGCACTGCTCTTTGAACTGCGGCGGTGTAAGTATTAGTACCACCATTAGCCATACGCACTGGCTGACGGTTGGCTACGGTGTTAGCAAGCTGCGGCGAAGATGCGAGGATCCCGGTTGGTCGTCGTGACGCACCGGGCTGACGGAACATTCTGCGATTTAATGGGTTCATCCTGTTGCCCTTACATTCGGATTAAACAAGTTACCAAAACCGCCAGCAGCACCAGCAGCACCGAGACCCGCGATCCCAAGACCCGCAATCTGTGAGAACAGGCTAGGATTAGGAGTAGCTGTCTGACTTGTTGTCTGTTGCAACGAAGGAACACCACGGAACAGATCAGATAAGAAACCTATCTCCTGATAAGGAGCATTCTGCTGACCCATTATGTTAGCACGTTCTAGGTCCAACGCCGCCTGACCCTTGAAACCAGCGCCATCTCCGAACTGCTGTGTAAGTCCACCAATACCAAGAAGGCTATTCACATCCTGCACACCCATTGCTTGAGCCTGACCACCTAAAGTCCCATACATCCCGGCCTGCTGTGCCTGCAACTGCGCTGCATTTTGTGCCGCTTGCTGTGCCTGTTGAAACCCTTGCTGCCTGAGATTGGCTGCTGCTCGAGATTGTTCCTGTATGTTAGCTTCACCAAGCGCTGCTTGACCGACCCCAAAACGTGACCCGCCAAAAGCTCCAGCTTGCACTGCTTGAGAACTAAGTTGATTTTGTTGTTCCTGTCCAGCCTTTCTAATATCAGCTAGTGTCTGTTGAACAACTTGATCCTCGTAAGGGTTCATAAACTGTTGGGCTGCACCGGGTTGTGCAAAAGCTCCAGCTTGCGTCATTGCTGCTTGAGCGCCCTGCATAAATGGCTTGTAGGCACCCACACCCTGTCCAGCCAATTGAATAGCTCGTCTCTGCTCTGGGGATAGACCAGCCATTTTCTGGTCTGTATATCCCATCCCGCCTTTTAGAGCGGTGGCTTGAGCAAAAATATCCTTTAGGAAGTCTTCCTGAAACGGAGCTAACCGTTGGGTAACTGTTTGTTCTTGTACTGCCATTACGCTGTGGCCTCCAACTCCGCCATCATATCATATAAACGTGCGGCTCCGATATCTCTATCTCCACCACCTGCACCACGAACAGACTTTGCTGTTAAAACAAACTCTCCATCTGACAGTCTAGCAGGCACGGAATCAGATGTCCCTGTCCCCGGTCCGCTGACCTCACCCGTTATCGGGGTATCATAACTCATTTTATCGTGTCCGTACATAGCCCCGCCATGCGCTGCTAAAACAGGCTCTCTTTCGCTGTATTCTTTGCGATCTGCGTCCTTTCTAGCTTTGTATGCCTCACGCTCTTCCGGGTCATCAAGATCGTACCGAACGCCCCGATACTCTACATCCCACGCTTCACCGGGTCTACCATAGTCGGGATTGCGTGTTTCTTCCTCTTCTGGGCTTGACAAAGCTCCGAGGGCCAAGGTCCCAAGGCCAGCAGTCAACATCTTATTGTCTTTAACAAAGTCCATTACTCCACCGAACATACTGCTACCTCCACCCGAGGTGCTTCCAGTAGTCATTCCCTCTGACAGAAAATTCTCAGGACCAGCCATTGTAGTTGGAATTCCGGCACCACCTGAATACAAACTCCTCTGCAAGGCATTGGGGCCAAACATACCTGTGTTGGCCTGTGCTCCAGAGCTCATCATACTTGATGGGACAAAGGAGGTTACACCGTAGGCCAGTGCAGCATTGGTAAGTGCGTCGTTAACTGACTTGCCGCCAGCTAGGCTACCAATCCCAGAACCTAAAGACGCACCCAAAGGTCCGCCAAAGTAAAAACCAGCAGCCGTACCGATAATAGGCAGGACATCTTTTGCACTGCCTAGTCCTAATGCTTTTCCAAGATCACCAAATATTGCCATTATGCTACCTTTACAGTACCGGAATCATTATACAGCGTCCCCGTCTCAAGTCCAGTGGCGCTTGTGGGCAAGTCTGTTATTGTTAGGGTCGATGCCCGTAGGTCACCCGGGTTACGTTCCTGCTCAATAAATATCTCCAGTGCTCGAACAAGATCCGACATGTAACTTACACTGTATTCCTGCGGGGCTTCCGGGAGTCTGGGTGGTGGCGTTTGATTACTAGACACTAGCGCCTCCCATCCTGACGTAAGTCAACTCTAGGACTGCCAAGACGCCACTTGGCACCAAGTGCGGTTGACTCAACTCTCAATGCAAAAGATCGACCTCGGGCACGGACGTACAACTGTTTTGTGTACTCTTCAACAGGACTAGTTTGTGTTCTTGTTGTCGTCGATGCCGCTGTATTACCAAAATCCTCACCGGGAAAGTCTCTTGACTTAATTGTGAACGTGGCTTGCGGGGTGGATATAGCAGTAGAACCAGAGAAACTTAGATCCGGTATAACCCTTCTGACATAAGTAAAGTGGTCCCCATCTCCTATGTCCATTACGGCTGACTCTATAAATGATGTCATTGCGCTGCCATCGTCATCATGCCCAAACTCTTGGTTGTATACATATCCGCCCTCTGTAGCCAAAGGAAAGGGCCGAGTTCCGCGATCCAACCACGCACTTCTTGCTAACGTACCGAAGTACCACAGCTTTTCTAGGTAGTTGTACACCACATAGCGGTCATTCTCTGTTGATCCAGATGCCGGGTAAAACCAGAAGACCTCACTGAACTCAGAGTTTACCCCACCGTATATCTTGTCACTCTGTTCCAGATTGATATCATTGAATACTTTGTCCTTGACAGTGCATGGTAGCTGGGCTGTCTGACCAGCATAGACGTAAAAGTTATCGTCACCCATCCAGAACACAAAATCTTCCGTGGCAACAGCGGCGTTTGGTCCGGCGATAGTTATGTTGGATGCAAGCTGCTGTAGACCAAAGGTAAAGGGAGGCCCGATAAACCTCATGGAGGTTAGTGCAGTATCAGTCCATATCAGGATTTCACGCTTTGTTTCAATGGCTTTTACAAAGGTAGAACCAGAACCAAGTCGCAAATCTCCGGCGGTGTTGGTTGTTACAGGATACCAGTCAATTGGGTTTTCCTGACTGGAGAAACGTATCAACAACGGATCTTGGACCCCGTCCCCTTGTGCGTCACTCGCACCACCAAGACCATCACAACCAAAGGCAAGAACGTGACGGTCTCTATCCGATACCATGATCTGCTTACAAATGGTGGGTACGCTTCTCTTTGTGCCTGACCGGGTAGATAGTTCTACTGCTCTGGCTCCCGTACCAGTAGATTTGTCCCAGTAAAAAACACCGGAGTCACGAGGATTTATAAGGAGATCTTCTCCGAAATTATCGTGTGACCACAGACGTATCTGTGTTGTAGTTGTCAGACCACCGGAAGCTGCAACACCCCAACCGGAGAAGTCATCGGCTGGATCAGCGTTACCTTTAGCTAGGATGACTAGACTTCCATCCACATGACTAGCCGCAGTTGTGCCTGAATGCCCACGGGTACAGCCCGTTAGATCGTTGCCCGAGATACCACCAACAAGAATTAACTCATTGTCAATCATCACAATGTCAGTAGCCACGATGCCTGTGGTGCTGGTTACGGTAATTGTGGTGTCACTATTTGAAAGAGTGCCGCCCTCGTTGACCGTTGTCTGTAGTGGTGCTGAAGTTCTACCACCATACAAACCTGCGCCCCAACCTGTGCCACCCACTGTGGTATTAAGACCTACGTTGATCTGATAGTTACCTACCGTGCTGCTACCGCCATTACTTGTGTCAGAGCCGTTGGATGTTACTGTAGCCCCAAGAAGATCTTTGGCTGTAATTTCATAGGTACTACCGGAAAGAACCTGATCAATACTATATTCTTGATTTAGTACGGTGGCAGTTATGTTTCCGCCAAGACTTGCGGCGCTGGAAAAAGTAACAAAGTCCCCGGTTACCGCACCGTGGTTAACGTGAGTTACGGTGATTGTGCTAGAAAACGGTGCTGATGTTGTTGCGGCAAAGGTAATAACACCTGCACTTGTAGGGGATCCAGTGCGAAGAGGAGTTATATCGTTGAATGTGCCGCCTTCTTCTAAATAATATTTTAAGTTCGTACCCAACCCAAGATAGTTAGATCCGTCAAGAGCAATCCAGTTATGTAAAGCACGGCAAGTACCTAGAAAAGTTGAACTAGCGTACTTTGCCCAGCCACCTATTTTTTCGGGGTAGCCTAGACGAAAGCGTACTTTGTCACCGTCTCTCCACCCACCTTCGTTGGAGTACGCTGTAAGATCCTGTACAAGCCCGGGTCTGAATTGTAGTTTTGTTAGCGGCATTATGTTTTTCTCCCGCCATAAAAATCAGATATAGCCAACGCATTACCAGACACAGGAATGCCTGAGTTAACGGTTGTGTCAACAGCCGCGTTGTTGTAGCTACTGCCACCAACATAAAGATAAATACAAGCCCAGCCAGAAGATGCGCCGCTTCCAACCATTCGTATTACCTGCCCAGAACTTAGAGAAAGTGTGTCAACCGCCGAGGCGGTCTGATTATACGCTGGAGATAAAGTGTGTGTTCTAACCAAGCTGCCGTTTGCATACATACTAACAGTGGCTGAAGCAACGCCTTGTATATAATAAGCAGCGTAGTACTGATAAGTCCCGGTCTTGTTGACAGTAAAGTTCCTGTCCATAGTTATGGTACTGCCGTTATCACCCCACAAAGCCTGAGTGTACAGACGGCTAAAAGTATTTATCTGCGGGTCATAGCCGCCAATACCGGGATATCTATAGTTAGTGGAGTTGCTACCGCCAAGACTAGATGCGGTTACTGTTTCTGGAACAGTGGACGGAACGTATCCGTTACCACCACTCTTGTAGTACTCGCTCATAGAAATAGGGTGTGAGCCAGTAAACTCTGTCTGAAGATCAGAAAGTGACAGTGTTCCAGAAGATGGCAGCGTCATTAGATCGATCCATATGCGGTTACATCGTCAACAGAAGTTATTGCGCCGTTGGAAGCTATTTTAGCCACTGCCGAGCCACCGTAGGAAAATACTAGATTGTTGTTTCCATCAACAGAAATTGTCCAACCGCTACCACCAGTCAGACTTAATGTGTTTCCAAAGCTAGAACCTGCACTAACAAACGAAAGCTGCCCGGAGCCATCTGTCTTTAATAGCTGTCCTGCGGTTCCGTCCGCCTGTGGATAAGACAAGCCGTCAAGTATAACAGAGCCTGTACCATGCGGGGTAATCGCAATATCTCTATTACTTGCTGTGGTTACAATGCTGTGCGTAACAACATCAAGGTTGCCGCCAAGCTCGGGACTCGTGTCGTTAACCAGATCGGTAGTTGGTGTCAGGCTTTTGAAAACACCGGAACCGCCACCACCGTCACCTGTCACAGCGGCTGATGCACCTGCTGCGATTTCTACGCCGTTGGATGCGGAGTAGGTTACACCTTTGTATATAATACGACAGGCAGCGTTTGTGTCGTTTCTGATAGTATAAAATTTTTCCTGATCTGTTGGAGTAACTCTTAGCTCAAAGGTAGAACCCGGAGATCCGCTAAGAACAAGAACGGTGTTTGCGCCGTCGCTAGTAGATCCATCGTTGGTAGTCAGATCTTGACTACCTGAAATAGTTATCTGCGCCTGACCGTGAAGTGCCTGATCAATTATATCGAAGTTGGTATTAGTCGTTGTGCCCCAAGTTCCTGCCTGTTCGCCGGAACCGGGTTTTTGAATACCAGTGTTTGAAGTATATGTACTGGGCATTTAAACCACCTTATTTGTCCACGTTTCTATTGTACCACCCGCGTTAATTTCTGTCCATGTCCCACCACTTGGGACAACTTGCACCCAGTTTTCTGACGGGGTGTCTGCATCTATACGCTCCCAAAAAAACCTACCTTGGGCTGACACAACAAACACTGCATTAATTTGCAGTTCGTCCATGAGGATAACTTTGGTTCCAAGAGAAGACTGTATAAAAACAGACTCAATATCCAAAGGACGAGAGTTTATTATAAATGTAGGCGCGACCGACTGTATGAACTCCGCCGTCATTTCTTGCGAGGCGGAGTATAACACACTTCCCCCGGATGTCTGCTCAAAGTTAGCACTCTGCTCAGAGGCTGCACTTAGGGTCATAACGGAGTTTGTGCTTTGTATAAAGGCAGCGTCTTGTTCGGATATTGCTGAAGCTACAAACGTGCCATTCGTTGTTTGCACAGTGCTAAAATCCATCTCCGCGATAACTGTTCCAAAGCGGGTAAGCTCTGTGCTTTGCAGAAACAAAGCAGAAGCCTCAAAGATACCTGCAAGAACACCTACGCCAATTGTAGCTTTAACACCAATTGCTTCCATATCTGCGGAGCCGTTTGCTACAAACATAGATGCGCCGTCTACAGTGAAGTTGGCATCAGCAGTTGCAGAACCAAAGGCTAGAATACCTTGGTCCGCGATAGCCCTTTCTGATAGTGCCAACTCACCAAACATTAGTCAGCGTCCGCAATGGTCAGAGTGCCAGCGTCTACTTGGCGCAGGATTTCTGCGTAGTGTGTGTTGGCTAGGTCTAGCGGAACGTGCATAGTCACGCCATCAATACTCGCTACAACTCCCTGATTTACTCCATCAGGGGACACAGAACCGTCATCATTATTGATATTAATTCCTTGAAAATATCTTGCGTTGTTAATATTCATCTTTACAACTCCGCATCCGCTTTGAAATCATTAATCACAATACCAATAGCATTGGTCCAGTTCCCTGCACTATTATAAACAAAAACGTAACTATAGTTTACGCTTGCTACGGCAAATGTTCCTGCACTTCCGCTTTGCGGAGTAAATGTTCCAGTGCAAGTTGGCGAACCTCTCATATTTGTTGGGAACTGTATTGCACCGCTTGGCGAAACGGTTGCAAAACTTCCCGTATAACCAATATGC
>CESZ01029715.1_pt1 | contig 13242 bp, 10 predicted proteins | sample 531081 | NCBI WGS metagenome assembly CESZ01 (sample SAMEA2621260, study PRJEB7988) | marine metagenome | biome: marine biome (ENVO:00000447); feature: surface water layer (ENVO:00002042); material: "saline water (ENVO:00002010), including plankton (ENVO:xxxxxxxx)" | depth 5 m | reverse complement strand
TCATTTAATTTTTGATCCAGTTCTATATTCTTATTAATTAGCTCTTTTTGTGCTGTTACACTTGGGTAACCAGGAACAAAAGTTTTAATAGAACTGTAGGAAATTAATAGAAAACATAAAATTGAAAATACAATTATAGAAAAAAGAAAAAATAACAATAAAGAAAACTTAGAAGTAGTGAAATTTCTTTTTTCTTCAAAGCTTCCCTCATCTAGGACTACAACTCTTCGTTTTTCTTGAAGATTTTTAAGCCAAATTATAAACTTTGATTCAGTTTTTTTTGTTTTGCCCATTTATTTATTTATAATGCAAATATCTCAAATTTATTTACTCTAAATTAAATAATCTTTGATTGAATAAATAACTAATACAATAAGTTCAATAGATTGTGGTTAATATTGCAGATATAATTTTTTAATGAAACTAATTAAACCCTGTATTTTATTTTTTACATTTCTATTACTTTGGTCCTGCTCAACAGAGAAGAATAAAGTTTTAAATAGAGAGTTTCATAATTTACATGCAAAATACAACGGGTTTTTTAATGCAAATGAAATTATCAAAGTAACCTATAATGACTTTTTAAAAACAAGAAAAGAAAATTACAATTTAATTTTACCAATTTTCCCTTTTCCCGATATCGAACAGTCCAAAAATTGGTATGCTCCAATGGACACTGCATATAGAAAATGTGAACTTGTTATTTTCAGCCATAGAATGCCACATGCAAAAAAAGGAAAAAATAGAAATAGTGAGTGGGGCAAATATATTGACGATAACTGGATGACAATGGGCAAAACAAGGTTTTACAAAAAAGATCTTCCAAAGGCACTTAAAATATTTCAATATGTCGAGAACCATTATAAGATAGAAGACAATTATTATGAAAGTATTTTTTGGCAATCAAAAGTTCTCATAGCAATGGGTGCTTTTGACGAAGCAGAAGAAATTTTACTTAGTTTAATTATAAAGTTTGAGGAACAACAATTAGAATCCAAAGACCAGGAAAAGCTAACAGTAAAACAGAAATTAAGATTAGCATTAAAATACGACGAAAGAATAAAATATTTAGAAAGTAAAGAGCCCGTAATTTCTAAAAATATCATCAATAAAATCTACCCAACGCTAGCAGATCTCCATATTCAAAACAAGTCTTATAAAAAAGCAATTGAAAACCTAGAAATTGCTATTGAAAATAAACACAAAAAAGCTTTTAAAACAAGATTGTTTTTCGTTCTTGCTCAATTATATCACTTAGAAAATAATTTCAAAGCATCCCTATACTATCAAGAAGTTGTAGAAAGAAATCCTGAATATGAAATGGCTTTTCAGGCAAAAATCAATAGGGCTCTTTCTTTTAGCGGAAGAGATTCCAAAGCGATTAAATCCCAATTGTTAAAGATGCTTAAAGACGATAAAAATATTGAATATTTTGATCAAATTTATTATGCCCTTGCTGAAATTTCATTTAAAAATAATGCAGAAGAAACAGGGAAAGAACAACTTCAAAAGTCCATTAACTTGAGCACAAATAATTTGCCTCAAAAAATAAAATCCATGCAAAGAATGGGCGATTTGTATTTTGAAAAGTCTCAGTACATTAAATCCTATTTCTACTATGATTCAATTCAAAAAATATCTTTGAAAGTCTACAAAAACAAAGAACAAGTGGATAAAAAGTACAAGTTGCTAAAAAATATCTTCATCAATAGAACCTTAATAGAAAAAAATGATAGTTTATTTGCTATATGCTCTTTAGAACCTAAGCAGAGAATCGATAAGATTTATGAAGTTTTAGATTTAGAACTCGCTAAAAGAGCCAAAAAATTAGAAGCCCCATTACTGGCTAGCACCTATAAACCATTGTCTAGCACTAGTAGTAACTCTCTAAATAATCAATCTTTTTTTATTTGGGATCAAAAAATGTTGGACCGAGGAAAAGTAGAGTTTGATAAAAAATGGGGGAAACGAATTCTAGAAGACAACTGGAGAAGAGGATCTAAAACTGCCATGTTTTTGGAGGAAAATGAAGAAACAGCTCTTTCTTTTTCAAATAGCGAGCTATTTGATGAACTTTCTCAAAATCTTCCATGTGAGGATAAAGATCAATTGAAATCCATGAAAGACTCTATTATGATTGCACTATTTAACCTTGGAATAATCCACCATTATGAAACAAAAAACCTCCAACTTTCAAAAAAATATTTTAAAAGAATAATTGAAAATTACCAGCCTGAAAATCAATCCATTGCTTCTATATACGAATTATATAATATATACGAAGCCCTAGGAAGGCCATCGGAAAGTAGCAAAATGAAAAAATTGCTGTTAAGCAAATACCCAAAAAGTAAATTTTCAAAACTTTTATTAGGAGATGAAAATTTAAATGCTTCTCAAAAAGCAATGAAAAAAGAACAAAAATTGTATTCTCAATTATTCTCGTTGTACCAAACTGGAAACTATACCAAAGTTTTAGAAACTTGCTCAAATAAAACCAAAGACTCTACCAACCCCCTGATTTGTCAATATGGCTTATTGAAAGCCTATTCTTTAAAGAAGTTAAACGATACTGCAAATAATAGAAGAGAATTAATAAACACCTTAAAATTAATATCAAATCAATGTCTAGGAACAGAGATTGCGGATCAAGCAATTGCTGTTTTAAATGAATTAAAAATTACAAACGCTCAAAATTTAATGAAAAAAGAAAAATGGAAATTTAATTTTAGTCCAGACACTTTACATTATTTTATTTTAATTGCTCCAAAGGGAGGATTTGCTATGAATAAAGCCAAAAATAACATAGCAGATTTTAATACGGCTAATTTCTCAGATTTAAAACTTAAAATTTCCAATACTTTTTTAAACACATCAGATCAGATGATAATTGTTAAACGTTTCAATAATAGTAAAAAAGCACTTGATTATTACTTAACCTTTAAAGTCAATAACGGAGCTATTAAAACCTATAGAAAAGAGAAATTTTTTGTAGTGACTCCCCAAAACTTGAAAGAATTATATTTAGAAAAAAACACAGATAATTACATCAAATTTTTTAAAGAATTTTATCAATAAGTTAACTTTCTTGTTTTTTGTATATTTGTAAAAATTATTTATGGTATTTAAATCGGATAAGAGTATGGCAAATTATAATAATAACCAATCCCCAGAGAGGCTAAATAGAATAGTTGAGGGGACAAATATTGAGGGAGATATTAAATCTGATTCCAATATAAGAATCGATGGTTATCTAAAAGGAACAATTACTGTTAAAGGTAGATTAGTTTTAGGCCCAACAGGGAAAATAGATGGTAATATCTATTGTAAAAATGCAGATTTAGAAGGTAAATTAAATGGTGTTATTGAAGTAGATGAACTTCTTTCACTTAAAAGCACAGCTAAACTTCAGGGAGAGATTTCTACTAATAAACTTTCTATTGAGCCTGGTGCAATATTTTCAGGAAATTGTAAAATGGGAGCAGTTCTTAAAGACATTACTTCCTCTGAAGAATCAAGAGAGGAAGCTAAAGAAGTTATTAAAGAGAAAACAGCTTGAAGCGCTTAAAAGTTTATTAAGTCATGTAGCCTAAAATTTACTAATACTTAAAAAAGCATAAAATGAATACCAAATTATTAGTTCCAACAGATTTCTCAGAAGTAGCACAATCTGCAATGCAACACGCTATAAAATTTGCAGAAATTATTAATGCAGATGTTGTCTTGTTACATGTAGTAAGTTCTAGAGCTGAAGTCGAAGATGCCAAAGAAAAGTTAAGTAAGGAAATTACACTTGGAAATTCTATTTCTAAATCTTGTAATTTAATTTCTTTTGTAAGAATTGGAAATATATTTGAAGATATAGGTGATGTTGCAGCTGAACTTGGAATTTCTCTAATTTTTATGGGAACTCACAAAGCTAGTAGATGGCAAAAATTAGTTGGAAGTAGAGCAATTAAAGTGATTAGTAGTTCTCCTGTACCGTTTATTGTTACCCAAGAAAAATTGATGAACTCTAGCGGTTATGACAATATTGTTGTTCCTCTAGACTTAAACGTAGAAACTAAACAAAAGCTTGAATTGGTAGCAAAAATTGCTCATTATTTTGACTCTCAAGTGCATCTGCTAACTAACGATAACTCGGATGAATTTATTAAAACTAAACTTAAGGCAAATCAAGTTTGGGCTAGTAATTATCTAGAATCCAAAGACATTAAAAATTCTTCCCACCTAGTGGATCAAGATGATAGCTTAACAGAGGGTATTTTCAAACTTTCTAAAGAAGTAGATGCTGATTTAATAGCTATAATGAATCTTGAAGATGAAACTGTATTAGGTCTTTATGAAAATACTTTTCAAGAGGAAATTGTTGCCAACGATTTAAAAGTTCCAGTACTGTGTGTCAATCCTCACCCTGTAACTAAAGTATCAGGCATTTTAGTTCGATAAATTAGATGCTTTCAGAACAAGAGCAGATTAGAAGAGATAGTCTCCAGAAGATCATAGATTACGGAATCAACCCTTATCCAGCCGCAGAATTTAAGGTTAGCCATTATTCTATCGACATTTTAGAAAATTTTAAGGAAGGGGAAAATGTTAATATTGCAGGTAGATTAATGAGAAGAAAGATACAAGGCAAGGCTAGCTTTGGCAGTATCCAAGACTCGAAAGGGAAAATACAAGTTTATTTTAATAGAGATGTGATTTGTCCATCAGAGGATAAGTCCATGTATAACGATTTTTTTAAAAAATGGCTAGACCTTGGGGACATCCTAGGTATTGAAGGAAAAGTTTTCAAAACAATGGTTGGAGAAATTTCTATAAACGTAGACAAATTCCATTTGCTAAGTAAATCTTTAAAGCCTTTACCTCAGCCAAAAACCGACAGCGAAGGAATTATTCATGATGGATTTAATGATCCAGAACTTAGATATAGAAGAAGGTATGTTGACCTAGTGGTAAATGAAAACGTAAAGGAGACTTTTATAAAACGTACGAAGATCATCAACTCAATGAGAAGGTTTCTTTCTAAAAAAGATTATTTAGAAGTAGAAACACCAATTTTACAAACAATTCCCGGTGGAGCAGCAGCAAGACCGTTTGTAACCCACCATAATGCACTAGATGTTCCTCTGTATCTTAGAATCGCCAACGAACTATACTTAAAAAGACTAATTGTAGGAGGGTTTGAAGGAGTTTATGAATTTGCCAAAGACTTTAGAAATGAGGGGATGGACAGAACCCATAATCCTGAATTTACCCAAATGGAAATTTATGTAGCATACAAAGATTACCATTGGATGATGAACTTTACCGAAGATATGCTAGAATTCATTTGTAATGAAGTCTTAGGAACTACTCAGGTGCAGATCGGAGAGGAAAAATTAAACTTCAAGAAACCATTTAATAGAATCTCAATGACTGATTCTATTTTAGAACATACTGGTATTGACATATCTAATATGTCAGAGAATGAATTGAGGGAGGCCTGTAAATCCATCGGAGTTGAAGTTAGTGACTCAATGGGAAAGGGAAAGTTGATAGATGAAATTTTTGGCGAAAAGTGTGAGAGCAGTTATATTCAGCCTACTTTTATTACTGACTATCCTGTAGAGATGTCTCCGTTGTGTAAAAAACACAGAGACAATCCAGAGTTAACCGAGAGATTTGAGTTAATGGTAAACGGTAAAGAACTTGCCAATGCTTACTCTGAACTAAATGATCCTATTGACCAAAAAGAAAGATTTGAAGAGCAAGTTAAACTAGCAGAAAAAGGAGACGACGAGGCAATGTTTATTGATTTAGACTTTATAAGAGCGTTGGAATACGGTATGCCACCAACATCTGGAATGGGAATTGGTATTGATAGATTGGTTATGTTTTTATGTAACCAACCGTCTATCCAAGAAGTTTTACTTTTTCCACAAATGAAGCCAGAAAAATGGGAAACAGGTCCTAACAAAAGCGAATTTCTTGAAATAAATATTCCACCACAATGGATAATTCCTATTTATGAGAGCGGTTATACCAACAAAGACTTGCTGCTAGAGGCTAAGCCAACCGCAGTTCATCAAAAATTAAATGGGTATCGTAAAAAGAACAAACTTGATATTCCTGCAATTCTTTTAGAAGAAGTACAATCGTGGTTTAAATAGTTTTTTTGCTGTAATAACTATATTTAAATACTTTAAGGAGATGATTCGTATTAATGAGACATTAAACTTCCAATTATTTGATAAAACAAATTTAAGTGAACATATTTTTTTATTCTAAAAAATGTATAATTAAGCGCTCAAAAAAAAAGCTACTAATTTTAATGGCTTTAAATTTGTTAATAAATTCTTTTTTTATTTCTCAAAACAACCCAAACTGTTTTTTATTTGAAGTTTCTCAATTAAACCTAAAGAACTCAAATAAAGGGCCAATTAAAACCATTCCAGAAGAATTAAATTGTTTCAAACCTTTTAAAAAACAACTCAATGAGCTACTTAATATAAGAAGAAATCAATTTTATTATGTGGACTCTATTTTAAGAGAAAATAAACTCCCTAACTCATTTGGGTTTTTGCCTTTGGTTTTATCTGGTTATAACTCCACCAACACTTCAGATTTATCCTCTAAGGGAATTTGGGCCCTAAGCTATATCACAGCATTTAAAAAAGAGCTTCAAATAAATTCTTATGTAGATCAAAGAATGAATAATCGGCTAGCAACTTTGGCTGCAGTACAACAACTTAAGTTTTTAATGGAAAAGTACAAATCTGAAAATTGGACATTATTGGCTTTTATTACTTCTCCAAGCTATGTTTCTAATATATTTAAAGAATCAAAATCAAAAAAGTGGGATGTAGCTCAAGAATTTATAGAAAGCAAATACCTGCAAAATATCAAACTTATTAATTGGTTAAATCAACTTGATTTAAAAGACTTTAATGGCAACTATAAAATCATAAATAAAGATTATCAGAAATTTTCTTTTAACGACAATATTTTGTTTGATGCTATAGCACAATTTAAAATAATTGATTTTAATCAAATTAATATCAAAAATCCATTTCTAACAGGCCAAATGATCCCCAAAAATCAATCTATAGTTTTAAAAAAGGAGCTTGGAAACTTCATCTTGCAAAACCAATCTAAAATTATTGCATTTCAAGATTCTATGATCAATAATCTATTTCTTATGGAAGCGTCTGCCAAGGAGCCTTTAATTCATATTATAGAGTTTGGTGATGTTTTAGGTCAAATAGCAATTGATTATAATGTTTCTGTAGCTCAAATTATGAAATGGAATGATTTATCTAGCACTATGATATATCAAGGTCAAAAATTAAAGTTATTTTCAAATCAAATGGACACAAAATATAAGCTTCATTTATATACCGTAAGTAATGAGAAATACTTTTGGGAAGTAGCATCAACCAGTCCTGAAATCTCTGTAAAAAAAATATGTAAATACAATATTTATCAAGAATTAAAACAAAATCAACAATTAAAAATAACAAACAAATAACACCTTTTTATCCACTAACTTTTTTAATAGGACTTTATGCGCTTATTTTAATTTTATTTTGGTTTTTCCCTTCAGATGGCATCAAGTTAAGTAATATAACTTTTGACTTTGTTTCTAAAGAAGAGTTTAAAAACCCTATTCTTCCTGTTGTTCAGGCTCCCGAAGTAATTATTAATCAAGACTCTATTAAAGAAATAGAAAAAAAGAAAGCAGATAGTTTAAATAATTTAATATTACTTCTTGAGAAAAAAAGAAGAGATTCAGCACTATTTTCTTTAAAGAAGATTCAGTATCCAGAAAATAATAGATCATTGATGTTTCCTTTTTTTAAAAAGTTAGAAAATGCTAAAACTAAAAAAGTAAGAATCATGCATTATGGAGATTCACAAATTGAAGGGGACAGAATATCGGGTAGACTTAGAGAGCGATTACAAAAAGAATTTGGTGGAAACGGGGCTGGGTTATCTGCTGTTATTCCAGCAACTAGAAAAATTAGCCTTAAAAATATTCCATCCACCAACTGGGTTAGAAAAACAGGATTTGGCCCGTATATTGATAAAAGTGTCGAACATAAAAAATATGGCGCTTTATTTTCTTTTTGTAAGATGGAACTAGACTCTCTACTAATAGATTCCAATTTTCTGTTTAATGGCACTGTAGCCATTAATAAACCCTCTAAAGCTTATAAGTTGTGTAGAGATTATAAGACCATTAAAATCTATTATACAAGTGAAGAAAAAACAATTTTTAGAATGCTTGTTAATGACTCTATTTTTCATATTGATACGCTATTAGAGGCTTCAGATATAACTTTGAAAAAAATGAACTTTTCTAAGGCGCCTAAATCAATGGATATTCAATTCAGCTCCAATGCTTCACCTATAATATTTGGAATTTCTTTGGAAGGGAAAAAAGGCGTTGTAGTGGATAATATTCCATTAAGGGGCGCCTCTGGGACAGAGTTTTCAAAAGTAGACTATAGCTCTTTAAGTCAAATGCATAAATTACTTTCTCCAGATTTATTAATACTAGAGTTTGGGGGCAACACTATTCCATATATAAAATCTAAAGACAGAGCTGAAAAATATGGCAGCTATTTTAAGAAACAAATCTTAAAACTAAAACGAATTAATCCCAATGCGCTAGTACTTGTTATTGGCCCAGCTGATATGGCCAAAAAACAAAAGACGAAATTTATTACTTACCCTATCCTTGAAGATGTGATTAGCGCACTTAAAAAAGCTGCTTTTGAAACAAATTCATTTTTTTGGGATATGTATTTAAATATGGGTGGAGAAAATTCAATTCAAGAGTGGGTAAACAAAAAGCCCTCTCTAGCTGCCAGAGATTATATCCATTTTACCAATGCTGGGGCAAAGAAAATAGCAGATTATTTTATTGAAGATTTTATGGTAGACTATGAAAACTATTTAAAAGAAAAAGATGAATAAGAAACTAAGGTTCATTTTTTGTTTTACAGTGTTAATTCCATTCAGTTTTATTGCTCAATTTAATGCAATTAATTATAATAAATATCCATATATAAACCAAGAGCTTAACCACATAAAAATCTATGGAAATAAAAAATGGAATAAATTCTTTAGGAAACTAGATAGGCTCTACGAAAATGGAAATGAAAATTTAAATATTTACCATTTTGGAGGATCTCATATACAGGCCGATATTTGGTCCAATAATTTAAGAGAAAACTTTCAACATTCTTTACCATTTAATAATGCCGGAAGAGGATTCTTTTTCCCTTTTAGATTAATTAAGTCTAATGGATCTCCAATAATTACCTCTTCCCATTCTGGAAAATGGAAAGGGTACAGAAATTCTGTTAATCATCATAAGGGGCCTTTCGGATTGCTAGGTGCAAGAGCAGAACTTTTAGACTCTTCGTCTACAATTAATATTTGGTATAAAAACCCAACAAATAAGTTTAACTCCTTTCAGGAAATCGATCTGTTTTTTGAAGACTCAAGTAACAATTATGACATCACCTTGATATTAGATTCTACTATTCTAATTAGCTCCCAAAAGTTAGAAGGGCATATTAATTACCAACTTTCTAAGGCTGTTGATTCTTTGTCTTTTTCTATTGTCAAAAAACAAAATATTGAATCAAAATTTTCTTTATTTGGATTTTGTTTTGATAATAATAAGCACGGGATTTCCTACCATTCTATAGGGGTAAACGGGGCAAGTGTCCCAAGTTATTTAAGGTGTACGAATTTAGAAAAGCAGTTGGAATTAATGCCACCAGATTTGGTAATATTTTCAATTGGTATTAACGACGCCTACGAAAATGATTTTTCAAAAGAATCGTACACTAAAAATTACGATACTTTAATACAAAGAATATATTCTATAAACCCAGAGGCTGCAATTTTATTTACAACCAATAACGACAGCTATTACCATCGAAAATACCCAAATAAAAGAGTTTATGAAGCCAAAGAAGCAATGTTTAGTCTTGCCAAAGCTAAAAAATTAGCTGTATGGGACATGTTTGAAATAATGGGAGGGCTCAACTCTATTCAAAAGTGGTACTCGGACGACTTAGCTAAAAAAGATTTATTGCATCTTAACTATAAAGGTTATAATTTGATTGGAGATTTGCTATTTGAAGCCTTCATGGAGGCATATAAAAAATATACCACCAAGAATGGATGATTTTTCTTTAAATAAATTTTCAGAATGGTTGTTTTCACCATTTTTATCTTACTCAGAACACCCTATGATATTTACTGAGTATCCTTTTTGGATTTTCTTTTTATTCGTGTTAATTGGTTATGGTTTAATACATAGCAAAATGCGTATAAGAAGTATTTTTCTATTCTTAGCAAGTCTCTTTTTTTATTTCAAAACAAGCGGTTTTTTCTTTTCTATTTTACTTTTTTCCACCCTTGCAGATTTTTATATTGGCAAAGCAATCTATATTTCTAAAAAGGAGTTAAATGCAAAAATTCTTCTCGGATTAAGTGTTTCTATTAACCTTATTATTTTAATTTATTTTAAATATGCTTACTTTTTTGCTGATTCATTTAACTCAATTATTGGCTCGCAGTGGCATCCAATAAATCATTTTGCATTATTTACCAACCAATTTACAGGATCAAGTTTTAGAGTAGATCAAATATTATTACCAATTGGAATATCCTTTTATACTTTTCAGACCATGTCTTATGCAATTGACATCTATAGAAAACAATTATCTCCAGTTAAAAGTATTTTTGACTTTGGCTTTTATGTTTCTTTTTTCCCTCAGTTAGTAGCTGGGCCAATTGTAAGAGCTTCAGAATTCATCCCTCAAATTTACCAACCTTATAAGGTTACTAAAAAAGAATTTGGCCTTGCATTATTTTGGATAATAAATGGACTTTTAAAGAAGTTTTTATTAGCAGATTATATTGCAGTAAATTTTGTAGACAGAGTATTTGACAATCCAGTTATGTTTTCGGGATTTGAAAACCTAATGGCTCTTTATGGATATTCACTACAGGTTTATGCAGATTTTTCTGGCTATACAGACATAGCAATTGGAATAGCATTGATGCTTGGCTTTAGGTTGCCAAAAAATTTCAATTCCCCATACAAAGCAGATAATTGTGGTGAATTTTGGAAAAGGTGGCACATCTCTTTATCCTCTTGGTTAAAAGACTATCTATACATTCCTATGGGGGGAAATAGGGGAGGATCTATTTTTAGTTATGTAGCACTTTCATTGATTGTTATTTTTATTTATTTAATTAGCGGATCTTTAGCACTTCTTTTTGGAATTATTTCAGTCATCTTTACCACTTTACTTTTAGGTGAAATTTTCCCAAAATTTAACAAATGGTATTTAACCAATATTAACATTATGCTTACCATGTTAATTGGAGGACTTTGGCATGGAGCAAGTTGGAATTTTGTTCTTTGGGGAGGATTAAATGGAATTGGAATAGTAGTTTATAAATTATGGAAAAATATTAGCCCTTGGAAAAATAAATCTAAGTGGTGGAATAAAATTTTAGGAGTAATAATTACCTTTAATTTTGTAACATTTACTAGAATTTGGTTTAGAACAGGTTCCAATAACTCATGGGATCAAATGGATGAAGGCCACAATATAATTTCAGAATGGTTTACTGCTAATGAAATTCTAAACCAGCTAATTTTTAATTTTGAATGGAGTTTAATTTCTGATGTTTTGTTGGTTTACAGTAATGTTTTTTTAGTGATAATACTAGGATTTTTAATTCATTTTGTTCCTGAAGACTGGAAATTTTGGTATAGAGACAAATTTTCAAATTCTCCAGTTTTAGTACAGTTGGGAGTTTGTTTTGTTGCAGTATTTTTTATGTATCAAATTGCTTCTGTAAGCTTACAACCATTTATATATTTCCAATTTTGATGTTATGCCAGCAATTAAAAACGCATTATTAAGGTACAGAATTATTGATAGAGCTATTCGTAACGACTACAATCCTTTTCCAAGTAAAAAAGATTTGAGACAGCTTTGTGAAGACGAAATTTTCGGAACCAGTGATGGAACTCATATTTGCGCCTCTACAATTGAAAAAGACTTGTTTGCTATGCGAATGGATCACGATGCACCGATTGCATACAGTAAAAAAGACAGAGGATATTTTTATACAGAAAAAGATTTTTCTATGGACGATGTGCCTCTTACCGAAAAAGATGTAAACGCAATAAAAGCAGCTTCCACCATACTTCACCAATTTAAAAATACGAGTCTTTTTAGTCAATATGAATTCGCAATTCAAAAAATATTAGACCGTGCTATTAGCTCTTCAAACAGTAATTCCCAAGAAGAAGAAGTTATTCAATTTGAAACATTACCTACCTTAAGAGGAAATGAGAACTTAGAGCTTTTTTTAGAGGCAATAAAAAACAAAAAAACTGTACAGTTCAATTATTTTAACTACTCTAAGAATGAAAAAACAGTTAGAAGAGTTCATCCATATCTTTTAAAAGAGTATAGAAATAGGTGGTATTTAACAGGTAAAAGCGAACTTAAAAATAAAGTCATAACTTTTGCATTAGACAGAATTTATGACCCAATAGTTCTTGAGCAAAAATTCACGGTGGACACACTATTCTCACCTGACAATTATTTTAAGCATTCTATTGGCATTACTGTTTTTAATGAACTCCCCAACGAAATAGTGATTGAAACCAAGCCAATACTGTCCAAATATTTAGAATCTCAACCCATTCATCAATCCCAAGAAATAAAGGAAATAAAGTCTAATGGGAACCATCTTTTTTCCTTCCATTTATTAATTACTTACGAGCTTAAAATGTTACTTATGGGCTTTGGAAAAGATTGTAAAATTATTTCTCCTAAACATTTACAGAGTCAGGTTTTATCGGAGTTAAAAGAGCTATTAGATGATTACAACAATGAATGAATTAAAGAGCTTAAATAGTGCTTATTTAAAACACCATGCCCAAAATCCAATTCACTGGAAAACTTGGTCAAAGAAAACTCTTGATATTGCCTTATTGGAAAATAAGTTAATTATCCTTAGTATTGGTTTTTCCCCGTTGCCGTTGGTGTCATGTTATGGACAAAGAAACATTCAACAATCAGCCAATCGCAAGTTTTATGAACCAGAACTTTCTTTCTATTAAAGTATTCAGGGAAGAACATCTGGATATGGGTAATCCTAACACGGATTTTATAATGGAAATTATAAGAAACGGAGGATGGCCTCTAAATT
>CESZ01025858.1_pt1 | contig 13252 bp, 9 predicted proteins | sample 531081 | NCBI WGS metagenome assembly CESZ01 (sample SAMEA2621260, study PRJEB7988) | marine metagenome | biome: marine biome (ENVO:00000447); feature: surface water layer (ENVO:00002042); material: "saline water (ENVO:00002010), including plankton (ENVO:xxxxxxxx)" | depth 5 m | reverse complement strand
CACCCCCAAGGCCGGATACTCTCAGTCGATTTCATCGAGCGAATGGAGCCAGGATTTGGGGATGCAGATCGACGTCGAGATAGAGGACATCGTAATGGCGGATCTTAATACCGACTCAGTCTACGTTCACAACTCAATTTCAATTGCAGGGCTAATGCAAATGGAATACACTCACGTGCAGGTCGGCGAGGTTGTCAATATCCACCTGTTGTTGGGCGGTATGGTGGCTCAAGGAGATGCAATACAATCCGTCTCCCAAACCCGTGATGCAACCCCCAATGTTTTGGAGGTAATCGCAGAACAGGCCGGACTCTTCTCTGGCGAAGATGATGACGGCGAAGATGATGTTGGACCGGTCGTATCTGATGGTATTCCAGAAGACGCAGTAATTACAATCACTATGAGCGATAATATGGAATCCCAGACCATGACAATGGAGTATACCGAGGATGGCGCTGAGATCACTTCGACTATTCACATAGATCAGAATCAAGACCTTGTGTCTATGAGCGTGGAAAGCGACAACGGCTCTGCGACCTCATCACTAACGTATGAGGTAATGTGGGGAGATGCAATAGTCATCGAGGTGGATGACACACTTCCAAGAACCTCGATTCCAGTTTGGTTTGATTCTGAGATATTCGACGATGTCAACGACCACGATGACCACGGTGATGACGACTCAGAAGAGATGTTCCCATGCGATGGTGGGAATACTTGGATCCCTTGGGATTGGGTGAATGACGGCTATGAAGATTGCGAGGACGGTTCCGATGAGTACGATGATGATGGATCAGATTCCGATAACGAGTCAGGCATGTGGATGTGTGACAACGGCGAAGAAATACCTGAGGATTGGGTGAATGACGGCTATGAAGATTGCGAGGACGGTTCCGATGAGTACGATGATGACGGAGACGACGATTACGCATTCTACTGCTCAAATGACGGTGAAGATTACGCTGAATCAATGGGGGGAATCCTGTGCCCTGAAGGGCCAGGAGTAACTCCTGAATGTCCAAATGGAGAATCTTGTGTGTGCATTGATGTCGATGGTTCTTGTGACGACGGAGACGACGATTGGGGATATTACGCAGACGACGAAGACGGCCACGATGACAGAAGTGAAGATGACGGTCACTGTATCCCAGATTGCCAGGGCAGTACCTGTGGGGATGATGGCTGCGGTGGATCCTGTGGCACCTGTGGTAGTGATGAAGTCTGTTCGGAAGGAGGAAATTGCGAAGATCCTAATGATGGAAGCGACAACTCCGGTACTGATGATGGAGAAGATGGACACGACGATGACGATGGACCACCATCACCTGAGGATGTAATGCATATGACTGACTCAGATGGAGATGGCAACATGTCTCAAGAAGAGTTTGTTACATACTGGAACAATGAAAATCCGGACGCGCCGATAGACTCAGACCAATCCTTCCTTACAACTGAGGACGTAGAGGATTTGATTGAGTTGTGCGACTACGATGCACCATCAGATCTCATTGACATCAATGAAATGCAGTGCTTCATCGATAACCTAGTCGGAATGATGCCTGATGATGAAAACACTCAGAGTCTGGATGACTTTTTCAGTCACTTTGATACTGATGGTGACGGACATCTCACGGCAACTGAATTCATAGATGTCAACGATGTTCCCGATGACGAGCAGGACGATGTTCACAACATGTTTGACATGTATGACAATGATGACAGCGGTGGCCTGGATCATTCTGAATTCGAACCTCTTTACGATATGATGGTGGACAGTGATCATGACGACAGTGAAGATGATAGTGATGGTATGGAGCGAAATGACGCTACTGGATTTGTCGCGGACAATCAGACACTTAACGCTCCGATAACCGACTTTGAAGTTCACTTCCTCAGCGACTGTGAGGAGGAGTATGACGAGGATGAGGATCAAATGGTTCAGCCGGATCTAAGCACTTGCACAAACGAATTCAGTATCCCCCTAAACGGCGGAGACGCGGAAGGTGTTACGATTACTTACACTGACCACGATGGGGATGGGCTAGTCTCTCCTGGGGATGAGTTGTCTGTTGAATGGAGCGAATATGATGGCGAGGAGATCGACAAGATGGAGATTTACGATAACTGGGCTTCCCAGTATTCATCAGAATCATCAGCTACTCCGCCTGTATTGCCAGGATTCGGAGCTGTCTTGGGGGCAATAGCCCTCATCGGGGCCTCAATCGCATCTCGGAGAGATTAGATTGAGCGTCCAATAGCTCCGGTCGATACCTCAATATCCAACAACCGAGTGGCATGTATATCATGTCACTCCTGTCAATGACTAATGTAAAGAGACACTATGAAACTCCCGCGGGGACTGTGAAAGCCCTTGATGGAATCAATATTCAGATAGACGAGGGTGAGAGGGTTCTTCTCTTGGGTCCCTCGGGATCAGGAAAGACCACTCTTCTGAACTGCCTATCGGCCTTGGATAGCCCTACTGATGGTTCATACAGCTTCATGGGGTCAGAAGTTCCTAGGGGAAACTCAGAGGAAATGACATCATTCAGAAGGGAGAACATAGGATACGTGTTCCAGTTCTTCAACCTCCTCCAGGATCTTACGGTGATGGAGAACATCTCGCTTATTCAGGAGCTAGCCGGGAACAGGGACAAGTCTAGAGCGGAGGAACTGCTCAGATTAGTCGGGCTCCACTCCGAAAGGGATAGGTTCCCCGGAGAGATTAGCGGAGGGCAGCAACAGAGGGTTGCTATTGCCAGAAGTATAGCCAAGAGGCCTACTCTTCTCCTAGGCGATGAACTCACTGGGAATCTAGATACTGAGACCTCCGACAAGGTGATGCAAGTTCTCGTCGAGGCCTGTGAGAAGGAGAACATCACGGCTGTCCTGGTTACTCACGACGAATCTCTTATCGTATATGCAACCAGGGTTATCAGGATAGATAGTGGCCGGATAGTATCAGACGAAAAGACAGTTTCAAGCGAGAAAGCGACCATTTCTTGAGGTGGAAGAATGTTCGGCTCCTCCAATCTACTGAATAAGAGACTCGCAAGGAGTCTTTGGGGGACAAAACTTCGACTTTCCGCTGTAATAGGCATGATCTTTGTTGGTGTTTTTGCAGGGATAACCTTTGGAGGATACTCAGCAAATCTAGGGCCGATGTACGACTCAATCTATGAGGACAGTGATTCGGGGAGCAATCTAGCGGATATCTGGATTGATAATGAGAGCTCCATTTGGTCTGCTGATCAGGTTCAATCCCTCTGCTCAGAGATTGAGTCCTCCTGGCCCGAGGGAGCTGAGCCCTTGGATCAATGCGAGGGCAGGATCGTGACGAGCGGTGCGATGTTCCATATGACCGACTCCGGTCAGAATGTAATCAACTCAGTATGGCATGGGATACCTCATGACTCCGATGTAGACAAGCCATGGTTCCCAGATGGACACTCCCAAGGTATACCGGCCGAGGCAGAGGACGAGATAGTGATTGACGAGCATGTTAGGGAGGCGCTTTCTCTGAGCCTGCAAGACGTGGTAACCATCGGAGTAGGTGAGGGAAGTATGAATTTCACAATAGTTGGGTTCGCATACCATCCATTGCACATCTACATGGCTCCAGAAGGATCTCTGTTCCCCCCTGAATCAGGCGAGTTCGTCGTCGGCTACCTTTCCAGTTCTGGAATGGAGAGGCTTACGGGCTTGTCACAGGGATCTGCAAATACCATAGTTCTGGACGTATCGGGCACTCCATCCTTCGACCTTTCTGACACTGAGGCGTATGAGGGCGAGGAGTTGGACGGAGTAAAGGAGGCCATCGCCAGTTCTATGGATGAAAATGGCATGGACGGACGAATAAGAGATAGAGGACAGGTCGAGTCTGTAGAGCTCATGAGATTAGATCTAGAGGGCACCAAGACAATGGCCGCCCCGTTTACTGTCCTAATCCAACTGATCGCCGCCATAACAATCGCTCTTAGCTTACAGAGGCTGGTCCAGAGCCAGACTCGTGAGATAGCCATCCTCAGGACCCTTGGATTACCTAGGAAATCGATTATGTCGGGGTATCTGATTGCTCCTTTAGTAATCGGTGGATTCGGCTGTCTAATTGGATCTATAGCCGGTCCATATGGTATGAACGGAATGCTCGATTTCTATGAGGGAATAGTGGGAATTCCAATAATTGAGAGAGAAATACCCAGTGAAATATACCTCTCAACCACGGGTATCACCATGTCAATAGTTTTCATTTCTGGGGTCTACCCCGCGTGGAAGGCGACTAGAATAGATCCTCTAGAGGCTCTTGGTGGGAGCTCTGAAATGAGAGTTGGATCAAACTATCTGCAGACACTAACCGGCTGGATGCCTACCCTACTGGGGCTCTCAGTTCGCTCGAGCCTCAGAAAGCCAGCGAGACTTGGGATGACATTCCTTGCTGTAGGAATCTCTCTGATGCTGGCAGGCTCGATTCAGATGATGACTGTAGCATTGAATGATACTATAGTAGGGGGTTTGAGGGAAGGTCAAACTTGGGATGCACAGGTTTTCGTTCAACCCGACGGGGAGTCCGAAGTAGTGGAGTGGGCCATCGATAGAGGCGCCTCATATGAGATAGTTATCGAGGCCCCTGTCGGAACCCTGATCGACTCTTCAGAACTACAGAGAAGCTTCGTTTTAGTGGGACTGGGAGGTTATGGAGATGGTGAATCAATGAGGCAGACGGAAATTATTGACGGTTCAGAACCAGCTCCAAATTCAGTCATAACAGAGGTCATGATGGACGAGGGGTCATTACAAATGACCGGATGGGAAGTAGGGGACAGACAATTGGTATCAATATCTGGTAACGAATTGGAAGTAGATATTGTAGGATCTGTGAGAGGGGAGATTTCTAGAACTATGTTCTTCCATCAGACAGACTTGGCAGGGATAATTGGATTCAACGCTACAGCAGTCTACCTGGAGTTCCCAGAGGGGGTTTCCGTTGATGAGGAGCTTGGGATATTATCCAGTGGAATTCAAGAGAGGGAATCACTACTTAGGGGGATAGAATCTCTACTCGATCAACAAACTCAAGTTCTGGGTACGATAATGGTATTGGGATTCATATTCACTCTAGCTGTAATGTTCAATACAATGGTCATGAATCTCGCTGAGAGGGATTTCGAATTGGCTACTCTGAGGGTTTTAGGGGCATCTACTGGAAGCCTTTCAGTAATGCTTCTCTTCGAGAGTACTATTATTGGTTTGATAGGGGGTCTGTTTGGTGTGATCTTCGCCTTTGGTGGCGCTTTAGGTCTGGCAGCTGAATTCTCAACATGGCAATTCTACTTCCCAGTGGTCCTAGTCCCGAACGTCGCTTTCCAGCTCATTTCAGTGGTATTACTGATTTCTGTAGCAATGGTACCAGTTGGAATTTTCAGAATAAGGAATATGGACTTGGTCGAGAAAATCAAAGACCTGTCTCAATAAGGAGAGGATATGCGAGTAGTCACGTGGAACCTGAATGGCATCAGAGCGGCCCACAGAAAGGGCCTGTATGATTTCATAGAAAGGATCGACGCGGATGTAATGCTATTCCAAGAGGTAAGGGCTCTCCCTGAACAGATGCCCAAGGATTGGTCGGAGCCGGAGGGATACGATGTCATTTGGCATCCTGCACAGAGAAAGGGATACTCGGGAGTGATGGCATGCTCCAGGGTCGGAATGGAGGAGATTGGCAGAGGGATTGATACCGACCTAGATGAAACTAGGGATCCAGAGGGGAGAGTTTTGCATACTATGCACAAGGGGATGCATTGTGTTAACATATATCTCCCAAACGGTTCAGCAAATCCAGAAAGACAGGCTTACAAGGATCAATGGATAGAGGATTTGATGGAGTGGGCTGAGAAGTTCGTAGGCTCAGAAGAACCAGCTTTGCTATGTGGTGACCTCAATATTGCACATACCGAGGATGATATATGGGATCCTAAGGGGAATAAAAGGTCATCAGGATTTTTGGAACATGAGAGGGATTGGTTCACGAGGCTACTGAATAGGGGATGGCATGATTTGTTGAGGATTCACATAGGCCCTCAGAAAGGGCCGTATACATGGTGGTCAAACTTCAGGAGAGCCAGAGAGAGAGATAGGGGGTGGAGGATAGACTACGTCTTGGCAAACGACTCTGCTAGGGACCTAATGAAATCTGCAGAGGTAATGAGGGAAGGAGGGCTGGTTGTTTCTGATCATGCCCCGGTAATCGTAGATTTTGATATTTAGAGGCCTAATAAAGTAATTTTTCTGCCTCATGGCATTAACCCACCATTCAAGTGATGGAGCTTGGACGAACATACATGGCAGATGACCTAGATGAGAGGCTATCCCGTCTTCTTCCTGGGGGTAAGGGCCTCTGGATACCTATGGACCACGGTATTTCTGGATATCCGGAGAAAGGTCTTGAGAACATGGATGGGCTAGTTGAATCATGTATTTCGGCGGGCGCAGATGCAATCGTTCTTCAGAAGGGCGTTCTTACTCATCAAGTACAAAGGACACAATGGAAAAATTTCGTAATGCACGCCTCGGTCTCTACTGTCCACGGTGGAGAAAGGTCGGGTACGAAAGTACTCGTGGGAAATGCCAGAGAGGCTCTAAAAAGAGGAGCAAGTGCTCTTTCATGCCAGATTAATCTAGGTGACGATATGGAATACAAAATGATAGAATCAGCCGGATCTCTGACTTCTTCAGCATTTGAACATAATATTCCAGTTTTGGGAATGGTATACCCAAGAGGCCCTAATATGAGTCCCAGTGAAGACGATCCAACTAACGGCATTGCCCATGCTGCTAGAGTCGCGTGGGAGCTGGGGTGCCATGTTGCTAAGGTCCCATGGACCGGCAGTGCGGAAACTTTCTCTGAAGTCTGCTCGGGAGTCCCAATTCCAGTTTTGATAGCAGGAGGGCCTCAAGGAATGCCCTTTTCTCAGACACTAGAGATTGTAGAAGAAGCTCTATCTGTCGGTGGAGCAGGGGTCTGCATGGGAAGGCAAATATTCTCAGCAACCGATTCAGTCGCCAGGATTAATGCCCTCAGAGCAGTAATCCACGAGGGAGTCAGTGCGAATGAGGCCGCCTCCTATCTGAGGTGATTTGATGGAAATCTGGATTGACGCCGAGAAATATGGGAACCATTCCCATGTTTCTGGACACAAAGTTTGGGAAGGCCAGGATCCAGAGGTTGCATCAGTGGCACTTGATGATTTCAGAGGCCAGGAAGAGGCTATCTCACTTATTGGAATGGTCCCATGGGTGATGCTAAGATGCTCAGATTGGAAGATGATACCTCTGGAGAATATAGTCGCCGCCGCTTCTAATAGCGGCACTAAGATTGCTGTATCGATATCCGAGGAAATAGACGTCCAAGGAGTGGCCTTTGCCTTAGAGCACGGTGTAGATGCAATTGTCATCCCGCCTGAAGAAATGGCCCCTTCCCTATGGTTATCTGCAAAAATGGTTGCCAAGGAGAAAATTTCAGTCAAGAGCGAGGAGAATGTATCGGATATATCCGTTGCCACAGTCTCATCAGTCACCACGGCGGGCCTGGGTGAGAGGGTATGTGTGGATCTCACTGAGAGACTATCAGATGGAGAGGGAATTTTCGTTGGTTCCTCCTCATCGTGCCTTTGTCTAGTTCACGGAGAGACAGTTCCTTCACAATACGTACCTTCCAGGCCATTCAGGATAAACGCTGGAGCGGTCCACTCTTACGTAATGATGGCCAATGGCTCAACAAAATATCTGTCCGAGCTATCCTCCGGAGATCAGGTTGCAGTATACTCAGGAGATGGTCTGACCAAAATAGCTACAATTGGTAGACTGAAGATTGAGAGAAGACCTCTCCTGAAAGTTTCAATGAAGTCAGAAAATTTCACTGGTAATGTAATTCTCCAGCAGGCAGAGACTGTACGTTTAGTGACATCTTCTGGAACCGCTATCTCAGTGACCGAGCTAAGTTCAGGAGATGAGATAACTGTTCTTAACGAGAAGGGAATGCGCCATATTGGCATGTCTGTCCATGGGGAGGTCACTGAAAAATGACAATTCTCGCATCAGGCACTGCCAATGGAGCAGTTTCAATTCTACATGCCATGGGAACTGGAAAGGGATGCTCGATTCCGGTTAAAGTCCAGACACTCGTTAATATTCACGATGAGCCTAGGGCAGTGCTAGGAGACGAACATGACTTGTTGTCACATGTTTCTTCGATATGGAGAAAAAATGGATTTCCCTTGCCTTCGGTATTCGGTTGGGAGATCGTCAGTGATGTCCCGATAGGCCAGGGTATGAAATCGAGCTCAGCACTGGCATGCGCGGCTATAAGGGCTCTTGACAAAGCATCATGGACTGGTCTTTCTGATTTTGAGATAGTCGACTTAGCGGTTGAGGCACAGATAAGATCTGGATGTTCAATCACTGGAAGTATGGATGATACTTGGGCGGCAATGTCTCCTGGATGGAAGGTAGTGGATCCATCAGTCCCCTCCGTCGAGTCAATACTATTCGAAGGAGAATTGGAAACCGGACTTACAGTCATGATTGGCCTAAGGGGACGGAGAAAAATTATTCCCGAGAAGGAGGCATTCTCTAGAAACTCACAGATTTTTGACAGAGCATTTGCATCTCTGATAAACGGGTCAATACTGGATGCCCTTTCATCGAATGGCATGGCAGTAGCCGCATCTACAGACGATTTCGAAGCATTAAGAATCTCTAATTTGATGATTGCTTCAGGAGCACTAGCCGCTGGAATAAGTGGTTCTGGACCAGCAATCGCGATAGTATGCTATGAGCAGGATAAGGAATTTCTAGAGTCCCAATTGAAGCAGTTTTGTGAACAGGTATTAATCACAGAATTCACTACATGTGACGGATTGAGGGAGGAGGCATAAGCATGGGCATGCAATTGGGAGATAATCTCAAAGTGACTCTTTTCGGAGAAAGTCACGGAAAATGTGTAGGGGCGCTAGTGGAAGGAGTTCCAGCAGGAACTCCATTGGATACGGAAATATTACTGCGTGATCTCTTGAGAAGAAAACCTGGAAGAAAGGGCCTCTCCCAGAGATCCGAACCCGATGACTGCGAGATACTGTCTGGAGTTTACGAGGGGAAGGCAACCGGATGGCCGATACTGATGTTGACGATGAACTCCGATGCAAAATCTAGAGACTACTCTTTCTTACCAGATCATCCGAGGCCGGGACACGCAGATTTAGTAGAGTCAGTAAGATCAGATGGAACGGCCGATTTGAGAGGAGGAGGGTCACAGTCGGCTAGGCTAACATTCGGCCTAGTTGCTGCTGGTAGTCAAGCAAGGACACTTCTCGATAATGTGGGCTGGTCATGCTGTGCCCATCTTCACAGTGTTGGAGAGGTAAAATCCAGACCACTTTTTGACTTAGAGAGAAAAACCCCTCTGGACCCTTCCTCTGATTCGGGCAGACTAAACTGTAGAGATACCGAAGCGGCTAAATCAATGTCGCATGAGATAGAATTAGTTAGGAAAGATAGAGATACCATAGGATCTGTTGTTGAGCTATTGATTGAAGGACTCCCCATCGGTGTCGGAGAGCCTTGGTTCGATGGGATAGAACCATCCTTGGCAAGGGCACTTATGGCTATTCCAGGAGCTAGAGCAATAGAGTTCTCCCACGGTACGAGATCTTCTACTATGAGAGGCAGTGAGCACAATGATGCATGGGAGCCAGGTCCGGACGGACCTGTCCTGGAAGGATCATCCGAAGCAGTTGCAGACGGCTCATTGGGAGGGCGCTCCACCGGTTCTCCAATTTGCGTCAAGATCCATTTCAAACCACCCAGTAGCCTCCCTCGTAAGCAGTTCACCCTTCATCTTCCAACAAATGAGAAGATGCCTCTGGAGGTAGGAGGTAGGCATGATCCAGTCTTGGGTCCAAGGGCGGCGCCAGTCGTCGAAGCAGTAGCTATTCTAGTAATGGCAGACTTAGGTATAGCTGGAGGGTATATCAGCAACTAGGCTCCTCTCTCTCTCATTTGCTGTATCCTTAATGGAAGATTAACTCCAAACATTATTGCAATAATTAAGAAAACTATGGCAGTCCCTAACGCCACCCCATATACACTGGTCAGCTCCACAGATTCACGTAACCTCGAGGAAGCAACATCGGAGCTACCATCGAAAATATCCACAATTGCAGGAATAATTAGATTGATTAGAAGGGTCATTAAGGCCACTACTCCAGCTATTAGTGGGGCTATGGCTAGAGATGTATGGTATTTCCTGGTGATTTTCTTAACTCCCATGACGTAAACTTCGTTCATCCTAATCGAAGTATCCAGCATTGAGAATCTTATCACTCCACTAGAGAGCTCTATGTACATAACTAGGAAAACAGCGTATAGAATAAGAATAAATTTCTGAGCAATCTCTCCCTCTGGGAGAAAATCGAATCTGAAATCAACCGTACTGCCGGCAAACCTGACTGTCACCAATATTAGTGAAACATATGATACCAGCATAGCCCTTTTGTCTCTTTGGAATGTCCCATAAATTCCTCCAATCAGGCCAATTATAATTAGAGAGAGATGGAAAAGTCCACCCAGGGAACCGAGTCCCAGGATATTCGATACTGCGAACCACGCAGTTCCAGAAACCGGTGTAATTGCAAGAGTTAGGAAACACAGAATGGTCAGAGAGGACGCCGCACCGATCTGAAGTGAAGAGACCATTCTGTCTGCAGGCAGGAACTTCTGCTTGGCTACAACAGGGCCTCCAAAGAATGACTCAATGAAACTAGGGACGTGTATCTCTGGGATAGCATCCTTCGGTATCTCAGTACTCGACTTCAGTCTACCCGCAGCTTTCTTTCTACTCGGGGCAGATGATCTGATGGTCTTCCCTTCGTACAGGTGTGAAGTGTCCCCTCCCCCATCAACTCTAACTTTCTTAGCCATTCCAATCCCTCAGAAACCCCTCGCACCTGCAAGGGCAGTATTGAGCATCATATCAGGCTCCCAATCCATAACAAAAGCCCCCAGCCCTCTTAGCTCACTCATCAAAATATCTCTTTCAGTCTTCAGAACTTCATATCCAGTTCTATCCAATCTCTTAGCATCGAATTCGAACTCAAGGCTACTTGGTGAAAGTACGGTTACATCGAAGTTCCTAGCCCTTAGATCTCTCACTGCATCCACGATAGTCGGATCGTCTTCCAATGGGCTAAGGATGATAATTGGACTTCCCCTATTGATATGAGGCATTATTCTGTTGGTTACTACCTTGAGAGGGGTATTTCCCTTGGCAATCGCTCCAGCGAGTTTAGTTAGAAGTACATACAGTTGCTTCTTCCCCGTGTCTCTGTCCACAGAAACTATCTCATCACTGTAAACAACCAATCCTACCGAATCCCTTCTGGATAAGAAGTACTGCGATAGGCTGGCGGCTGCTCGGGTGCTGTAAACTAGTGAATTCCTACTCACAGGACCAGTCTCGCTGACGGACCTGCTATCTATGATTAGGATGATGTCGCTAACGGCATCTCTTTCGTATTCGTTGACCATCATTTTACCCCCACTTCTAGCGGTCGCAGCCCAGTTGACCTTCTTCATCGGGTCTCCTGGAATGTACTCTCTGAGATTGTAGAAATTAGATCCCTCTCCTGGATTCCTGATATTCACTGCGCCAGTGAATATCTTAGGGACCCTACTCTTAATGAGGGCATCTTTGATATCTTCCATCTTAGGGAATACGAGGAAATCATCATACAGATTTACTTCTCTCTCGTTGTGGAAAAGACCGAACGCATCTTGAATCCTAATGCAAACCGGGCCTATGGTGTAGAATCCTCTGAGAGGCGTCTCGATAGTGTACTTGATTGTGGTCTCTCTTTGCGGGCCCAGTTCCATTAGGACATAGTTTGCCCCCTTCTTTACTCTCATGACCTCAGGAACTCTATCGCGAACTTCTACAATCTTGGCTAGATTGGACTTATTCTGAAGTCGTAGGGTGACCTCGATTTCGCCATCCTCAAAAATTCTTGAAGAAGAAATCTTTCTGAGGGCTACGATACTATTCAACTGAATTCCATCATTCCTGTTTTCATCCCCTATTCTCCTACCTGAAGAAGAGACATCAGCATGGTTTGACATGAATGCCGCCCACGTTAGGAACGATAGCAGGACAACTGCAACCGTGACCAGTTGCTGGTTACGGAGTACCAATCCCAGGAGATATAGTGCAATAGCCAGAGACGCGAACATCGCCGACTTCCTGCTCCACGCCATCACTAATCTCCTCGCTTGTCCAATCAGGGCCTCAAACCGTAGGTACGGGGACCTGGCGAAGAATGTCTGAAACTACTTCTTCGTTTTCTAGGCCCTTTATCTGATGCTCCGGCTTCAGGATAAGTCTGTGGGATACAGCCAGTGTGGCCACTGCCTTCACATCATCTGGGGTGATGAAATCCCTTCCGCTCATTGCCGCAGCGGCACGACTAGTCTTCAGTAGGGCCTGCGATCCACGAGGCGATGAGCCGACCAACACACGCGGGTCCTCTCTCGTCCTTGTTACGATCTCAACCATGTACATCCTGACTGCGGGATCGACATATACGTCTTCACACGCCTCTTGCATAGCTACAACACGAGCTGGATCGGTAATCGTCTCGACTTCTACAGCATCCTTCTTTCTTGCCACACGTCTAGCCAAGATTTCATCTTCATCAGCTCTGTTAGGATATCCAACGCTCATCTTGAACATGAAACGATCAAGCTGAGCCTCAGGTAGGGGATATGTCCCTTCCTGCTCAACTGGGTTCTGGGTCGCCATGGTCAAGAAAGGGGCAGGAAGCTTGTGTGTCACAACACCAATTGTCACTTGCTTCTCCTGCATCGCTTCAAGAAGAGCCGCTTGAGTCTTAGGCGGAGCCCTGTTTATCTCATCAGAGAGGAGAAGATTACAGAAAATTGGTCCAGGCTTGAATGTGAACTCTCCTTTCTTTGCATCATAGATATTTGTTCCAGTGATGTCAGCAGGAAGCAAATCCGGAGTGAATTGCACCCTCTTGAAATCACAACCAAGTGCGTCTGCGAATGTGTTTGTCATCAGAGTTTTAGCCAATCCTGGATAATCCTCGAAAAGGAGGTTTCCATTGGACAGGATATTAACCAGTACATTGTCAATCACATGTGACTTCCCAATGATTACCTTCTGAACCTCGGCACTGATGGCCTC
>CESZ01030428.1_pt1 | contig 13338 bp, 19 predicted proteins | sample 531081 | NCBI WGS metagenome assembly CESZ01 (sample SAMEA2621260, study PRJEB7988) | marine metagenome | biome: marine biome (ENVO:00000447); feature: surface water layer (ENVO:00002042); material: "saline water (ENVO:00002010), including plankton (ENVO:xxxxxxxx)" | depth 5 m | reverse complement strand
GGAGTTCGCACTCCTGCCATGATAGGTGTGGGAATGTTGATTTTGTGTTTTGAGATTGCATTGTAATACCTACGGACGTAATCTAATCTCGTCTCTTCAGGATACTTTGCAAACAGAGTTGCAGCAATCAGCATGTACATGCACTGTGGTGTCTCATAGACTTCTCCAGTGCTTCTATCCTGTACTAGGTATTTATCCACAACCTGCCGTAATCCAGCATATGTAAACAAATAGTCACGACCATAATCAATCCAAGATTCAAACTTCTGAAAGTCTTCATCAGAGTAATCTCTCAGGATAGCAGCATCATACAGTCCCTTATCAACACACTGCTGTACATGCTCTTGCAGTGATACTGGTTCATGCATCCTACCCCACAGTCTCTTCCTCAAAGAGAACAGAAGAAGTCTTGCTGCTACAAACTGATAGTTTGGATGATCCAAATCGATCAAATCAGAAGCAGCACGAATCAGGATCTCTTGAATTGCCTCAGTTGTAACACCATCATAGAACTGAATACCAGATTTCATTTCTACCTGAGAGGCAGAAACATTTGCCAATCCCTTGCATGCCTCATCGACCATCTTGTGCATCTTGTCTAGATCAAGAGACTCAACTCTGCCGTCTCTCTTGACTACCTTGATTCCGTTACTCATACCTTTTTCCAATTCCTAAATTTCAACAGAGCTTCTAATCCAACATATGTATTAGATTTTATCACAGACATTACCTTATGTCCAGAAAGAAACATATCATTAATGTCCTTGTCTTTAATTGTGTCTGGCCAAATTACGACGCTTTGATTTCGTCTGATACAGTCTTCAATCCTTCTAACGATTTCTCGATTACGGGGCTCGTTATCGTAAACAAAAACGAGATCGCACTCATCAAGACAACGAACGTCACCGTCGCTGCCACACAGAGCCACACTATTGTCAACGAAAGTGCTGTCCAAGGGTCCTTCGACCACATAGACAGGTAGTTTTTTATCAATTTCGTCAAGTCCGAAAATTTTGGGTTCATCCTCATCCAACATGATGGTAATATATTTAACCTTACTGGGACCTAGAGATCTTCCCTGAAAACCAATTAGGTTTTTGTTTCGATACAAAGGAATTATAATCCTAGACTCTTGACGAACATCCGATCCAAACGTTTGTTTGTACGAATTGACAAACCCCTTAAAGTTCTCTGCAAAATAAAACTTTGAGGGATCGACTCCACGATTTTCAAGATAGGTTCTCCCAGCTTCCACCTCAGAGCATAGAGGGAGAACGATACTGGTCTTGAACGTAGGTGCCTTAAAATTAAACTTAGGTTCTTCAACATAAGATCCCTTTCCAGATTTACCATCCTTAAACCTATCCATGACATATGCTTTATGCATTGTCACATCAAGTTGCTTGATAAAATTACCAAGAGTCATTGAAGCACCACAGTTGTGGCACTTGTAATTAGCACCATTTTTCATGGTGTATATGTAGCCTCTTGCCTTACTTTTATTCTTCTGTGAGTCACCACAGATAGGACATCGGCAGTTGTATAGACCTGCTTTAACTCGTTTAAATTTTTCTAGTCTGGAAGAAATTAAACCAATATACTTAGAATCTACTAGATTCATTTACCAAAGCACTACCTGGTGTAATTATACCCTGCAGAGGTTGTGGAGTCAAGAAATTCTGTACCAGTTTCTGACCTGGCACACTGACCATAAAAGATACCACAGTGAGAGCACCAAAAATAGACCACATCTTTTTCTCCATGAGTCTAAGTCTCTCATCAATTTTCATTATATCACGTTCACAACCTTTCTTTATTTCATCTGCTCTGCGATTAACTTCTCTATGTACTGACTCTACTTTCTCAAAGAGTACAGCATCGATTCTATCTTGTTTATCTAATTTCTCGTTATGAACAGCAAGGAGTTGACCCATCTTTACAGAGTTATCCTGTAGAGATTCTACTACTCTCTCCAATCTCTCTAGTATAGCAGCATTTACACCAGCATTGTCATCCATTTTTCCTATTTGTCATCCAGAATTTTCTCGACCCTCTGCCAGAGTAGATATATCTCTTCCTCTTTTTTACTGGGGGTTGATCTGGTGGAAGACCTGCAATATTACCCGAACTCGCATTGTTTGCTGGCATTGCCATACCAGCATCTTCATGAAAATAATTGATTATCTTTTGCAGACGATTATCCATTAGATCAATTTTAACTGTTCTAAACAATAGTCATCCTCAATAATAAGATCGAGATCAGACTTTGGAAGTTCAGGAATTCTCTTCAAGAACATCAAGAATGATTTCACAGAGGACCATAACTCTTCATCTAGTTTGAAGAATAATAAAGGGACTGTAGCATCACCAAATACATTGAAAAGAACAATCAGGTGATTGAGAATCAAATGTGTTCTCAATTCACCCGTGTTCTTATATCTCTTTAACAACCTCTTGACGTACTTGATACGCTTCAAGTCGTCTTCAAAGTCTTCCTTCGTAATTGCCTGAGGATTTTCGTAATTTTTAATAGCAAAAAGGAGATAGTTATTATCGTTCAATTCATTAAATCTCATTTACATCATATCAGACATCAGTTGGATAGTTGATACCGAACTCACCAGTGGAGATTCCAGACATAGCAACCAGAGTTTCTTTCTTGACTCTCAAGTTACCGTGCATATCAATGTATGTAGTAACACCAACCCATCCTTGGTGACCGACACCCTGATACTGGGTATCATTGCCAGAGGTAGAAGTGGAGATGCCATAGACAATTCTATCGTATCCACCAGCAAGTGCTTGGAATTCAAGGTTATCAGCAGCAGTGATCTGAGCAGTCAGACCAGATGCGAGAGAGATAACGTTGTCACTTCCAAAGTTCAGTTGAGTGCCTGCAGAAATAGCAGAGGAAATAGTAGAGGCAAGACTTACGGTTGTAGAACCGATACTAGAGATCGTTGCCGAAACATCAATACCACCAACTTCAACATCAACAGTGTCACCACCAGAAACACCAGGAGGTGCTACAACTGAGAGAACACTTGTTCCAACACCAGCAGTCTGGTCGATGCTAGCAAGTGCAGTACCGACACCAGCAAGGAGAATAACATCACCATCGTGAACAAGAACTTGTCTTGAATGTCCACCAACAGTCAGATTCAGAGTGGCAACAGACTCATTGATTCCAATTGCTTGAGTACCAATGGCAACGGTCTCACTGGCAGTTGCTTCTGCAATCGTTCTATATGACGGTTCAGTATCATGCTTCTGACTATACATGTGATCCAAAACCGCAGATTTTGGAGACTCATCAACCACATAACTGGTGCTACCAGCACCAAATGCAGCAGGGTTCAAACCAGCAGTTGAACCAACAGTCAAGGAAGTATTACTGGCAACAGCTGTGATTACTGCGTCACCATAATATGTTCCAACTCCTCCTCGCACACCCATTCGGATGACCTGTCCAACTTCTACATCAGTAGTAAAGGTTGTGCCAGTACCAGTGATAGTATTACCGGAAATGGTGATCGTTCCAAAAGTCTGGATGTTTGCGTCGTTACCCCAGAGAGCCATGTCTTAACTCGCAATTACGTTTTATCTACAGATTATTTATACTAGGGAATCATTCCCGATTTTTGATAGCAGCAGCAACAGCCTCAAGGAGTTTATCATCTGCATCAGTTTTGGTCAGCTTAACTGCTTTACCAAGGATGTGTAGACAAATGTCAATCAGCTTTTCACCAAGTTCAGCATCGTCAGGAATCTTGGCAATCGCAGCATCAACAATCTTAGATGCTAAGGGAAGTAAAAATGCTAACATAACTTTCACCGAATATATTCATCATTATATAGCATCAATAATGTTTTTTTAACTATTCGTCAACAGTCTTTCTACGACCACCCCTTGTGGGCTCGTCATGTTGCTTAGGCATACCATCCTTTTTCCTGGCAACAGCTCTCTTAGAACCATCAGGATTCCTAAAGTCTGAAGGATAGGTTGCTTCCTTAATACCCTTTTCCTTTCTCTTTGCTAATGCCTTAGCAAGAATTCTCTTACGTGCTGCATTCTGATCAGCCTTAGGAACATTAAACATATCACGATCAGTCTTTAACTTCTCGTCAGGCTTATCATATCCTTCCTTCATTTCAGGATTGATGACAACCTTATTCTTTACGTTCTTCTCAGTTACTTCTTTCTCGTCCTCATCAGTGGTCGCAACCACACCCTCCGTTACTTTTTTTTTACGCGAGATTGCATCACCGATTGCCTTACGACGCTTCAGCAGATACTTATCAGACTTATCCTTATCACCATCATTATCTACATCACCATCTTCTTTCCCTACGGGATCCATCTTCTCAACGAAGACGTTAGACATCGCACGCAGCATGATGAGTTCAGAATTTTCCTGAATAAAACTATCAGACATCTTACTTAGATTTATTTCTTGTTTCTATTTATCAGAGACTTAAGTTTTGCTTCTGCTGATAATCCAGTAACATAGTTACGATATGAATCTGTTCCCATTCCACGTTGAGATGCAGGTACACCAGACTTGTCTGTAAATGTTTCTGTGAGATCACGAATCCAGGACTTGAACATCAGTCCTTCCTTGGTGACGGCAATGATGTGGTTAGCACCCTTACGAATAACTCTACCAATCATTCCAGTATTCAGACTCTCAACCAGAGCACCAACATTGAATACTCTACCCGCAATATAATTCTCACGCAGGTTCTTCCAATCAAACTTAGGAGCAATCTCCCAGGTCTCTGCCTTGACAGACATGCTCTTGGCAAGAGTAGCATATAGTTTCTTTGCCAGATCTGGTTTCACACCTTGAGGTAAACCAGCAGCAAATCCCTCTGCATCACCATCTGCAACTAACTTTCTAAGTTTCGAAGCAGACATACCCTCGACCCCTTCAGCATCGGGATCCCGTTCCCCTGCAGAGATGACGTTAATCTGGTCAAAATTATAGAGTTGACCGTTGTATTTGTTTGCGAGGTTCTCAAATTCTTTCTGTCTGTCAGAACCAACAACGATATTGACAGAGGCATATCCTTCGACATCAGCTTGCTTCAATGCATCTAAAATAGTTCTAATCGATGAATCATGCACAATCGAACTGGCATGAGCAGGGAACATCTGCTTCATGAACTGCACCTTAGTCTCAGGATCTAATGGATTCTTCTTGGCATCCTGACTATGGGATGGGTAAACATAATACTGTTCACCCTCTGCAGTATCTTGAATCTTATCTAACAGTTTTTCGTGTCCGGCAGTTGGTGGATTGAAACGACCGAAACCAAGAGTAACTGTACCTCTAGTCTTCTCAACTTCCTGCTCTGGTTCTGGTTCTTGCTGCTGTGGTTGTTCTCCTCCTTGAGCAGCAGGTGCTTCATCGGGAACTGCTTGTCTTGCAGCAGCACCTGGTTTTTCTGGGTCAGTTCCTGTTGACGGTCTCCTACCACTAGAAAAAACCAACTTACCATCGACAGTTCTGGCAACGGTTGAACCCTGAGCGTTAGTCCACCCACCATGACCATCACCTTTGAGACCTAATCTCTTGGCTTGGGTGGCTGCTTGACTAACTGTTTCTGAAAGGAATCTAGTAAAACTCTTCATTTATCCCAGTTTTTCACAACGGTGACATTAGCACGGCGGAAGTTGTCATCAACAAATTTATAAGCACCACCAGACTTGACGAGAACAAAACCTTCAGGGGTAGTACGTTGATACCCTTTTTTAGACCTTGTGTAAGTACCGATAGTGCCACCACTATTAAGTTGGTCGATGACAAACTTTTTAGCAGATCGAATGTTGAGGTAAGATGCTACCGTAAAATAGATAGCACGTTCATTTGCTATGATGAACTTAAGTCCATCTGTTTTCATCCGTAAATATTTAGCCTTTGCCGCATCGGACTTCTTAGACTGGATCTCACTTTCCATCTTAGAAGCATAGAAGTTAGCAAATTCTGAGGCAACATACTTAGTGCTGCGGACAATGTATCCCTTACGAACCACCTGGTTGAAGAACTGTTTGAACATGGCTGCCATGACAAACCTAGACTCACCAGAATTGAAGATGTCCAGGAAGTTAGATGCTTGCTTGATAGAACCAGCAGCACGATTGACCAGTGCTCGATAGTGACGAATCTGAGCATCAGATACTTTCACGTATCCATCAAACTTGGCACTAGCAACGAACACATCTTCAGAACCACGGATGTCAGGGGTGCCAATAACAACCTCGGCAGTCTGAATAGAAGGACCAATGTAAGTAGTGTGGAACACAATACCCATCTTTGCTACCATGATTTGATTAGCAGCTTCAGAACCAACAGGTACAGTGTAGGTGATGGTGTTAGGGGTGAAAGTAAGAACCTTGTTCTTGCCGATGACACCAGGAATCACATCATCGGTAAACAGGAGATCACCCTGAACAATACCAATGATGCGCAGTTGTGACAGATACTGAAGGCAGGTCTTGAGTTTGGATGCCAGAGCACCCTGATACCACTGATCAATATCTGATTCTGTGTAGCAGATCTTAGGGGTGGTCTTGTTGAAGACAGACTTGGTGCCAACAAAGAACTTACCAGTCTGAGGACAGGTGCCACAGACAACAGCAGGAGCACCATCCCACTTGGTGGTGATACCAAGATCGTTGGACTTACCAGTCAGAATGTCATCTGCTGACTGAAGAACTGAAATGACATCCTCGGCACCCGCACTGCCACGGTTGAGGATCTCGTCTTCCAGGTGTTCCAGGTGTGTGTTTTTCATACCCTTATTATACATCGGATTACCCCCTGACAAGTGTCCTAGTGGACACCTTATGGATTGGACTACTGTAACTTATAGTATGGTGCTGAGACAACAGACCTTGATGATGCATACAAAATAATATCTTCACATACTTGATCTCTTTGTTTCTTGCTACCTATACTATTAATAATTTGATCTAGGTAGTAAGAACAACCCATAGAATATTCAAACCCATCAAGTTCTTTATCCTGTGCTTTTTTAGCAATCAATTCAGTATATTTTTTCTCAGTATATCCAGGTGACGTTCTTGCTATGAGAGTTTCAATTCCAGCAACCATTGTTTCATACTGTGCTCCTCTTTTACTCTTAACTATACTTGTTACATCTGGAATCTGAGGCAATCCATGAAGTTTAAGAATCAAATTAACTGATCCCTGTCCCACCTTTCCTTGGTTGGCACCAGCACCTTTAACCTCACCTTGCCATCCAGTAACTGCCTTAGGCCCTTGAAATCCTCTAAACTGAATCTCAGTACCACCAACAAACTTCATGTACATATCTGCTGCATTAGTTCCTTTTCTATAAAACTTTTCAAAGACATGCTCATTTGCTTTCTTTGGATCAACATTTAATTTAGATAATGTTGCACCAGATGAAATCTTTTTCAGAGAAACACCAAACATAGTATTACCCAACAATCTTTCATTCATACACTGATTCAAACCTTGAAGTGTCATTTCCTCATTAAGACATGCAGCTCTGTAGTTTTTAGTGGTGATATAGATGTCGGCAGGACTCCACTTATTGATATCAATCCTAACACCTTCTGCCTTCTTTACTCTCTTAAATGCATTCTCAATGTATTGAACTTCAGAAGATCCTCTGTGAAATACAATACCCTTATTCTTCAAATTTTTAAAATTTTCCCAAAGTTTATTTGCTCCAAGAATAGATGACTTTATCCAACTGTCATCCATTTTAAAAATATTATCAATCGACTCATCAACATCCCACATAGATGATGCGGCATTTACATTCTGTTGAGTAATATCTGCAGATGTAATTGGTCTACCTAAATGAAATGCTACTGCTGCATATACTGCTTGTCCAGATTCAGTCTTCTTTGTTTCAGCAGCACCTGCTCCAGAACCACCTCCACGTTTTCCTTTAAACTTGAATCTAATTACACTACTAGCACCTTCTTTAATTTTGATTCCTGCAAATCCAGATCCAGGGACAGCACCAATAACAAAATCTTTACCTGCAAAAGACGGTGGATTCTTATCATCATTAGGTCCTTGTTTTAATCCAGCACCTAATAAAGCATTAACCATATCTTGTCTGGCAGTTACTCTATCATCTACCTTGACTAAGATACTAGCAACATTAATACCTGCCTTTTCTATTGTAGTATCTAAATCTTGCGATACACTATTAACTATACCCAGAACTTCATTCAGAGTTGCCATTGTTTTTGATACTATTTAGATAGTCCTTCTCAATTTGGTAAGGTACTATCTCTCCTGTTTTAATCTTCCATCCATGGACAAGTTCAGGAATTAACCATTCTTCTACTGGACCACAAGCGTCCCAATTGGTGGGACGAATACAATTCATCACCACCACCTGAAAGAATTTTACCAGGTAAAGACCTAGGGTTGTCAGTTCAATCGTCATCGTCGTCTTTGAAGAACGTACCAAAGAATCCAGAGTCTCCTGGTTTACGATCTTCTAACTTATCAAACATAGTATCAATAGTTTGAATATGACTCAACTCATGCATCAACTTAGCAATCTGAGTGCAGACAGTTGAACGTTCACCTCTAGCAGCAAATGCAAGTGCATTCCTTAGTGATTGTTCTGCCTCTTTAAGAGAGTCTTCTACAGACTTACTTAGTGCCATCCTTGTCCTCCAACTTTACACGATATACGGTTCTCCTAGCAAACCGTTGATCAATCTTCAGTTTACCGATATACAATGCTGCGATCCAAACGGTGAAAAGAAACCCGTCGAACCAAGTCATTGTATTCCATGCTTCTACTGCAGCGTCCATCAGACATCTCCCTCTTGACGATTTTCAGAATAGTGGACATCAAACTCTCCACCAGGATAACGTTTCTGAAGTTTCTCTACATTCATCTCAATGATTTCATCTAGAGAAGTATCCAGTGCCATGCATCCCTGCATGACATACCACATGACATCACCAAGTTCACGTTTCATGTGATAGATGTTATCTTCATTGACTGGTTTGCCTTGGAAGACAATCTTCTTTACGATCTCAGTAAACTCACCTGCCTCTGCACAGATACCCAGAGCAGCAGTAAGATACCGTTGAACAGCAAACTTACGTTCTTCAATAAGTTCTACAGATCGTTGTCCAAATTCATATGCATCCTTACTCTCAAGAGAGGTGACTGCATTGACGAACTCTTCATACTTGTTGTAATCAACAGACATAATTAAACACGAAAATGAATAGGGGGATCATTGTTTTCTGGTAGAGATTTTTGTTTCTCTGCTTCCAGTTCTGGGTGTGGTGCATATAGAGGACCTTGATAGTCACCAGCATGCTCTACTTCTTTCCAAGAACCACCAACACCACCGTCCATATTTACGACGATTTCATTGGTAGGAAGTTCTTTAGGAATTTGAATGTCAATGCACTGACCAGGAAGAAACTGATTGAGAGTATACACTCTGTTCTTAGGATCAAATGCTACCATCATTTGAGCATCTTCTAGTGTACCACACTGACAAATTCTTTTACCAGTAGTTTTATCAACTACATCATAGTAGTCTTGTGATTGATACTTTCTCATCCGAATTGCAGTTTAGTAAACTTATCTTTGAATGACTTCTCTTCATTATATTCTGTATCATCACCTTTGTCAAGGATATCTTCCTGTGCAGATTGCTCACAATCGTAGAGACGCATCTTGGCACGATCGATACCAACAACAAATCTTTTGTTGACAGCAAGATCATTGTACCGATTCTTCAACTGCTTCACCATAATCTGTCCCAGTCCTTCCAGTTCCTCTGTAGAAATAAGGGCGAACATAAGATCAGCAGTAGCAGGGAGACCAAAGGATTCAGAAGTGTCAGTGAGGTCAACATCGCTGCTAGCATAACCAGAACGAGTGGTCTGCGTGGCAGAAATGATAGGGACGTTTGCTTCAACAGCCAACCCTCTAAGTTCCTCAGCAATTGACTTAATATACGAATAAGAATTGACAGAACCAAGTTTGCTATAGCGGGAACTAGCACAAATATTAAGATAGTCAATGAAAATAATATCCGGTCTAAATGACCGTTTGAGTGCAAGTTCGTTAAGAAGTGCTCTAAAGTGTCCACTGTGAGCTGATGCTGTGGGATATTCTTTGATGATCAAAGTGCCTTGGGTTTTCTTACAAAGACTACCCACCTTACTCTCAAACATCTGCTTTGGAAGATCGGTGATATCTTGAATGTTTACGTTCAGTAAGTTTGCGTCAATTCGTTCAGCAATCTTTTCTTCTGCCATTTCCATTGTAATGTACAGAACGTTCCTCCCTTGGAGCAACACGGAGCTAGCAACATGGCACATGAATAGAGACTTGCCGACACCCGTACCAGCAAGAGCGACGTTAAGAGTCTTAGGAGGTAAGCCACCTTTCGTAATCTTGTTAAGGTATTCGAGATCAAATGGGATTTTGTCTTCCTTTTTGTGATAGAAGTCATATCGTTTTTCGTAATCCTCTAAGTAATCGTGTCCAATGTTGTTATCAAAACAAACTGCAAGTGCTTCTTGCAGGATGGATGGAATAGCATCCCTATTCTTCTTATCGTCACCACCATCAGCAATGCCGATAGACTCCATTAGTGCCAAGTATATAGCACGATCTTTGCACCATTTTTCAGTGGCATCAGACAACCATTCTTGGTTGATTTCTTCCTCCACACATCCATCAATTACTTGTTGAACTTCACGATACTCAGTCTCATTCAGATCACTTCTATTCTTTACTTCAATAGATAAAATCTCTTGAGAAGCAAGTTTATCATAACTGGAAATAAAATCAGAGATCTCCTGATAGATGACTCTCTCTTTCTTTTCTTCAAAGTAATCTGCCTTGATAAAAGGAATAACCTTTCTAAGATAGTCTTCATTATGAAGAAGATTAGAAAGGATAGTCCTCTCAATCCTATCCTTCATAATCAACCACCATACGAGAATTCTTTCTGTGCAGTTTCATCAAGTGCCTGCATCACTTCAGCATTAAAATACTTCTCTGGATTCTTGTATACTTCTTTGGCATACACCTTCTTGCCATTGATCTCATATCGACCAGCAACATTTTTCCAGAGACCACCGATCTCTCCAAGTTCAAGCAAACCATAGTATCGATCCAATCCACGATCATCGTAGTATAGACGAATCTCTACGGTCTTGTTCTCTTTACTCAGACGCGACTTAGCAGTCTTTGCCTTGATAATGTTTCCAACAATTTCTGTTCCGTCTTTCTCTTTTTTCTTGCTGAGATATATGATGGTACTGGCAGCATACTTAAGACCAGAACCACCACCCATCTCTTTAGTAGGAACATAAGAACCGATGACATCATAAGTGTGGTTCGTGACAATCATAGGTATATTAGCCTGACCAAGCTTCAATGTCAACATGCGAAATGCACCTTTGACCAGTTGTGATTTTGTCATATCACGAACCTGCTTGTCGTTCAGAGCATCAGTGATCTCTTTCTCAGTAGACAACATACCAAGAGAATCCAACACAAACATACAAGGTTTGCGTTCATCAGTATCTTTCTTGAGATAGATATCAACTGCCTTCAATGCCTTCTGACGGAAGTCTTCTACAGTCACCACATTGACAACAACCACACGATCTAAGTCGATGTCACGATCTGCAAGAAGAGATTTATTAACTGCTGCTTCAGTGTCAAAGTACAGACAGTAACCATCAGGATTGTTATCCAGAAAATTCTTAACCACAGCGAGACTAAAGAAAGTCTTGCCAGTAGAAGACTCACCAGCAATGGCAGTAATCTTGTTACCAGATACACCCCCAAAAATACTACCTGATACAAGTCCGTTAAGAATGTACGAACCCGTATCCACATAAGTTTCAGTATCGTCAATATCGGATGCGAGTTTTGTGTATTCATCCCCGATCTCTTTTACGATGTCTTTCAAAAAATCCATTAGATTACAAACCCAAACTGTTCACGACAAATCTTTTTATATGGACCACCGGGGTTCTCATCACGAACCTCTTTCACTTTCTTCAGTTTTTCATACAGAGCAGTATCACCACTCAATCGTAAAGCACTCACAATAGTAGCAAGTTCTTTATCGTTGACAGGTAAGTCCATCCTATTTACGTAGTGTCTTCAGGTATTCTAGCACATTCTCACGCACATACATCAGTTCGTGAAAACATTCCTCAGAGTGTGCGAAAGATCTCAGATTGGGATCTGGCTCTAAAACACTTTCAATAAAAATATCTAATCCTCGGTTCCACCTTTCGTTGTCAGTCATGAGAAGAATAGTTCTAGGTTTACAGTTTTTTCCACGTTCCAACCGATAACATCAAGGATTGCTTTCAGTGGATCGAGAAAGGATTTGGTAAATTGAAGTTCGTAATCAACATACTTATTCAAGTCAAGTTCCTTAGGGAAATCTTGAATGAATGAAATAACATTTTCACGCATTGGGTTTGGACTGGTGAGATAGCAAAACTTAATCTTCTCACCGTTGTCAATAAAAGAATACTTGTTTGTAAGTTTCTTTTCCTTGATCATATGGTTATAAAGCAAAGCACCACGAATATGAATAGGTGTCCCCTTCACATAGATGGTGCTAGAACCTTTGTACTTCTGAACATCAGAAGCACTGCGAGGAAATGATACATCCTCTGGTGGAAGAGACTTGAACTCTGAACGACACTTGTCAATGTATTCGATGACATCTTCCTCAGTGCCACTCATCATTAGTTTGAGTGCAGACTTAATCATATCACGACATGCAGATGGTGTCGAGGACTTAACTGCCTCAATACCCATGATCTTAAGTTTTGGTTCAGAATATGCTACACCCTCACTATTCCATACGTTGAGAATATACCGTTTCTTGGCAGTCCAAATACCACGATCGGCAATGTTCTCACGTTTCATTTGCATTTTTTGGTCGTACGCATTAACGTACGTCGCCAACCTTTGATATGAACGTTCGATAAAAGGTTCCAGTTTCTCTTGGCAGATCTTATCAAGTAACGCCACAACTGCTGCTTTGTCGCCAGACTTAGCACCAAAAAATTTATCAACAACAGGTCCAAGATTAAGATAAATTGAATCGGTGTCAGATGCAATTACGTAATCCTCTTGTTCGGTGGATAAGAGTTTATTTAGATACTCATTCATCTTGTTCTCAATCCAACGAATTGAGACTTGACCTGAGAGTGTGATTGCCTCAGCATTTGCTAGTTTGTAATACCTGAAGTATTGATTGCCAATAGCACCATAAGCAGAGTTAAGAGCAATCTTCTTCGCCATTTG
>CESZ01206235.1_pt1 | contig 13622 bp, 17 predicted proteins | sample 531081 | NCBI WGS metagenome assembly CESZ01 (sample SAMEA2621260, study PRJEB7988) | marine metagenome | biome: marine biome (ENVO:00000447); feature: surface water layer (ENVO:00002042); material: "saline water (ENVO:00002010), including plankton (ENVO:xxxxxxxx)" | depth 5 m | reverse complement strand
CACCATTAATACTGCAAAATACACTATGATTATAATGTTGGTTAATTAATTGCCAGTAATGGTCACGACACATGAAGTTTTTTATATTACCTATTCCATTTGAATTAGACATTACAAAGAAGTTTTCTACTTGAACTAATACATTTTTCAATTTTTTAAATATTTAAAGAATAATTAAATTACTTAAAAATAAATATTATAATTTATAATAATGTCAAAAGTAAACAAAATTAAAGATTTTAACAATATTATGGAAGTATTTTTGAATCAATTATCTCCATATGTTGGAACTAGTTATTATCATTATTATATAAAGCTTATTAAAGTCAATGCAATATTACCTATACAGAAATTTATAAAACATGTACTTCCTTATAAAATTAAAATTTTTGAGAAAGATGAATCATATTTTAATGAAAATAATAATTATAAAATTAATGGTAATGAAGATACACTAACTGAAATTTTAAGATTACAAACTATCTATTATAAATTAGATAAAGATTCTCAAAATGAAGTATGGAACTATATGCAAGCTTTAAGTATATTATCAGAAGAATATTTGAAATTGTAAACTTATTATAAAGTAATTAATTTATTCCAAAATAAATTTACAATTTTCTTCAACTTGATACAATTCTTCTTCCCATTCTTGAGTATATTGGTTTTTATCAAAACTACATCCAAATTCTGATAAAAATTTAACTGCATCAAATATATTTAAATTACCTGATTTAACATCATCTTTACAATAAACTGCTGGACATCCACCAATTCCATATAATGATGTATCAAATTTAGTCACACCATTATTAACTGCAATTTTCAAATTATTTTTTGTTGTATCATCTGATAAAGTCTTAGTATTTGTATGTAAGTGTAAAGATAACAAATTAATATCATAAATTCTATTAACTTCATTTAAAATTGTGTTTAATTTATCCGGTTTTAAACTACCAATTGTATCAGCAATACATATTTCATTTACACCAATCTTTTTATAAATATTAATAGTGTCTATTATATTTTTAACAGGAACATCTCCTTCAAATGGACAATCTCCAATACAAGATATATATCCTTTAATATGATGATTATCTCTATTTTGTAAATTATCAATCATATCTTGAAATCTTTTGAAACTACCTTTAACATCAGTATTAATATTTTTTTTATTAAAAGTATTAGATGGAGAAGTAAAAATAGAAAAATATTTAATATTGTTTTCATTAATAACTTTAATACCTTCATTATTACCTACCAACAAATATGATTTATAATTATTCGGATTAAAAGTTTGTTTATATACTTCCAAAGAATTTTCCATAGTAGGAATAATTTTTGGATTTACTAAAGAACCAACTTCAATTTCTTCAAAATTTAATCTAGCTAAATTTTTTATCAAAAAAGATCTATTTTCTGGAGAAATTATTTTACCTAAAGACTGTAAACCATCGCGAGCCGTTACATCAGAAAATTTTATTAACTTATTCATTATATTATTTTTAATAAAATTAATAAATATATTTCAACTTTTACTGATTATTTATTTCTAAATAATTTTCTTTCTTTAATCGTACCATCTAATACTAAATCAAGATTATTTTTTTTACATAGTATATATAACTCAGTAAGATATTTTATCTTAACTGAATAAAATGTATTACATCCTAATTTCACTTTCACAAGAACTACATATTGAAATTACAGATTTTGGCAAATATAATTTATAAAAATACCGGATTCAGAATATAGTGTAGGTAAACATAAAAAATAATATAACAACTTAAACAATCATTTATATTTTTGATACCGCCATTTTTAATTTTATCGCAAGCAATTACATTTACTTTTTCTATTCAAATACTTCATACAATGCAAACCAACAACACTCAATCCAATTATTAATACTTTTGAATTCATTATGTAACTTGATTAGTACATTTTTAAGTATTGTCTTGTGTATCTAATTTATTTTAAATTAACTTTTTTATTTCATTAAGTCGGTGTGCTGATATATTATCTACTAAATCATCTATTATTTTTACATTACTTCCATTTAATAAAATGAAATTTTCAAGATTACTTCCTTTTTCTAATAAAAATTTAATAACATGTATAGGTATATTTTTATTAACACATGCAGCATATAAAGGACTAACATTATATCTGCATCTTAGCCTACCATAATATGAATTTAAGGATGATGGCATGATAGATATTACTCTTTTAATATCATCAAATATAAAACTTTGGTAATTTTCTAAAGAACTATCAGCATATGGAAGATTACAGCCAGAAAATAACATATCAATTAAAATTGGAGAGTTGCAATTAATATCAGGTATTACAATCGATTTATTAACAACTAATCCTTGATATTTTAAATACATTTCGTGATCATACTGATAGCAATTATATTTTTTTAATAATTCAATTATTGTTTTTAAGTTAGAGTATTTAATCATATCAATATCACCTAATTTTAAAAGTTTTGAAATTAAAATTATATTTTTATACTCTTCTTTTTGTATATTTAATTTATCAATGAATATTTTTTCATATTTAATATCTGGTGTGATAAAATCAATAATAAAATTATGTAAATCACAAGGTATTCTATTCATTTAAAAATATACCTATGAAAATATATATTTAAATAATCAATTTTTTAAAAATATAATGTTTAATAAAAATATTCATCTTCATCTACCATTAAAAATAAAATCAGAAAATAACATTATTAGTAATTGTTTTAAATTTCTTACTAAAGATTGTGTAAGTATAATAAATGATATTTTAGATGAAGATCATATTCAAAAAAATTGTAAATTTTCATCTGAGATTGCTCCTAAAGTTTATAGAGGTCTTTATCAAAATAGTAACTTTATAAAAGATTTATGGGATTGTAAAGAAATTACTGATCAAATTTCAAAAACGATGAATAATAAATTAAAAATTCATCCAATGTTATATGAGAGAGCACATGTTAATTGTACTAATATTAAAAAAAAAGAAAAACATATTTTTAATTGGCATTTTGACTCACAACCATATGTTTTTGTCACCTTACTAAACTCTGAAAATAAAAATGATTACTCCACTCAATATTATCTTGATGGAAAATATTATAATTTAGAATTTCCAGGTCCAGGATATGCTTACATCTTAAAAGGTAGTGAAGTAGAACATTGTGTTTTACCAAATATTGGTAAAAGAACTTCAATGATTACATCTTTTGTTCCTGAGTCAATTTATGAAAATGATAATACAAATTTAAATATTTCTAAAACATATACACCAAAAAATGAATTATTACTTGATTTTACTAGATATAAATTGGATAGAATTGATAACATGATAAAAAACAATATTGATTCAGAAAAAACTTTAAAAGAATTAGATGATTTAAAAAACGAAATTATTTTTTAGTTTGTATTTTTTATAAATACTAAAATATAATTAAAAATTTTTAATTAATTATGCTGAATTTTCAGCATTATCCTCAGCTGCTTGTTCTTCTACTTCTTCTGCAGTAACAATTTCAGATGAAATCATTTCGATTCTCTTTAAGCACCTTCCAGAGAATGATTTATTTTGTTCTAAAAACTTTCCTAATCTTTCAATGTATGCATCAAATTCTAATGTTAATTTTTGTTTTTGAGATTCTAAATTCATTATTAAATTACCAACACTAAAACCTCTTGTTTCTTTTTCTCTAGCACTATTTATTCTATTAGTAAATGTACCAATATCATCTGCTAATTCTCTTAAATTACTAGTAGTACAATTAATTAATGCAAATATTTCATTCATATCATATTTAGCGGAAGGGTCTTCAATTTCTTTAGGTTCACCTTCAACTGGCTCTCCATTAAAATCAGTTGCCTTTGGATTTTCCACCATAGGAGGAGGATAAGGAACCATATTTCTAAATTTTCTAGTTTTAATTTGTTCTCTTGTATAACCAGCAGGAATATCTTCAATTGCTAATGCATCTTCTATGATACTATCGCAATATTGATATAAATCTCCGTATAGTTTTTTTATATATACATCTTTCATGTGAATAAAAAAATCATGATCGATTTGTAATGAATCTTTTTGAAATCCTAATGTATCTAATGAAGTTCCTACATCATAACCTCTTTCTTTATCAGCAACCATTTCTGATTCAAAATCTTTAATTGATAAAATATCACTTTGTAAATTACTAATATATTTATCCATTTCAGTATATTTAGCATTAATTTCATTTAATATAGTATTGTAAGAATCTGCATCAATCTTATCCCTTAAGTCACTTTCAGTGGGCTTTATCGCAGTCATATACCTAATTTACTTTATGTTATTTAATTTTACTGGTAGAAAAATCAAAAAAAAAACAACATCTTTTATTTTTTTTATACGTTTTTAATTTAGAAAATACCCAAAATTTTAAAATAATAATTAAATTTTCTATTAATTCTTGTGATTGGATATTTTCTTTCTGACTAAAAAATAGTTTAAATTATCAATAGTACCTCTTATTTTTTTTATTTTGTCTGCCAAATCAACAAATTGTGGTTCATTTAACATTTCATTAAGTTTTTCTTCTTGACTTTCAATTGTCTCACATTCTTCTACAGTATTTTTTATATTATTATTTAATTCTAATATTGTATCAAGTTGATCAGAAATGTTTTTATCATTTTCTTTTAAAAATAATTTACAATTTTTTAAACATTTTTCAGGATCTTCGTCTTTTAAATATTTTAAACGATCTTTTTGACATTTTAATATATCCTCTAATTCTAATATCTGACTGTTAATTTTTTCATCATCATACATATTCATTTGAACATTTAAATTAGATTTAGGTGATACAGGAATATTTTCACTTTTATTAGTAATATATTTTTGTTGTAAATCATCAAAATTATCAGTAAAATTATTTGATTTACTCATTAAATTATAAAATAACTAAAATATTTTTAGGTTGAAAATTATTTTTAATTAAAATTATCACCATTTGCATATTGAATGGTATATGCTCTTGCTTCACTATCATGAAAATCTTTATTTGTTTTTAACAATTTAGCAATTTCTGGTACCAATGGATCATCAGGATTTGGTTCTGATAAAAGTGAACACAAAGATAATAATACTTTACTAATTGTTAAGGCTGGACTCCATTGATCTTTTAAAATATCAAGACAAATTCCACCTTGCTTATTAACATTGCAGTGATATATAGGTGTAACAAAGTAAATTTTAGGTGGTTTAAATGGATATTCTTTAGTAAATTCTATATCTAATTTAAAAATACCACCAGAATATGGTGTATCATCAGGGCCAAAAATAGTGGCATGCCAATGTGTTAAATTATCTTCCACTGGACCTGCTGAACAATTTTGAACTGGGTTTTCTTGTAGTTCTTTTAATTCTTGTTTAATACGATTTATTAGTAAACTCATTAATATAATAGATAATAAGCATTTAAATAAAAAATCAATATTTTTCTAATAATTTAAAGTATTTTAATTTTTTTCCAAGTAATATATCTGAATATTCCAAATTTTCTCTCATACAAAAATTATCAATTTTATAAATATTATCTGATTTGTTAGTTATAGTTCCTTTAATTAAGATATCTAATAAATTTTCGCTATTATTTATTTTTTGTTTAACCCATAAAGATAATTCATTTTTAAAATCTTTTTCATTTACATAATTCAAAATATCTTTATAAATTATATCATTATCATAATTACCAGAATCACCTGTTACTACTTCTTTGGTAATTAAGAATTTAGCTATTTCTAATCTTTTATCTAGTGGAATAAAAGTATGATTACAAATAAACCATAATGGTTTTTGATCAATCGTATCAGAAATTTTTATATCATTAAAATTAGATACTCGATAAAGCCATTTTATAATATCTACATGTCCTTCTCGGATTGCTATATGTAATGGACCCAAATTTGATTTATCTTTTTCATAAATATCTTTATTTCCACCATTATCATAAATCCATTTTGTTATTTTTAAATTACCAGTTGCTATTGCTACTGATAATGGTGTTCTTTTGCAAACATTTTTTAAGTTAATTAAACTTTTATTTTTTTGATATATTATTTGGCATTTTTCAAAATCTCTTTTTAATATTGCAGAAATTAAATCAGAACCTACACTTAAATTCATTATAATAAGTATTAAAATAATTTTAAAGTTAATAATATTCAATATTATTAAGCTAATAGTATTTATAATTTTATTTCACAAATATTGAATTAATTTTTATTTTTGAAATTAATTGAATAATAATGGTTTTTACGGAGCAGATGAAATTAATTGATTTTTGGTTTCCTAATGATAATTTTAATAAATTTTGGTTTGATAAATCAAAAGATGATTATATTAATAAAAATTTTAATGATCAACTAATAGATGTTGAAAATGATACTATTATTTATGAAGAATTAAGTGATTTAGAGATATTAACAAAGATACTATTTTTAGACCAGATAAGTAGAAGTATTTATAGAAATAATAAAGAAAAAATATTAGACAATGATAAAATAGCTTTAAAATTATCATTATATTACTTAGAAAATAGAGATTGGAACAATATAAAATTTAATTATTTAATATTCTATTTAATGCCTTTACGCCATACATTCAAAAAAGAATACTATGATAAGATATTTGAAATTCTTTTGCAAAAGCAAAAATGTTTATTTCAAAAAAAAAATAAAGATAAAAATTTATATGATAAATTTTATAATGTTACTTTAAAAATTTACAAATCTTTTGATTAAATGTAATTGAAACAAATTGTTGAACAATACAGTTTACTATTAATATTATTCTTTGGATATTCAAAAAAATCTATTATATTATTCCTACACATTTTTTTTAAACATATACAACATTTTTTGTTCATATATTTTAATATTAAATCTGATAATTCATTAGGTAAATCTTTTATCTCTAATTTATGTTTTTTATTCATTAAATCTATACTTATTTAATTTTTAAATACTTAATAAAAAAATTGACTAATTTTAATTTTGTAGTGAATAATATTTAGTATGTTTAAACTAATAATAATAATGGTGTTAATATTACAAGTAAAATCATTCAAAAATTTAATTAATAAACCTACAACTTTAACCAGATGTAAGACGTTTAGTACCGATCATGAACCAAAATCAACCCATCAACAAAAATACGATGAATTTTTAAAAAATACTAATTTAAAAATAGTTATTGGTAATGGTCCTGCTGGAACTGGTAAAACTTATTTAGCATGTAAACATGCTATTAATAAATTTAAATCAAATGAATTTGATAAAATAATAGTTACTAGACCAGTTAAAAGTGTAGAAGAAGAATTAGGATTTTTACCAGGAGATATTAATGATAAAATGAACCCATGGATGAATCCAATTTTTGATATCTTACGTGAAGATTTAAATAATAATGAAATAAAATATCTCCAGACTGAACAAAAATTAGAGATTGCGCCATTAGGATTTATGAGAGGAAGAACTTTTAAAAATAGTTACATTATTGCAGATGAAATGCAAAACTCTACTCCATCCCAAATGTTAATGTTATTAACAAGATTAGGTGAAAATAGTAAGATTGTTCTTACTGGTGATTTAAAACAATCAGATATAAATGATATTAATGGATTTGAAGATTTGATTCAAAGATTGAATATTAAATATCAAAATCAATATCATAATATGTTAAAAGACCAAATTGCATTAGTTAATTTTAAAAATGATGATATTATAAGAAGTCCAATTGTTTCTAAAATAATAGAATTATATGAAAATTAAAAAAAAATTTAATTTATTTCAAATTGATCCCAAAAAGAATTTGTATCTACACAAAAATAATTTCCTGAAGGAACAATATGAATAATATGGCCATATATTGTCGAATTGTCAATTAATTTTAAATTTATCTTATTTTTCAAGTGTACGGAACTCTCTTTTACTTTATTTATAGAATTATTATTACTTTTCACGTAATAGTTACTACTAGTATCTAATAGTTCAGGATTTTCAGATATAAATCCTATTTTCCAATCTCCATTAATCAAAGAATTAAAACATTCTCCACCTAAATTAGTGTTTATTTCACCTCCTTCATATTGAAATATCATACCAATCTTAGACTTAGAGCAAATATTTGTTAAATCAATTTTTTATTATTTTATTTTTATTGGAACCATTAATAATCATTACTTCACTTTTTTTACATAATTTATCAGGATTTTTTATGTAAAATTTTTCCATAATCTTATATTTTTCTTTTATTTTAGCAGTTAATTCTTCTTCATTTAAATCTTTAAATTCTTCAAAGTCTGCATAACCATTTTCAACCAAGTCTAAAATAACATCTTTTTTATGCGATATTAACCATTTATTATCTTTGTAAATTTTAGCAAATTTATCATGAATGTTAGTAATCTTAATATTATGATTTTCCGGATGCTTTGGATTAAAATGTTTTAATTCAATTAATTTTGGAATGGCTGATAAAGGTGTAGATAATAATTTCATAAAAACTTTATCAGTTATATAATCTATTTTTTCATTACCATAGTTATTTATTTGAATATTATTATTTTTTATAGTATTGTTACTATTAATAATGTTTTTGGTTTCATACTTTGATACTATTAATTCTTCTTTTAATTTTTTGTTTTCCTCTTTTATTAAAGTTATTTCATTTATTAATGTTTCTATTTTATCATATAAATCTTTTTTTTCTATTTTTGATTTACAACTATTCTTTTGATGTCTATACAAACTATCTTTTCTAGAGTATTTTTTATTACAAAATTCACATCTAAATTCCTTCGAATCAAAATTAGTTAAATTTGTGGTATTTTGTGGTAAAAATGTGGTATTTTGTGTAAGTATTGATATATTTTTGCCACCCTTACGATTTTTTAATATATCTAATTCAGGAAAATCTTCTATAAAATAATTTATCATATCCTCTTTTGATATTGAATTATTTACTTCTTTACACAAATTCTTTCTAAATAAATGATTCTTAAAATGTGTTCTTTGACTTGTTTGATAATTACATCTAATACATTGATAATTAACCATATTATAATAATACTAGATATTTTTTAACTAAAATTTAACTAATTCTTAACTATTTAGTTAAGTGATGTGGTGGAAATAACTAATTTTGGAGAGAGGGGGGACGGATTATTAAAATAATAATCTTGAAATGTAACTTTTTTATTGTTTAATTTTTTAATAATTTTGATCTCCTATTTAAAAAATTTTTATTTTCCATTTGAATTAATTCATCTTTATTCATCAAAGAAACATCTAATTTTTTTCCTTTGTCTAAACAATATATTTTTTTTCCTGTATTTCTTATCATTCCAAAATAATAATTAGTAGGTACATCATCATTTTCATTAATTTCCGATACACAACCTGGCAAAATATAAATATCCTCTGGATCAAGATTTGTTTTTTCTTTTAGTCCTCTAAATGCACAACATATAGGTAGCTCGTCTTTTTCTTTCTTTCCTTTGGGAAAACTATAATAATTATTTTTTGTTTTTACAGTAATTACTTTTGATTTAGTTACATCATAAATAATGAAACCATAACAATTACTTTTCTTAAATTGATAAGTTGGCACAATTATTAAATTTTCTGGTGGTACATATTTAGTTAATATTACTCCATTTGTTGATTCTTTTAAATTTACTCCATTTCCTTTTACAAAAATATAAAGTGTAGTATCTTGTCTAATCATATGAAATTTATTAGTTTTTGAATCAATATTAATCATATGAACATCATTTCTAGACATTGATTTTAATCCAGTTTTTTTTATTCCTTCCAAATGTTCTGAATAAGTTGCATGAATAACATGACTAAATTTTTGTTCAAATGTATTCATAGTTATATCTAGTTTTATACTATGTCCCTGATTTGCTCTAATCTTGTTATCTTTTAATAGATATCTAGATTTATTATCTTTCATAACTAAAGTTTGAATATCTTCCAAGGTTAAAAAAATATTATTTTTTTTTAACCATGAAATTAGTTCTTCTACTTCTACAAATCCTTCATTATCAATAGATACTTTTTCTTTAATGGCACCATGTCTTAGTAACCAAGTTATTTTTATACTTATTTCTGTAATGGAATCCATAATTAATCAAAGAATTATCGATTACTCAAAATTTTTCAATTTTTATATTTATTTAATAAATTATGTTAAGCTACAATTAAATTAACAAATACTTATAACTTTTGTAACTCTAATATATAAAATCAAAAGTATTTAAAAATATTGATTAAATAATAATGTACAACATGTTTTTTAGGATTATATGATAGATGATAGCATTGATAAATTCTTACTAATTTGTGAAAAAGCAGATACTAAAGAAGTACAAAAATATTTTAATAATCATAATAATTTACAACTGAGCTATAATGATCATGAAGCACTTTATTGGTTTTGTAATAGTAATAATATTGAATTAATTAAATGGTATTTAAATAATCAGTCTACAGATAACAATATTCCTAATTCAATAATAAATAATATAATGCAAATGGGTAATGCAAGTATAATTGATATATTTGAAAAGTATAATTGTAGTTTTGATAAAATGGAATTATTAAAATTAAGTTGTAGATATAATAATAATATAATATTTTTTAAAATTATAAATGATATGGATTATAATGATATTAATAATAATTTATTTTCTATGTTAAAATTAACAGTAATACATAATGAAGACGATTTAAAAATTATAAAAAAATTAATAGAATATAATATAAATAATGATTTAATTAATGGAATATTTAATAATATTTATTTGTATGATAAGTATAAAACTTTCAATTATCTTATTCAGTTTTTTAGTAAAAAATTAAATTTAGACATTGTATTTTATAATATTTGTTCATATTCCAAATTAGAATTTATAGAACTATTTTATAATATTTTTCCAAATTATGATTTCAGTAATAATTGTAATGCTGTAATACAATCATTCCATAATGATGACGGAGGAATTATAGAGTTTTTATTAAAAAAAAATACTGATATTATAACTATTATTAAATCTAATATTATAGCTTTGTTAAAGATTGAAGAACTTTTTGAGGATGAATTTATTTCATTAAGTAATTTAATATTAGCTTACCTATTATTTCCAAATATAGATGTAACAAAAAACTCAAATATATTTTTTACTAAATGTTGTAAAGAAAATCGAGTTGAATGGGCTGATTTTATTTTTAAAAAATATCCTCATAAATATTATTTGGAAATAGAGGAAAATAATATTATTAAATGGAGTATTAAACAAGATTTATTATGTAACGGTAATAAAATAGTTACCAATATTGACCAATGTCCAATTTGCCTTACTAACATTTCAAATTGTATAACAGATTGTGAACATCAATTTTGTTATGAATGTTTAAATACTATCTATAATAGAAATTTTAATAATTTTAATTGTTCTTTATGTAGAAAAATTATAACAAATGTATTAAATTTAAAATTAAATTAAATTAACACAAGAATTTATAAAAGAAGAAATAAAGTAGAATCATGTAGTTGTTATATTTTCTTAAATATAATAACATGTAGTTTTATCTAAAAAAATTGAAAATTTTTTTAATATTTACCAATATTAAATAAATATGCCTCGACCATCTAAGATTAAACAAAAAAAAAATGTAAATGTTGAAAAAATAGTATTTAAGAAAAACCCTAATTCAAAAGAACATGATTTATTCGAATTTAATATAACTAGAAACCAAAAAAAATTTGTTATATATTCGCCTATTTTTGAAAATAGTTTTAATTTTGATATAAATGAAGTGACAAGATTAGATAAAAAAATTAGTGAATTAAGAGCATCTCCTATAAGAAAAAAAGTACATAAAGAATTCTTAACTGCAAAAAGTGATAGAGAAAAATTATTATCAAGATTAAATTTTAGTTTTGTATTTGATAAATCTCATAATATAGGAGCTTTTAGAAAAAATTTAAATAATTTTTTGGAAAAGACTATTAGATGTATAGAACAAGAAAAGAAAATAAAAATTATAAATTGTGTGGATCCGCATTTAAAAATTTTTTCAAAAGTTACTGAAATAATGGTACTTTTAAAGCTTAAAAATGGTCCAAGAATACGTAAAAAAATTAAAACAAATTATGAATTATTTAAAATGACGGAAGGTAAAATGGTAAGATCAAGACTTTTAATTTTACCAACATTTAAAATTACAATTATAAAAAAATTAACTGAAAATGAATATAGATTTACAGTCAATAATGATATCGTTGGTCTAGATTTAGAAGTATTATAAATTTTTTTAAAATTAATTTAATTAAAGATTTAAATCTTTTAAATTTAATGGATTTACATAATTTTTGTAGTTTGGAATCTCAAGACAGTGATAAAATGTATTTAAGTGAGCATAATTTTAAAATACCTCGTCCAAAAAATAAAAAACTTAAATTTGCTTCAAGTACATCTAAATCAAAATACGCAGAAGACAATGAATCGGCTGTTATTGAAGATAATTTATCCAATGACATCAATAGCATCAATAACTTGGTAAATGAAATGATTAATATTAAAAATGAATACATTAGTAATTTGTCAGACCCGAATCTTAATAATTTAACATATGAACCATCAAATAATTTTTTTAATGAAGTATCATATGATGTAATAAATGAAATACAAAATCCTACAACTAATATAATAACCAATGAATTATCAAATAATTTTATTAATGAATCAATTAATTCTACTTCTAATGAGTTACCAGTTTCTATTCTTGATACAATAATTACTGATTTTTCAAATAATTTTATAACTGATTTATCAAATAATTTGATGTCTAACTTATAAAGCAATTATTAAAAAATTATATTTGTATTACAAAAAGTATATAATAATTATAAATAAAAATTGAAAATATTATATTTGTAATATATTTTGGTTTTACATGTCGTCAAATAAAGAAGATGAGTGTAATAAACGATATTCTTATAACACATATTCAATAGAACATTATATTAATCCATATCCTTTCAACGTGCATAAAGTTACTAATCGTATGAATAAAGAAAGATTAATTTTTTATAACCAGGAAGGAATTCTTAAAATTAAAACACCAGTAGTAAATTTTTACAAGAAAAAGTTAAAAAGCTATTACTATGATAATTCACTTGTTATGGATGAGTTTATAAATCAACTATGTAATTTACCAATTAGTGATGAATTAAATTATAACTGTATATTAGCAAATAAATGTCACAATTATAGTAAGCATTATTGTGGTAAAGAACAAATTTTCAAAGTTGATTTAGACCATAAAAATGAAGAAGAATTAAAATTTTGTAAAAAATTAGAAACACTTTTTAGAGTTTTGCAAACGGTTACAAGTCAATTTGGAAGGATTAATATTTATAATGGGATTATTTTTAATGATTATATGAACAAAAAGAGTACGATAAAAACAATATTCAGTCAAAATTCCTCAGGTGAGTTTGATACCAAAATATTTTTTTTTGAATTAAATGGTAATAAAACAATTATAAAA
>CESZ01110226.1_pt1 | contig 13637 bp, 10 predicted proteins | sample 531081 | NCBI WGS metagenome assembly CESZ01 (sample SAMEA2621260, study PRJEB7988) | marine metagenome | biome: marine biome (ENVO:00000447); feature: surface water layer (ENVO:00002042); material: "saline water (ENVO:00002010), including plankton (ENVO:xxxxxxxx)" | depth 5 m | reverse complement strand
TTTTCTCTAGCGATTCTGTCAGCTTCAGCTTTTTCTCTAGCGATTCTTTCAGCTTCAGCTTTATCAGTAACTAAATTTTTTGTTTCTATAATATCTGATTCACTTGTTAAATAAGAGTTTTTTTCTTCAATAACTAAATTGTTATTTGATTTATTGTTATTTGATTTACTATTAGTTGAATAGTTATCATATAATATTTTTTCTATTTTATTAACTTTTTCTTCAAGATTGTTTAAATTTATTTTTAATTTTGAATTATCATCAAATCTATTAATAATTTCATTAGAAATTTTAAGTTTAGAATCTACTTCTTCTCTAGTTGCTGATTCTTTCGCTATTTTTATTAATACATCTTCTTTACTTCTTTTATTGGTATCCTGATGAAAAGATTCTTGTAGCGTATTATCTTGTTTTTTAGTAATAATACTTTTATCTAATATATTTACATTAATAATATTATATTTATCTAACATATGTACTTAAAATTAAGTGATAATAAAAATAAAAGTGAGTTATAATATTTAAATTATATATATATAATTTAAATATTTTTTAAAATATTAATTATTTACCAGTTATTTATTAATTATATGATCTTTTAGGTCAAATACTGCTACATTTAGCTTATTAATTGTTTCATTGTTTTCAATAACTTTTTTATGAATGTAATCAATTTCATCAGTGAGATTAATTAGGTCATTATTATATAATGATGCTTTTTTATTTTCATCAAGTAATAATTTATTATTTTCCTTAACTTGTTTTAAAATATTATTAATTTTATTTTCATAAGAATAAATTTCATCAGTGTTACTAAAATTTTTAGTATTTAATGTAATTAAATTTTTAACTAATTCACTTGTTGATAAAACAATTTTTTTCATTGATAAATTATCAATATCTATTTTATTTGATAATAAATTTGTTTTTTTTATAATATTATTTAATTTTTCATTAAATAATTCTGTATTTAATAAATTTTTAAGATTTGAATTCAAAATATTAAATTTTCTTAATAGTTTTATATTTGATTCATACATTTCTTTATAATCTTCATATAAATTGTTAAATAAATCATTATCTTTTTTTACTTGATTTTGTCTTACTTCTAATTTTTCTAATAATTTAGATTTATCAAATTCAAATATTGATTCTAGTAATATTTCTTTTTCAAATTGAATATTTTTTAATTCATAATTTAAATTATCAATTTCATTTGCTAATTTATTAACTTCATCTTTAATTTTTAAAACAGTTTCATTTGATTCATTTTTTAAATTGTATTGTTCATTAATTTTTAAATTTAATAGATTTTTTGTTTCATCAATTTTACTAATAATTTTGTGAATATCATTATCTTTTAATGCAATTAAATTATCATTTTCTTTTTCATTTTCATCAAAATCTATATTTAAATTATAATTTTCAAAAATTTTCCCTTCAATTAAATTAATTCTTTTATTAATATCTTTTAATTTGTTATTTATTTCAGAAGTTCTTTTATTCATTTCTTCAAGTAATCTATTATCATTATTACTTCTGATTATTGATTCTTTTTTATTTTCAATTTCCATTTTTTTTTGATTTACAATTATACTACTAATTTCATTTGATATTTCATTTGACAATTCAAAATAATCATTATTTTTATGAGACATATTATACTTATAATAAATCATAAAATAAATATATTTAGTGGTAAAATTTAAACTAATATTATTTTATTTTATAATTTTAATTTTTTTATTATCTAGTGTATTAGAAATTAAATTTATTGTGTAATAATGTTTTTAGTAGTTATGGTAATTTCTTCATTATCTATGAAATTTTTGTCAGCTACAATTAATAATTTTACTTTTTCAACAGAATTATTTATTTCAATATTAATATCGTTAGATGGCTCAATTTCTAAAACTTTTTGTTGTTTGTCGTAATATTCAATTAGTATTCTTTTATGTAATTTATTAACTGAGAAATTTCCTGAAAACTTAATATTTCCTTTAACGGTATTATCAAATATAACATTATAACATTTACTTCCAGTATTTTCTAAGTACTTCAATTTATAAACATTATTAAAATCATTAATAACTAAACTTTCATTATCAATATTAATCAAACTTTTAATGTCTTCAGAATTACCTAATCTAAATTTTTTATTTATATTATCACTATTTGATGATATATTAACTGCAGTCCAAAAATCAATTAATTCTTGAGTAAATGTACTTGAAGAATTAACACTATTTATATAATTTTCAATACAATTATAATGACTAAATTCTTGTGATATTTTTAAAATTCTATCAAATATTTTATTATCATAAATACCTAATAAATAATAAAAAAAGATAAAACTACTTTTACCTCTTTTTTCATGAGTAAATTTAATGTTAGTTACTAATTCTGAATTACAATATAATTTAAATTTCATAAATCTAACTTTTCTATTACTATCCAATTCTATTTGTAAAATATTTTTATTTTTATCATTAATTATTTGAATATTATCAATAACTATAGAAGTATCATTACTTGATTTTAATTCTAAATTTGGAATAATATTATTATTGAAGTCATATTCATTATATTCAGTGTAAATCTTATCAATATATAAACAAATTTTATTATTTATAATATTAAGATTATTAGTGTTTTTAGTTTGAATGTAAAAATCATTATCAATAGTTGCATTTCCAATATTTGAAATAGATAAATTTTTATTTTTAAATAATTCAAAATGTTTTTCTAAAGTAATTTTACTATAATCATTTATTAAATATTCAAATAAAATTGATAAACCATCTGATATCCATTTTTCATTGTTCCAATTATACGATGCTACTATTGTATAAAAAATATTCTGAAATATTTTTGACTTTAATTCCCCATAACTTAGTTTATTTGATAATATCAAATATGTAACTTTATCTAAATAGTTATCTGTATTGTAATAATCTCCATTGTTAATCACTTTAGTTTCTTTATCTAATACGTATATATCATAACTAGGACCACCTCCGTTTTTTATTAAATTTATGTCATTTAATGGCAATCTTAAATTAAGTAATAATATATAATCTAAACAATATGATAATATTTTCTTTAAAATATCTAAATAATTATAATAAGAATCCCATTCATTTAAATTAATAGAATTATTATCTAAACCAATAAAATAATGAATTTTAAATGTAAATGAATTATGTGTAAATAATTCAAATGAATTTAATGAATTTCCGATATCTCTTTGAAATTCATCGGAAACATTTTTAATTTGATATCCAATATTATCTAATAATCCTTCCCAATTAAGTTTTAATGTATAATCACCAATATAAATTATTTGATTATTATGTAATGCTTCAATTGTATTAATCATATTGATATTATCATTATTTTGAGTCTTAATACTAATTTCTATACAACCATAATAAGTCATACTTTTAACAATATAAACAAAATATTTAGAATTATCTTTATTAATATTAAAAATTAAATAATCCTTACTTAAATCAATTATCTCGTATGATACTACTTTTTTATTAAATTCTATAGATTTTAAGTTAATATTTTTTAAGTTATACCAATAAAGGTATTTACTATTTTCACTAAATTTATTTGCTACATATTTATTTATGTAATTTTTTGGACCACTCCATGCTAAATTAATATTAAATTTATCATTTTTAACTTTTATATCAAATGTTCTATTATGTAAAATTAGTATTTTCTCATTTTCAACTTTACTATCAATAGAAGACATGTCTAAAGATACTTTTTTTGTTTTATCAAATAATTTTTTAATATATAAAATAATTGGTATACTGTTATCATCAATAATATTAATTTGCAAATATTTTTTTTGAATATCATATTTATAATTTATTGATTTTAATGATAAAATAGAATTATTTTTTTGAATACAAATTTTATCAATATTTATTTTCTCAAAATTATAATCACATAAAAAAAAATTATCACTTGTATTATTTGTATTTATTTTTTGAAAATTAATATTTTTTAGAAAACAGTAACTATTTTTATACTTCACAGTAATAATACTATCTTCAATATCAAATATTATTTTATCAGTTTCTCTTTCTCCAATTTTTAATTCAACAAATTTATTGAAATCATTATATTCACTTGGAATAATAATTAAATCTCCTGAATATTTTGAAAATATTTGAAATTCATCATGAAAATTTATTCCTAGACTTAATATTTCATTATTCCAACTACCGTAATAAATAGAGAATTTTACTCCATTTAATTTTTTAATTAATTCTTTCATTTCGTCAATTGAAATATCATCATTACCATTTATCCATGGTAAGTCTACTATAGAATTTTCATTAATTTCTATACAAAAATTATCTTCTTCAAAAATTTTACTTAAATCTTCGACTTCTATTTCATTATTACCAACTAAATCTTTGATAGTAGAATTTTCAGTTGGTTGACTATGCCTAAATGGATATTTAAAAATAATTCTGTCTTTACGACTTAAATTGAACCAATAACCCTGATTAGATTTAAAAGTTGTTAAAGTATTAAATTCATTGGGTAGAGTTGAATTGAAAGTTTCATTATTGTTTTTAATTTCTAATATATTATCAAGTCCTATTTCTTTTATAGAAGATTTTAATTTAAATGGATAATTAACTAAATTCCATCCTTTATTTAATTCTACTTCAATTGAAGATTTATTCAAAATACCAGAAACTTCTACTACTGTTGATTTACTAGTATTAATCCAATAACCACTATTTAATTTTAATTTGTTTAGCGAATTTAATTCTTTTGGTAATTTTTTATTATAATACTGATTTAAATTTTTAATTTCTATAATTGAATCATTATTTAAAAAATTATCAAAATTTATATCATCAAAATAAAAAGATACTAAATTCCATCCTTTTTCTAAATACATCATATATTTTGAAATCATTATATATTTTATAATATAATTTATATAATAATTTTTTGAAGGTGTAGTAATTTAAAATTTAATCATAGGAATATCTAAAATATTATTGGTTAAATTGTTTTTTCCAATTACCAAATTATCAAAATTTGAATAAATATCATTTGCTGGTTTTATTAATTTTGTACCATTATGTAGTCTTATTAAAAATGAATCTTCGTTGTTATCCAATTGTATATTTAATATTGCAATAGAACGATTTTCAAAAGTTTTAAATATATTTGTTTTTGCTCTTAATTCATATTTATTATCTTTACTAATAAAAACTAAAACAGAACTTAAGTTTAAATCAAAATTAGTATCCATGAATAAATACATTGTGTATCCAGTTGTTGGATAAAAAATTACATCCTCATTAGCTACTTTTAATAATTCATCATCTAATTTTTTTTCTTCATCCGCTTTCTTTTGTTCTTCCATAATACGCGTAGCTTCTTCTGCTTTCTTTTGTTCTTCCATAATACGCATAGCTTCTTCTGCTTTCTTTTGTTCTTCCATAATATGTTTAGCTTCTATTTCTTCATTAGCCATATTTTGTTGTTCTATAATATGTGTATCTTCACTAGTTTTATTTTGTTCTTCTGTAGCAAGTGTAGCTTCTTCAGCATTCTTTTGTTCTTCCATAATACGTTTAGCTTCTTCTTCAGCTTTCTTTTTATTAATTTTATTATAAATAATTTCGCTTACTGAATCAATAATTTTTTTATTATTTTCTTCAAGTAACTCATTAATTTTATCATTTAAAGTAGATTCTATAATATTATCTATATCATTTTGAACAACATCCTCTATTTCCTTTTCTATAATGTTTTGTATGTTTGATTTTAAATTATTAAGTTCCATTCTATTTTCTTTAACTATTAAATCAACTTCTAATATATTTTTATTAATTTCTTCAGAAGTTGTTACTTGATCTTTAAATTTAGAATCAATAATAGTAGATATAGATTCATCTACAATTTGTCTAATTATTTCCGCTTCTTCTAATTTTTTTGTAAGGTCTTTTACATTTTTTTTTAAATTTTCAACTTCAACACTTAACGTATTTGTTTGATCAGAAAATAAATTATCAAAATTTAGTTTTTTTAAAATTACTTCATTTGTTTCAGTTTGTTCATTTAATTTATTCTCAATTAGTTCAATTTTATTTTCTAATAAAACTAAATCAGTATTACAATTAATTGTGGCATCATTATTTAAATTTACTAAATTAAAATCAATTGTTTTTATCTCTACAACTTTATTATCTGTTGACATTAAGATATATTATAAAATTTTTTTTAATTGTTGACAAAAATTATTTATATATTTATTATAATTTATCATTTTACTTCGCATATAACCTAGTTACATAATTTATAATTTTCATTACTAATTAAAATAAGCCGATGTAAATATTATCTTTAATTATTTTATCAGAAATAATTTGTAGATTATTAATTATATATTTTTTCTTATTCAAATCACTTACTAAACTCATATTTAATATTTCATAATAAGTTAAACCTTCATTAGATATAATATGCCACAAACCTTTTTTAATATGATAATTAATTAATGATAATCTTAATATACTTGTATCTCCTTCTGCAACTTTGTTTAGTAATAAAGTTTCATACTTTAAACCATATAGCAACGCTCTAACTCCAAATTTTAAATTTAATTCATTAAAAATTTTAATACATGTTTCTACAACAAATATTTTATGACAGTTTATCAAGAATACATTTTTAGTACTAAGAATATCATATCTTATTGATTTTAAATATTCAATATATTCTATTAGGTTATCTTCAAGATTAGATAAATATTTATCATATTCTAGAAATTGAAATTTTTCAATTCCTTTTATGTTATCTTTTAGAAACAAAACTAATCCTAATATTGAATGAATTACAGCTTCTGTAATCATAAATCTACCATATAGAATACCATTTAAAATTTCCATTTTAGATTGATTAATTGATAATTCTAAAATATTTGAAGCTGGTATTTTAACATTTTTCAATTCAATTTTAGCTAAATCTAATGTATTAGTAAATGGTTCCAATTTTAAAGATTCTCTACTGATATTTTCAGTATTCATACTACACAGAAATATTCTAATATCTTTATTATTTTCGATATTTGAAGCAAAAATAATCATATTATCAGCTACAATTCCTTGTGAAATCCAATTTTTATATATATCGTTGGTATTTAATTCATATACATTTTCATTTTTTTGAAATTGACAGTCTACTATTAATCCACTAATTACTCCAGCTATGTTTTCTGTTAATGCAAAACAACCTAAATTATGACCTATAGTTTCAAAAATTTGTTTATAATTTTTAGAATAAGTTTTAATAGTGTGAAGAAATAAGTTAATTTGAACATTTAATCTTATTCCTAAAGTAACTAAATCTGGTCTGTGTTGTGCAATATGATTTCCAATGGTAAAAACATAATCCGAAGATAGCCAATCATAAAGTGAAAAAACTTCATAAATCATTTTAAAGAAATCAACTTCTTCTTTTATCGTTTCAAAAGATTTAACTTCATTAATTAAATTAAGTATATTTTCCATAATTCTATATATATATGTATATGTTTATTTTACATTAAATATTTATCTACTTTCGTTTGGAATTATTCAGACAATAGTTTGTAGCTAATTATTAAACATTTTAAATCATCTATAACTAATTATTAAATTTAATCATGTATATCATAAAATAATATCTTCTCTAAAAACCTCCTCGAAGTCGCAAAACAAGATGTAATGTTGACTCTTTTTGAATGTTATAATCACTTAAAGTTCTTCCATCTTCAAGTTGTTTCCCAGCAAAAATAAGTCGCTGCTGATCTGGTGGAATACCTTCCTTATCTTGAATTTTTTGTTTAACGTTTTCAATAGAATCCGTTGGTTCTACATCGAGGGTTATTGTTTTACCGGTCAAAGTCTTAATGAAAATTTGCATTATATTTACATTTCCTTAACAAAATATTATAAAATCAATTTTTTTTCTTTTTAAAAGAAACATTCAATACTGTTTGTCCAAGACCATGGAAATAATATTTAATTGATAAATTATTTAATTCATTAATTTTTCTTACATAAGTATAAAATTCAGAAGTTTCTATTGCATATTGTATAGTATTTTATAATCTATAAAGAAACAAAAAATAATAGACTAGAAATAGTACTCATATATAATATATTATAATTTATAAAAGAAAAGTCGGGACATTTAAAAAAATAATGTAAAATATTAAATAGCAAAAAAATTAAAATACTTGTAAATATTCTAAATTTCTTTATTTTCCAATAAATACTATATTGTTCTTTATTTAAACTCTCAAAAAATTTCTTTCTAATTTTTAATGGAAATAAAAATAACTTATGTATTATAAAATAAATTAAAAGAATAGTAAACCCACAATATAAGTTCATATATATATATATATATAATTATTTAAGATTAATTATTTTTAGTCTAAAAGTATGAGAAATTATATTAAATAAAATAGCTAAAACTATTATTTTCGAAAACAATTCAAATTGTGTATACAAATTATGTATTTGTTTTTTTTGTATCTTAATAATTAAAATTATTAAAGTTAGTAATATAATTTTTATATTTAAATTAATTTTATTTAACAACAAATTAGATATTATAATTATTAAAAAATTATTTAATAGGAAAAATTTTAAGGTATTTAATGTATATGGATTTTTATTTTTGAAAATTTTAATATAACCTGATTCTTTGTAAATTTTAGTATTTAATATTTTATGTAACATTAAATACGATTTATTTGCTTTTGTAAATTTTTGATTGTAATCCCAATAAAAAATATTAAAATTAAAACTATTTTCTAATGTATATACTCTATGATGCCAAAAAGGTGGAATATAGAGCATTTCTTTAGGTTTTAAAATTACTTCATAGTTATATTTAGATTCATCTACATTTATAGATAAATTGGTATTAGGTAAAACATTAAAAGTATTTGGTTTTGCAAGAAAAATTTTTTTTTTTCCTTTTAAACAAATATTAAAATTTCCTTGTCCAAAGAAATCAAAATGATCAGCAGTAAATTTACCTTTTTTATTTTCCCATATTCTAATTCCTTTATGAAAAATAAATCTTTTATTTTTAAAAAACTTATTTAATATACTATTACTGCAAATTATTTTTTTTTTATTATTTTTTTGATAGCAATTAAAACCACATTTCTTTTCACTTATATTGAAAAAATTCAATAAATTATTAATTGAACATTTAGGAGCATTTTCTTCAAAAGAAATATTATCTTTTAAACTATTGTTACTATATTTAATATCATTACTATAATTTTCTATAAAGTCTGAAATAATAAATGGTTCATTTTTATTAATATGATCCATAAACACATCAAAAACATCATTATTTTTTATCGATAATTTTTTTATTTCCATATATACTAATATGATATTTTTTTAATTTACTATATTAAATTTAAATTTTTAGTTGTATTAATTAGTAAAATTTTAATCTTATTGTTTACTTGAAGCAAATTGTTTGAATTTCTGTAAATGGTAATAGTTGATTTACAGAATTTTTATCAGAGAATGTCCTATTTATAGATACAAGTGGAAACATAATTGTAATTTTTTAATATTATTTTTTGTGCATCTATACTAAAATTAAAATTAAAATGTAAAAACTTTAAATCTATCGGTTGCTTTAAAATTACAACCATTTGAATTATATTTTATTTATTTAGCATTTTTTATATTTTCACTTGATTCCGATGGTTCTAATTTGAGATTAATTATTTTACCGGTCAAATTCTTTGTATTTAAGAGTATTATAAATAACTAAATAAAATTACTTAATGAAGATGAACTAGTTTTTGTTTTCATATACTTGCCTTTATACTTGTAATACTTTTGAGTCATTTTTTTTAATTTAATATCAATTTCTTTAACTTCTTTGTTTTCAACTAATTCAATCTTTTGAATATCATTATTAAAATTTAAGTGTTTAGCAAAAAAGCCAAGATTTAATTGACAAGAAATTGAATTGAATTTTTCTCTTATTAATAAATTAATTCTATTATCTGATGACATAACTAATTTTTTATTTTTTTTACAAAAATTAAGTAAATCTAAATATTTATCATCTTTTAAGTTTTGATTTTCTAAATTATATAATTTGTAAATTAATTTACCTAATAATACTAAATCATCATTAGATAATGATATTTTTTTATCATATAATGAATTAGTATAATTTTTTAAGAACTTAGTCCATTTTATAAAATCTTTTTCTTGCTTTAAATATTTGAACATCAAAAATTTATCTAAAATAATACTTTTAATTTTGTAGTCAATATTATCATTAAATAAGTTCTTATTTAACTTATTTTGGTAAAATATTAAGTTTTCATTTTTATAAATAAATTCTAAATAATTAAGTTTTTCAGATAAATTAGGCCATTTAATATCATGAATTAGTTGTGTTAATATGAAATTATTTTTGTAAACGTTTATTAACTTTTCATAAAGACTATTATTATCAAAAAGATCGCTTAATATTGAGTTATCTTGTATAATATTTTTTATAACATATATGTAAATATAATCTTGATAAAACTTAAAGTTGTAAGTAATATTTTCTAAAGATTCATTCTTAAATTGATAATAAGTTTTTAATAGATTAAAATATAAATTTTTTAGTTTAATTGGAATAATTTCAATTATATTGTTGTCTAAATAAATTTTATCTTTTTCTACTATCTTGATAAAATTATCATAATTTAAAAATGAGAAATAAATTATCATTTCAAAGTTTTCATTTAATTTCTTTTTATTAAAACTCAAAGGAAAATTATATTTTTCAAAAAGTATTTTTAATATTTCTATTTTCTTATTTACATCATCTTTATATTTATTACTTAAATAATTCATATATTCTTTTGTTATATCTCCATCCTTTAATATGTTCATCTCTAAATTAACATCTTTTAAATTATATTGCTCAAAATCTAAATTATTAAAGATATAATTTAAGTTTCTCAAAGATGCCAAATTTATAAAATTTTTATTATCCAAGTAAATAAAATTTAATATATTTTTTATATCTAAATCATTCTTTTTTAATAGTTTGGATGCTATTAGAAGTTTAAATTTATAATTATGTTTAATCATTTCTTTTATAAAATAATCAAAATTTAAATGAGAATTAAAATTGGGATTATAGTTAAAAATTTTATATGAATTTAAATCTATTTCTTTTTGACTATTTAATGTAATTAAATTATTTTGAATATTAAATACTTTCATTTTTATAACTTTTGAATTATTTAATTCAAAAAAATAAGAATTATTTTTTTTTATCGACCTTGTTTCTATTTTATTATTTATTAAATTATCAAAATGTTGATTAATTGAAATTTCTTCACTACCTTTAAATTTTAAAGAATAATTTTTTATAAGATTTAAACACATTAATATCTTTTTTGGAATAAATTCATTTACTGAATCTTTCTTAAAATCTCTTGTTGTATATTCTGGAAATTTATATAATAGTAAATAAACCAAATTTAAAGTATAGTTCAACTGGTTATCTATATATATTTCCATATCATTAAAATCTTCAAATGTCATTCTACTTTCAATTTCAATATTAGTTTTTTTTATAATTTCAGTAATATTATTTTTTAAGTAATTTAAATCTATATAAGAATATTTTTTTTGGAATATATTATTAATTTCATTCAACAAATTACTAAAAAAATTTAATTCACAGTTAAAACCATTAGTTAAGGTTGTTATGAAAAAGAATTTTGAAAATAAAAATTTATTATCCAATATTTTGATTTCTAAAGGAAATTTTATATTAAAATTATTTAAACAAAATTCCTTATTTGAAATCATTATTTTAAATAAATCATCCTTTTTATAATCTAAAGGCATTACTATTATTTTATTATCTTTTTTGATAACTTTAAAATTTATTATATCAATTTTATTATTTATAATAATTGGTAATTTTATTAACATATTATATTATTTTATTAATATCTATTTAAATATTATAAATTAATTTTGACTTTCAGCTACTAATTCATAAATCTTTTTCTTATATGTATCAACAGAATCTTTCCATTCTTTAGAAGCATCTACATTTGCGGGTGAATCAAAATTAGGATATCCAAGCATAGATAAAATACTCATTAAAACTGTACTAACACTTTGACTTGGATTCCATCTCTCATTTACAGATTCATAACCATATTGGTCTACTCCTTCGTGTAAAATTGAGATACAAACACTTCCGTTGGAATAAATATTTGGATGATACATATTACTTGTAAAGATAAGTTTTGGAGGTTTGTTTGGATACTCTTTTGGGAACTCGATTGTTCCTTTAAATATACCACCCTCAAAAAATGTTTCAGGAGGTCCAATTAATATAAAATTCCATAGTAAAAAATTTGATTCATTTGGTGATACCGAAAAAAAATAATTAGGTTCTTTGTTTAGCTGCATTATTTCACTTTGAAGTCGTCTTATAGCCATTATAATATATAATTAATTATAAATTATAATAGTATCAATTTTTTTATTGAGTTAAAATAAATGAATGTAATGTTACTCCACAAGCAAACCATGGAATAAAGTAATGAAGGTTAACTAGACTAAACAGACCTAACCAAAATGCATGATAACCTTATCTCCCTTGGACTTTCCTTGCTTCTTGACTTTCTTGGAACCTTTCTTAGGTGGACCTTCATCCAAGTCTCGTTCCTTCTTTGGAGTAATAATCTCCAAACCTTCAACTCCAGCATCTAGTCTTTCCTGAATCTTCCTCTTTCTTTCTTCCTCCTTTTCAACGGCTTCTTGTTCCTTCCTTTCTTCCTCTTCCTTCAGAAGGCGCTCTTGTTCTTCCATCTCTTTCTGAACACGTTGTTTCTCATCCTCAACCTCCTGGAGAGCAAGTTTCTTCTCTTCAAGCATCTGTTTTGCTTCCTCTAGCTTCTGCTTCTCTTCCTCCAACCTGATGGTTTGCTCCTCAATCTTCTTTTCCTCTGCACGACGATGAGCCTCAGCATCCTTAACCTTTGTCTCTGCGATCTTTCCTTTCCATGTGGAAGGATTTTGGACTTTAGATTCAGAAAGTTTAGGAAACTGGTCAGAACGAGATTCCTCTTGAGCAGCCTTCTTGGAAGTCTTTTTCTTGGAAGATTCTGATTCAATCATACCCAAATCCTCAGGCTTCAAGACCACACACTCAATCTCCTTTGACTCACCATCCTCAAAAAGCTTCTTGGATGAACCCTTCAGGTTGGAAGGATAAGTCTTGAAGTTCTTCCTCTTCACAGGAGTGTTTGGATGTTTCTTTGATACACGCTTCTTTGGAGTGACAAAACCATCTTCATCTTCGGAACCCTTGTCCTGTTGTTGCTTCACTAGAGGCTTCACATCTTCGACTTGAGGTCCCTCACCTTTAGTTGGAACAATCTCATCATTATCAATAAGAGCTTGAAAAGGGTTGAGATATTTTGACTTGGTCTTAACACCTTCATCCTTAGACTTGGGACTCTTTTCTCCATCAGAAGACTTGGAAATGAACTTCTTTCCATGACTATGGTTTTTGCCATTAATCAAAGCTTT
>CESZ01028211.1_pt1 | contig 13652 bp, 12 predicted proteins | sample 531081 | NCBI WGS metagenome assembly CESZ01 (sample SAMEA2621260, study PRJEB7988) | marine metagenome | biome: marine biome (ENVO:00000447); feature: surface water layer (ENVO:00002042); material: "saline water (ENVO:00002010), including plankton (ENVO:xxxxxxxx)" | depth 5 m | reverse complement strand
AGTGACCTTGTTGTCCCCGGTTTCAATGGCGCAGTGATCGAACAGGTGAACATGGATTTCAGCGGTCGGGCGGACTTGGTGCTCGCTTTGGTCAACGGGGATGGACAAGGGGCGCTTCAGGTGGTTGACCTCAAAACGCGTGGGTGTTTGGGTTCGTTCAACGAATCGGATATTTCTGGAGGACACCCCCTTCAGTCCGTTGCTTCCACCGAGATGAGCGTCGTCCCACAAAGCGATGATGAAGCGCATATTCTTCATGAGCATCGCCTTCAACTCGCCCTGTATTCGCTTGCTTTGGAAGCTATTGAATCAAGAAAGCCAACCCATCTTCAACGCCAAATCCTTCCGCCAGCACTCCTGCTGGGTGCCAATGGACGAATGGTTCAACTCTCAGAGGAGGCGTTTCAACAAGCCAAAGAGGACCTAGAAAACCATCTGGCATGGAGGGCATCGGTGCACTTGAACCCCGACTTGGAAGCGCCACCACAGCGCCTTTCAGAGCCGGAAACCTGCCAATCATGCCCGTATTACATGGGCGATTTACGACGCTGCGCACCCCTTGGTGAGCCGGTTGGTTTTGTCAATCCGTCCGACGGTTCGCCGTGATGACCAGCGTGCCACTCCATCCTTCCTTGGCCCCAACCTGAACGGCTTCAACATCAACAAAGCCGGCTTTTTCCAACCCTTCAGTCCATTCGTTCATCGAAAGCAGGGCCATGTGAACGTTGAGTGATGGCCCCCAGTCATGGCTTGAAGGGTTCTCTTGGTAGTGGTCCACTCCGATGACCATGCGCCCTCCAGGCCGAAGCCAATCGTTGTGGAGCGTGTGAAGGAATCCCAACGGGTCGTTGAGGTAATACAGACATTCCATGGTGTGGATCAAATCAACCGCCTCGGAAGGTTTCCATTCAGGCAACATCGCTTCAATGTAGTCGCCTTCGGGATCAACCTCCCTCGCTTTTGCAATCATGGAAGGGGCTCCGTCCACTCCACTGGCGTGTTCGCACAGCGCATGGGCTCCAAGGCGGCGGACAACCCACCCGTTTCCGCAACCGATGTCGATGGCGGTAAACGGTCGATTCCATCCCTCAAGCAAACGGGAGAGCATGGACTCAACGCTTGGTGTGTGGCCCCGTTCCATGCCCTCGTCTCGGCCACTGTCGGCCCACTCGCTGAAGAGGTCGGTAGCGGTTCGAAGTCCCATGGTTTCCAACCGCCCACGGCGTCTCTTGAAGGTGTCCATGGGGAAAGGAAGATGCACATGCTCTCCTTCGACGGAGCATGCTTGACACCACCACCACGCTGGCCGACGTCCTCTATCCGCCCATTGAACCCCATACTGAGGGGATGCTGAAGGTCTCATCACTCCACACCATCGCGTGGGAACAGAGCGGCAATCCAAACGGCATCCCCGTCGTGGTTATTCATGGCGGACCCGGCGGTGGTGGCCAACCTTCCTATCGGCAATATTTCGACCCTGCTGCCTTCAACATCATCCAGTTTGACCAGCGCGGCTGTGGAAAATCCACGCCTTACGCGGTGCTTGAGGACAACAATACTCACGCTTCTGTCGCCGATTTGGAAGCCTTAAGAGAGCATTTTGGGGTTGACAAATGGCATGTTTTCGGAGGTTCTTGGGGATCGACGCTTTCACTGATTTACGCTCAACATCATCCACAGCGCGTGCTGAGTTTGGTGCTTCGTGGTATCTTCATGTGCCGAATTTCCGAACTCCATTGGTTCTACCAAGACGGAGCGAGCCACATCTTCCCGGATGCCTTTGCACCGTACAGGGACCACATTCCCAAGGAAGAACAAGGAAACCTCATTCAAGCCTACTACGCTCGCCTGACCAGCGATGACGTTGAAGTTCGCCGAGCTGCAGCCAAAGAATGGACACGCTGGGAAATGGCGACCAGTCGCTTGTTCCCCGATCCTGAATACCTTGACAAAGCCGAAGACTTGGATTTTGCCGTCGCCTTTGCCCGGATTGAATGCCACTACTTCATCAACGCCATCTTTGTTGAAGAGGCCTACATTCTCAACCATGTTGATGCCATTCAATCGATTCCAACCGTCATCGTTCAGGGGCGCTATGACGTTGTTTGCCCGCCGCGAAGTGCGTGGGAATTGCATCAGGCATTGCCCCAAAGCCAACTCGTGATGGTCGCCGACGCCGGCCATTCAATGGGGGAGGTCAGCATCGCCCGTGAATTGGTCGCCGCCACCGATGCTCTTCGTTGAGGCCCATGGCCTCCAAGGCGTGGGAAAACAGTGCGCTTTCAAGCGTCGGCTTGATAGGGAGGAGTGAACTGGCGTTGGATGGAGGCTTTACCTCCGGGTGACGACATGACGGAAGGAACCATCACGCCTGAGGTCCAAATCAAGCAACTTGAGGAAGCCCTCGCCACCGAAACCGATCGTTTGCAGAAGCTGTTTGCTGCCTACGAAACACAAGAAAAAGAACTCGTCGACTCCAAGGCGGAGATTGAAGTTCTGGAGAAGGAAATCATCGACCGGGAAATCGAGAAGGAATCCCTTGAATCCATCATCGCCGAAAAGGACGTCCGCGTCCGCGAATTGGAGATGAAGGCCACGAAGAATTCCAAGCGTGTCGAACACCTCGAGCCTGAACTCGAGAAAATGGAAGAGAAGTACTCTCGGGAAAAGGACCGACTGGGCAAGGTGTTCGGCATTGCAGAGGAACTTGACAACGACCTTCGCCTCGCCGTTACGGAGATGAAAGCACGGGACGACTGGTACGTTGACCACATGCAAATCTTCGAAGACCTCAACAAGGCCATCAAGGAGCGCTATGAGATGATCGAGCGTGCGGTGGAATCCGAACGCAAATCACAGCACATGTCCCGCGCCTTCACCGAACGCGTTGAGGAAATGGTCCAGGCCCGCTCTGAAGAGATGGCTGAGGAAGAAGCCATGGTGGTTGAGGCCGAAGAAGCAACCGCTGCCGTCGAGGTCGTTGAAGAGGCTCCCGAAGAGGAACCCGTTGCCGAAGAGGCCCCTGCGGTTGAAGAAGATGCTCCCGAGGAAGCCTCAGAAGAGCCTGCTGCTCAAGAAGAGTGGGGCGATGGACAAGACCCCTGGGCTTCGGAGTAGGTGGTTGAATGGCCGGGTTAGCCCCCGGTGGGCACGGCCCCGTGTTGACGATGTCCATGATGGGCATCAGCGCTTTGATCATTGGCACACTCATTGACCCCATCGCCGGTCTTGTTCCCTTGTTTGGCATTTTGTGCCTCATGACGTCGGTGTTTCTTGGGTACTTTTGGAGGGACCCTGACCGGCCCATTCCACGAACCAATGGCGTGCTTGTGTCCCCCGCTGACGGCCATGCTATGTTTTTGCGAAGGGAGCGAGCGGTTGGGCGACGCCCAACCAACGAGCAAGCATCCAGCGGACAAATTGAACGCGACGGGGTCACTGGTGACTGGTTTCCCGAACCGTTGGACCAACCGCTAACGTTTGAGACCGAACAACGTTACGCCCCCGTCCCACCCGGCGAAGAGCATCCAGCGGACGTTTGGAGGTTGGCCATTTTCATGTCGCCTTTGGACGTCCATGTCAACCGCGCCCCCGGTGCAGGCATCATTGAGCGTATGGAGCACCGAACAGGAAAAGGACTTCGTCGTGGTCCTTTTCGACCGGCCTATACCAAAGAGAGCGAACACAACGAACGCGTTCGTTCGGTTCACCAACTCGACAATGGAGTGAGAATTGAGGTTACCCAGATTTCAGGAGCCCTTGCGCGAACCGTTCTTCCTTACCTGTACGAGGGCGATGCAGTCCGACGTGGACAGCGCATCGGCATGATTCGTTTGGGTTCAAGAGTGGACCTTCGCGTACCCGCCGAGGCATACACTTCTTCAATCATTACCGCGGAGGACGGCCATGAGCACCACCCGAAAGGCATGCATGTGATGGCAGGAACCAGTGTGGTGTTCGAACCGAAATCGGAGGAAGATGAATGAGTGGCTGGCGACGAACGATTCCCGCAGTCTTGGTGTTCTTGGTAGCGAGCCTGCCGATGGTGTATTTTCAATTGGGCAACCTGGTCTACACCCAAGCCGCAGCGAGCAACCTGGAGTGCTCGGGCCATTCAGAACGAAACGCTCCGGACGAATTCAGTGTCGATCTGTGGAACGAAGACATCGACGAAGCCATGTTTGAGAAGAACGATACCTTAGCGGGCAACCTCTCCCATCTTTGGTTTGATTCATGGGACAACGCGACCATCGACGTACCGGATGAGGACATTACCTTGGCCGCATGGGTGATGGAGAGCGAACCATCGAGGCCTTGGGTGATTTTGGTCCATGGCATTCGTTCATGCAAAGCCAATCACGAGGTGTTGATCCCTGCTGCGTGGCTTCATCAGGCCAATTTCAATGTCGTCATTTTTGACATGCGAGACCATGGCAACAGCACCATTGAGGACGGTTTGGTCTCAGCCGGGCAACGGGAGTACCGAGACGTGATTGCGGTCTGGTCTTGGTTGCAGGATGAAAAGGGTGCTAACGCCTCTGCCATTGGCCTGTATGGGGTATCACTCGGAGCTGGAACGGCGGCAATTGCCTTTGATGTTGAGCGAGATATCCAAGCCGTGTTCCTCGAATCCTCCTACTCTTCCATGGACAAGATTCTGAAAGAAGAATTGGAATTTGGCGGGTTCCCGGTGTTCCTCAAAGACGCAGCGATCTTCGCAGGAAAGGTCTCCAGCGGCGACAACCTCGTGAAATTTGAGCCATTGAGCGCCGCCGAAAACATCGGTAACCGGTCGATGTTCATCACGCAATCAGAGGAGGATTACCGAATCAAACTCCACCACAGTCAATCCCTGTGTGATGCAGCCCAAGCCAACGTTGCTGAGGATGGACTCGTCGAGTGCTGGTTTGCCCCCTCCTCCGTCGCTCACACGGACGAGGGTGAGCCCGGTATTCTTTCCCACGCCACCCTGATGCTCACTCAGCCGGATGCTTACCGAGACCATTTGACTTCGTTCTTTGAAGCGAGTTTGGCTTGATGCGGTGGTTTGAAACGGAAGACGCCGACGCAGGCTTGCGGTGGACCTCATGTCGGATGCCAATTCTCTGCCTCTCTTGGGAAGCGGCGAGAAGGGGCTACGCATTCACGACCTCGTCAAGGCACCTGCCAACACCCCCTGGGCCAAAGCCAAACAACAATCCTGGGACGCCAGTGAGCCTGCCACGGTCTACACCACTCCGGAAGTTCTCGCCGACGGAACGCCTTGCAGTGCAATCACGGTCATTTTGAGAACCAAAGGATGCCACTGGTGGTGGTCTTCCGGATGCACGTTTTGCGGCTACTTCAACGACACCCGAGACGACGTGACCAGCGAGGACCTTCACGCTCAATGGGCGGCAGCGAAAGAGAAATTTGACGATTTCAACGACCAAGCGATGGTCAAAGTCTACACTTCGGGCAGTTTGCTGGAAGACCGTGAAATCCCGGTTGACTTCCAAGAAACGGTGTTGAAGGATTGCGCTGAACTTGGAAAAGAACTCATCGTCGAGAGCCGATGCGAACAACTGACTGAAGAGAAACTTGCATGGGCCACGTCCATCAATCCAGAGTTCACGGTCGCCATTGGGTTGGAAGCCTACGATGATGAAGTTCTCAGGTTCCACGTGAACAAAGGTTTCACCACGAAATCATGGGATAGGGCAGTGGCGAATTTGAAGAAATTCAACCTCCGTATCAAAACCTACCTGATGTTCAAACCGCCATTCATGAGTGAGGCTGACGCCTTGGACCATTGTGTTTCATGGATTGAATCGGTGGCTGAACATTCCGACGAAATTTCAGTGAACCCGATGAACATTCAACGAGGCACGGTCATCGATCGCCTTCACCGACACAACGAATACCGTCCACCGTGGTTGTGGTCGCTGGTTGACATGATTCAACGGGCCCACCCCATCATTCACCCAGACAACGGCATCAACGGCGACCCCGATCAAGTTTCACGGCTCATCGTTCATCCGACGGCCGGCGGAAAAATCCGAGGCTCTCACAACTGTGGGTCATGCGACGCTGAAGTGGTCGCCGCCATCGAGCGTTATGCGGTGTCGGGCAGCTTGGCGGAATTCGACGGCCTCGAATGCAGCTGCCAAGAGGTTTGGAAGGCCGAGGTCAACCTCGAGCGCTGCCTCCCCGTCCCGTTGGGTTTGTCAAAGCCTCGGCGCGGTTCGGTTATCCAACGGCTCCGCTCTCCCTGAGTTAAGCCACGCACCGCGTTTTTTGCTCCTTGAGAGTGGTGAATGTTTATCACCGCCCGTTAAGTCGGTTGGCTTGACCCCTATGGGGTCATTTTGAGGTGAACTGCATGACAAACTCACGAGCCCTGCCCGACACAACGGTCGGAACGGGAGAACCCACTGCCAGCCGAATTGTCTTGACGCTGTTCTTTGTTGGCCTGCTTGGCCTCTATTCGCTCTTCTCCAACGTGTTCGGCTGGGATAATCTGCCTTTGCTCGGTGAATTGGTCCCGTTGGTGCAAAACCTCGGTGGAAGCGGCATCTGGTACTACCTCATCGGCTTCCTTGTTGGAGTGGGCGCCATAGTTGCGACGCTTGTGGGTGAGGTACTCGCCGAGTAAATGGAGGTGTGATGGATGGAAACGATTTTCATTGCTGGCGGCCTTATGGTTGCTCTTCTCTTCTTCCTTTCACAATCCCTGAGCAAGGGCTTGGGCTCCGTAGGCCCTGCGCTGAAACAGATCGGTCTGTTCATCCTGCAAAAGAACCCACCCGGCCTCGTCGACATCTTCGATGACAAAGACGGCAGCGGCTCTCGCACCTGGATGAATTTTGGTATGCTTTGGTTGGTGTTCGCTACGTTGCTTGGTTTCTTGATGGGCTGGCACACGTATGACCCGACGGCTCTCGACTCGCTTGCCAGCGTGGGTTGGTCCTATGATGACGGCTCTTCGCTAAGCGATGCTACACTCAATTTCCTCTCCATCGCTCTGCTGTACGGCCTCATCGGTAGCGGCATGGTCGCCACGGCTCGAAACGGAAACGGGCGCCTTGCCAGCGAGGCCAATGCCTCCATGGTCGCTCTTTTGCTCTCGGTTATTTTGCTCGCCACCTACATTCTTCCGTTCATCTTTGGATTCCTTGACATCGACACGGAAACCGGCGCGGTGGCCACCATGCTCTACAGCCTCGAGACGCTGGCGGTTGGATTGTTGCTGGTCCCGATTTTCATCAACCTCCTCATTACCACAGCCAACCGAGGTGACAAGGAACTCCAAACGAGCGTTTGGTTCCTCCTTATGGGTGTAGCAGCTTACATTCTCTCGATGATTTACATGTTCTTTGGCGAGCTCGCCGACGCCACGCAAATGGTATGGTTGGCTGAGCGGGTAGCCCATGGCTGGGTCCCACTTGCCCTCATGTTCTCGGTTGGCTATCATGTGATTCCAATGACGGCGAAGCAACCCATCTGGTCGGCATCCATGCGCACGGCCAGCATGTTTCTGCTCTTCATCACCATCCCACCATTCTTCATGACCGATGCCTCCGCAAGCAACTTTGTCACCAACCTTGGAGCCATCCTCCTCACGCTTGGTGTCCTCCCCATCTTTGCTGCCTCCATCAACCTCCTCATGACGGCAGGCTCTGGCCTCACTAATGTGGTGAAGAAGCCCGGAGCGATGGCTGCCACCATGGCGTTCCTTGCTCTACCTTTCTTCGCCATTGGTGGCTATTTCACCGCCATGGATACCTTCGTTGGTACCGGTGCCCTGGGCACCATGGGCCATGTCGTGAACATGGGCATGATGTTCACCGTTGGTGGATTGTTGGTTCTTGCTGGTGTGTTCACCAACTACCCCAACGCCATTGGCAAACCACTCGCTACGCCTTCAACGGGAACCCTCGCCTCCTGGATGGTCATGGTCGGTGGCATCGCTTCAACGCTGATTTACCTCATCGGGGAATTCACCGCCAATGCCGTTTCAGCGACGGAGGTTGAGGACGTGGTAGCCAACAACGGGAGCTTCTACTTGACCGGTGCGGCCATGTTCTACCTCGTCTCGATCGGGGCTATTCTCTCGACCATGGTCGTCATTCGAACGGGGATCTCCTCAACTGGACGTTCCTTGGAAGTCACCGAAGCGTCCGACGTGTCAACCTACACACTCACAACGGGCTCCTCCACAACCATCCGAGACCTCATCGGTCGTGGCGTTGGCGTCGATACCCAATTGGTCGTCAGCGAAACCGAAGCCAACGAAGGAGGTTCCACCATCATTGGCGTGGATTCGGCCCTTCACAATGACGAGATTAAGGAATTCCCAATGACCGCAAGCACGGTTATGATTGAATTTGTCCAGTACCTCACCAACACCAACCAATCCGTCTTTGAATTGTTCCGTAGCATGGACCTTGACGACTCGGGTAAAATCGATAGCCGTGAGTTCCTCGCTGCTCTTGAATCCTCAGACATTGACGCGCTTTCCTCCATTGAAGCGAGTGAATTGGTGGCCGGTATGGACCTTGACGGGGACGGAGAACTGAACTTGCCCGAACTCGACATCGCCATCGCTCAAATCAAGCGAGACCACGACATCGTTGCCTCTGAAGAAGAGGAGTGAATTCACGAAAGGGCGTGCATAACGTGCGCATTGGTCTCGTCGGAAAACCAAACGTTGGCAAATCAACGTTCTTCAGCGCAGCCACCCTCGCTCAGGTGGACATCGCCAACTATCCCTTTTGCACCATCGACCCCAACGTTGGTGTTGCCTTTGTCGAAGCACGGCTCCCCTGTCCGTGCAAGGAATTGCGTGAAAAATTGGAGGCCGATGGTCGCTTGGAACCAGCGGCAGATGATGACCCGCGCCAGGGTAGTTTGTGTGAGCCCAGAACGGGAAGTTGCGTCGGGCATCGACGGTCTGTTCCCGTGGCGCTGGTGGACGTCGCCGGTCTTGTGCCCGGTGCGAGTGAGGGGCGTGGAAGAGGGAACGCCTTTCTCTCTGACTTAGCCAACTGCGACGTGCTGATTCAGGTGGTTGATGCTGCAGGCTCAACCGACCTCGAAGGTCAATTCAGAGGAGCCGCTGCGACCACGGAAGAAGCGGTCGAGTCCGTTCGTGCAGAAATTGAATTTCTGGAACATGAATTGGATGCGTGGATCGGCGGATTGCTCGAGGACGGCTGGAACCGTGGCGTGCGTCGAGTGCAAGCCGAAGGCGAGAAGGGCTTGACCTCCTTTGTACAAGAACGCCTCAGTGGCCTAGGGGCAACTTCTGCCCGGGTGGCTCAGGGAATGTTGAATTTCAACGCCGTTCATGAATCGGACCAACAGCCCTGGGATTGGGGCACCGCTTCCTTGCATTTGCTTGGAAAGTGCATGCGTACCCAACTTTTCCCCATCGTCTACGCAGCGAACAAAATGGACATCGCTCCTCCAGGCGTTCTGGACTTGTTCTCCGACCGAACGATGGTTGCCTGCATGGCCGACATGGAGTTGGCCCTGCGTCGTGCAGCCTCTTCAGGACTCATCGATTACCAAAGCGGCAGTTCGACCTTCGAGTTGCAAAAAGACGCCGCATTGAACGACGCACAAAAGAAAGCGTTGGCTCACATGAATGAACGCCTCCAATCGGCCAACGGCACGGGCTTGGCCAAGCTGTTGGACGAGGTCCTTTTCGATCAACTCAATCACATCGTGGTGTATCCGGTCCAAGACGAAACCCACTGGGTTGATGGCGATGGGCGGGTTCTTCCCGATGCCTTGGTCGTTCCAGTCGGCCTCCATGCCAAAGCGCTTGCAGGGCGCGTTCACACCGACCTTGAGGCTGGATTTATTCGTGGTGTCGATGGGCGAACCCGTCGCGTGGTCGGTGCAGACCATGAGATGAGTGACGGGGACGTGCTGAAGATTCACGCAAAGTCCTGAAGGAACTCAGTGGCCCTTGGGACGGTCGTAGGCTGGTGTCAACCGAGCCATGTCGCCAGAGTGCTGTCCGCCTCGATAGATGAAGAGCACAGGGGCCACCAAGGTGAGCACAATGAGGAGAAGGAGGAAGAATAGCCCCCAGGGCTCCACGTCGGACAGGGTTGAGCCCCAAAGAATCCACAAGAACGGGAGGTAGAGAAAAATGCTGTACCGCCGTGCCACGGTTGAAAACCGAGCACTTGAGGTCTGTTTGTCAAAGAGAACAGGGGCTTCCTCTTTGGTCACCAATCCCATTTCAACACCGCATGAAACACACACTTGGGCTTTCGGGCCGACGCCGTGAATAAAGAACTCACGAGGGTAGGTGCTTCCGCAGTGTCGACAGATTGGCATGGTACTCCCTGTTCTAAGCCAGTGGCAAGGGATTCTTCAACCATCCGCTTGAGTGGAAAGAAATTGGGCGATGAGTTGTTGCCCGTCGCGTGAACCAATGGACTCAGGATGGAACTGCACACCATGGATGTTCATGCTTGGGTGCCGCAATCCCATGATGAGCCCTGAAGCGGCCTCTACGGCGTTGACCATCAAGCGATGTTCTCCGTTTTCCACGGCGACGAGGGAGTTGTATCGGGTCATTTTCAGGTGCGATGGTTGGGATGAAAACACACCCGAACCATCGTGTTCAATGTCAACGGGCACACCATGGATTGGACCAAAAGGAGAGGGGTTGACGTGTCGACCGTCGGCCAATGCTAACGCTTGATGTCCAAGGCACACGCCCAAAACTGGCATTCCAAGTTGGCCGGCCAAAGCGTGATGAGCCAAGGCCATGGTGAGCGGGGCGTCTTCAGGACGCCCGGGCCCTGGACCCAGAATCAGATGCGACGGAGCGAGTTCCTCGAGAAGGTCATGCAGCGCTGCCGGGTCGAACCACCGCTCGCTTTGTGGTGAGCGGCCTTCGAGGAAGGTAACATCCCGTCCAGTTTGGGTGACGGCATCGGCGATGTTGAGGGAAAACGAATCGAGGTTGTCAATGAACAGCACGCTCCCTGTAATCTCTTGGTTGACGGCTTGATTCAGGGTACGGATTTGGCCACACTGGTTTTCCATCCCATGGGCCTTGGGCGGCTGGAGGGGGTGGATTCCAAGTGTTCCGGTTGGTAGGGTCGTGTGCTCTTCACGCATCCACCCTGCAGCAATTCGGAGCGCTGCTCCTTTCCAAGCTGCTTCCTCAACCTCTTTTTTGGGTTGTGAGGCAATGGTGATGCCGCCGCCAGCGCCCACGGAAGCATGCCACCTTCCACCAACCGTGTGGGCCTCCAAGGTCCGAATCAATATGTTCCATGCTGACTGGCCAGAATGAACGTCAATGTACCCGATGGAGCCTGTCCAAAACGACCTTGGCATCTCTTCCAACTGGTCGATGGCGGCGCACACCATGGTGCGTGGGCAACCGGTGATTGAACCGCCGGGGAAGATCGCTTGGAGGGCGTCCGCACCGGACGTTTCCGGTTTGATTTCGGCCGTGATATGGCTGACCAGATGTTGTACATTGGCGTAGGCTTCAACATCAAATCGTTCTACATTGACGCTGCCTGAACGAGCCACGGTTGTGAGGTCGTTGCGCATCAGGTCCACAAGCATCCGATGCTCCGCACGCTCCTTTTGGTCGCTGACCATCTGTTCTCGAAAGCGGGATGCTTCTTCGACGTTGGTTCCCTGTGGGCATGTGCCTTTGATGGGCGAGGTCTGAAGGGTCGTTCCATCAAACATCAGCAAGGATTCTGGGCTGGAACTGGCCAAAGCGAAGCCTAAATCATCGGCTTGAGCGTAGGCCGAAAATGGTGCAGGATTGCTTCTCATCAGCCGTTGGTATACGGTGTAGGGATGGTCAACCTCGCCTTGCCAGTGCTTTCCAATGTTCACTTGGTAGACTTGCCCGTTCACAATGCCTTGACGGACAGCCTCAACGTTGTCTTCATGGGTTTCGTCCGTGTGAGTAACGGCTTCGCGATGGGGTTGAGGTGATGGCACAGAAACCGGCGTACCGTCCCATTGCAAGACGTTCTCAGCGGCGGCGCACCAGTCCAAGTGATCACCAAAGACATGGGAGGTGTCGTTTTCATGGTCCACGGCAATGCCTCCATCAACGCGCCAAAGAACGGCAAGCAAGGCGCCTTCTTCGGGAGGGTGCTGCAGTTGAATCGGTTGAGTCCACTGAACCAAATCATAGGCCAGCGCTCCTGACCAAAATGGGCCACCTGGCAGTTCAACCGAAGGAGCGCGCTGATAAGGCTCGGGAGAGGTTTCCGCCTGCAATTTGACAAATAAGTCTCCAAGGTCAGTCGCTCGAAGGGTGACGCTGTGGTACCACGAACCGTGTTTCCATTCTTCCACTTCGGCTTGCAGGATGGCCTCGTTCTCCACCAGTCGAAGGTCCCCCGCCAGAGGCTCATGGGGTTCTGCTTTCGGCAGGCGATGCCTGGGCGGTTGGCGAATCACCACGCGCTTGGAGGCCGGGGCTGCCACGAGTGACCACTTTGCGAGATGAGAAACGGGGCCACCGGAGACCAGCAGCAGTCGGTCTGGAGCTCCAAAGCGAAAGGCACCATCACCGGAGAGCTGGTTGGCATCCAACGCCTCAACGATGGCCATCACGCGCTCAGACATGGTTTGGCCCCACAAAGGACCACGTGCTCTCCTCGGTAAAATGTTGGGACAACAACCGATGGCAGGCCGTTGACAACGCGTGAGAGGAACCGAGTTGAATTCCATCCAATGTCCCCACTCTGCACACGCCCATGCCGGTACCAACCAGCACGAATTCAGCACAACGAGCCACGGTTCGTTCGTTCAATTTGCCTTTCACGACGGGTAGACCAACGGTCGGGAGCAGCGCTTCGAGGAGGCCAGCCGTCACTCCATCAACGCCACCTTCTGAGGCCGGGGCCATCCACACCGTGCCGTCTTCATCAAGCACCAATGGCGTGGCCCGGTCCCCGTCCACGATGGCGTGTTCATGCACGAGCAAAGCAGCATCGCAACCCGCTGTCTCAGCGGCTTCCATCGCGGAGACATAGGCGGTCCAATCACCGTGTTTCGTTCCGTTTGTTCGTTCGTTCCATCTTGGCGCAGGCACAGAAATCGCGTCAATTTCTTCGTTTCGAACAACAAGAGGACGGCGACGCACCCCCCACGTTCCTTGGCCAGTGGTGGCGACCCGAGCGAGTTGCCATGAATCTCCCGAGTCCGCCTGACTCAGCGGTGGGGATTCAGACGGCAGCGTGAGGCGCAATCGTTGGGCATGGTTCTTCATTCGCTGATGGTGGCGTGGCCAGTCGGCCACCGCTCCATTTTCATTGACCAGAACAGTGGTGAACACTTCGGTGCGGGGGCCGGTTGGAGCCATCATCTTCCCTCACAGCAAATCGTCAAGGAAGGAGGTATCGATGTCCGGCATCTTTGGTGCAGCGGCTGGCTCGTCAAGCAATCCGTCCAACAGGGCTTGGTCAACTTGAGGTTTGAGCACGGGCTGCGTTGCTTGGTAGGCGGGTCGACCATAATCTGGTGTTTGCGTGGCGTTCGCCGGAGCGTAGATGTTGTTGGTCTGCTGGCTTGAGATGCCCGGTGGTGCAGCTGGAACAGCTGGTGCAGCCACGGGAGCGGGTGCGGCCGCAGGGGTGTCCCAACTGGTGTCTTGAATGCCCCAGGTC
>CESZ01108907.1_pt1 | contig 13746 bp, 11 predicted proteins | sample 531081 | NCBI WGS metagenome assembly CESZ01 (sample SAMEA2621260, study PRJEB7988) | marine metagenome | biome: marine biome (ENVO:00000447); feature: surface water layer (ENVO:00002042); material: "saline water (ENVO:00002010), including plankton (ENVO:xxxxxxxx)" | depth 5 m | reverse complement strand
TGATGGTTTCCAATTTTTAAACCTGCAAACTCAATTTTATATTTGCTATCGGATTTCATCTCTAAAAAATTTTAGGCGAGCAAATATATAAATTTTATTCATAAAAATTAATATCTCCTATATTGAATCGAAGCCTTATTTTTTAATCAGTTCAAAAAAATTTCTTTTTTGGAAAATCTTAATTGCTAAAAAAATGGAGGCAATAAGTGATTTATTTGATGCTTGCCCTTTTCCTGCAATTGAAAAGGCTGTGCCATGGTCAGGTGAAGTCCTTATTCTTTCTAAGCCAGAAGTATAATTAACTCCTTGGCCAAAAGATAATGTTTTAAACGGAATTAGCCCCTGATCATGAAATGAAGCAACAGTAATATCATATTTCTTGTACTCACGGCTACCAAAAAAACTGTCAGAAGGAAATGGTCCGTAAACTAATAATCCTTTTTCAGTCAAAACTTTAATAGCAGGAGTCATAATACGTTGATCATTTTTTGAAATCACACCCTCATCCCCAGCGTGAGGGTCAATCGAAAGAATAGCGATTTTGGGGTTTTTAATTTGAAAATCTCTAACAAGTGTTTCATGTATGCCCTTGATTTTGTCGTGAATTAACTCTTTTGTTATAGTTGCCGCAACCTTTTCAATTGGAATGTGTTCAGTTAAGAGTGCTACCTTTAATTCATCTGATACCATCATCATTGTTGCTTTGCCCTTAACTTTACTGTTAATGTAGTCGGTATGACCCATGAAGGGAAAAACATCAGAATGAATTGCCCTCTTATTAATTGGAGGGGTAACTAAAACATCAATCTTTTTATCATTTAAGTCTTTAACAGAGCGTCTAATGGACTCAAAAGCTGTTTGACCCATTTCTTTATCAATATTGCCAAAGTTCACATTTGCAAATTTTCTAAAGCTGTCTATAACATTGATTTTATTAATCTTTGAGTTTTCAGGCGAATTTATCAGATTAAACTCCAATTTAAGACCTAAGTGATTAGATGTGTATTTTAAATTATCTAACGGTGCATATATAATTGTAATTAAATTGCCTGGTATTTTTTTATCTGCCAATGAAGTTAATAGGATCTCCGTTCCTACGCCATTCATGTCGCCTGAACTAAAGCCCACTTTAATTTTTGGGTTTTGTTGTTTCATATTAATTAAAAAAATCTAGTAATATTTCAGTAAATTTATCAAATAAACTAGAGATTATGTTTACTGGGATTATAGAAAGTTTAGGAAAAATAACAAATATTAGTGTTGATCGCGGAAATACCGAATATACTATAAAAAGCAATATTGGCCCAGAACTTAAAGTGGATCAGAGTGTTTCACATAATGGTGTTTGTTTAACAGTTACCGGTGTAAATAACGACAGTCATAAGGTGACTGCTGTAAAAGAAACACTTGATAAATCTTCTATGAAAAACTTCAATATTGGCGACTCAATTAATTTAGAAAGGGCTATGAAATTAGGTGAAAGACTAGACGGGCATTTGGTTCAGGGCCATGTGGACGGAGTTGCCATGTGTACAGATTTAAAGCTTAACGATGGAAGCTGGATATTTGAGTTTGAATTTGACAAAACAAATGAAGGTCTGTTAATAGAAAAAGGCTCAATATGTATAGACGGGGTAAGTTTGACTGTATTTAATATAAAAAAAAATAAATTTAATGTTACTATAATTCCCTACACGTATGAAAACACTTCATTTAAAAACTTGAAAAAGGGAGGGGTGGTAAATATTGAGTTTGATATGATTGGAAAGTATCTTTCAAGGTTCAATAAATTAAAAAACGATAATAACTAAATTTTTATAATGAAAAAGAAATTAAAAATAATAGGCGCTATAATTGGATCAATAATACTAGCGCTTGGAGTTTATATTGCTTACAACATATTTTTTCCTGTTAGTCCTAAATCAACCATTAATCATAGTTCAGGTTTTTCTGATTTTGAAGTTGTTTACAGTCGGCCATATAAAAATGACAGATTAATTTTTGGTGATGAAAGTAGTGGCGCATTAGTACCGTTTGGCAAATATTGGAGAACAGGCGCCAACGCTGCCACAACATTTGAAACATCATCTGATATAATTTTTAATGATAAAGAGCTAAAGGCTGGAAAATACACCCTCTATACAGTGCCCGGAAAAGAGGTGTGGAAAGTTGTTCTAAACCATGAAAGCGACAGATATTTTGCAAGGTTTGAGCCTGACTATTCAAAAGACGTTTTAGAAACATTTGTTTATGCCAGGGAGTTTAGTACACAATATGCCTATGAACAACTTTCTATAGGCTTTGAAAATTTAGATAATAGTTTAGTCTTAACGATAATCTGGGATACAATAAGAATTTCTATACCAATAATGAAACAATAATGATTAGTTTTAAAAATTTACTAAAAACCCTAGCTTTTATCGGTGCTATTACATTGGCCATATATTTTGCTATAGACACTATTCAATATAAAAACAGTTTGATTTATAAGCAAAATTATGGACATGAGAAAAATAACTTCATGAGTTTTGAAGATTATGACCCTCCATCTTCTCTAAAGGTTGAGGGTGATAAGATAACAAAAGCTAAATATACTTTTATTGACGTTCATAGTCACTTATGGGACATGCCTCAAATGAATTTAAATAATCTAGTTTCAGAAATGAATGAAATAAATATGGGCTACATCGTAAATCTAAGCGGATCAGGGTCTGGAAATCAAGAAGAAAAAAATCAATATTTCAATGAATCGATTGAAAATATCGAGCAAAATCAGCCAGGCAGAATTGGTCTCTTCATAAATATTGATTTTGAATCTATAGACGATGAAAATTATGCTAATACCCAGGTGCAGATAATTCGTGATGCCGTGGCAAAAGGTGCCATTGGCCTTAAGATTTATAAGTCTCTCGGGCTGCGCTATAAAGATTCTTATGGAAATAGGATCAGAGTCGATGATGAAAGAATTGGCCCAATATGGAATGTCTGCGGAGAGCTAGGTATTCCTGTTTTAATTCATTCTGCTGATCCGTTTCAATTTTGGCTTCCAAAGGACAACCAAAATGAAAGGTGGTTCGAGCTTAAAGAAAAACCGAACAGGTATTATGGAGATTCAGACTTTATCCCTCCTTTTGAAGATATAATAGAGGAGCAGCACAATGTTTTTAGACGCCACAAAAATACAACTTTCATTAATGCTCATTTGGGTTGGATGGGTAATGATTTGGAAAGACTTGGCAAACACCTTGACGAGTTTCCAAATGTTGTAACTGAATTTGGTGCAGTTATAGCTGAACTAGGCAGGCAGCCCAAAACAGCAAGAAGGTTTTTCATCAAGTATCAGGACAGAATCCTGTTTGGAAAAGACTCCTATAATAAAGAGGAGTTTTATACCTACTTTAGGGTTCTTGAATCTGACGATGAATACTTTAACTATTTCAGAAAAAGACATGCCTTTTGGAAAATGTATGGGCTAAACCTACCGGATGATGTTTTAAAAAAAGTTTATTACGAAAACGCACTGCGCCTCTTTCCATCAATTCCAAAAAAACTTTTTATTAAATGAAATATATTCTTATTAAAGATTACACTTTTCTCTTTTCAAAAAAAACTTTGGCCTATCCTTTAACCTTCCCTGCATAAAGCTTTTTTAGACTACAGCACACAGGAGTTTAATACTATCAATATTGGAATATCAGTAAGGTTGAGGTAGATTTTTTAAAAAATTTTGTATTTTAGCCAACCGTTTTATTATCATAATGAAGCGTTGTGGACAACAAAAAATTATTATTTATATGAAATATTTGAAACTAACAATTGTTTCTTTGGCAATCCTATTCTCTTACTATACAGTGTTGGGTCAAAATGCTAAGGGGTCTAAAAAAAGTGAAGGCGCTGTCAAGACCGCCCTTAATGCGTTTGAATTTAGAAGCATTGGTCCTGCATTTATGTCTGGAAGAATTGCAGACATAGCTATCGATCCAGAAAATGAGAATGTATGGTATGTAGCTGTAGGCTCTGGTGGTGTTTGGAAAACTGAAAACTCAGGAACTACATGGGCTCCTTTGGCTGATAATATGCCTTTTTATTCGACAGGATGCATTACAATTGACCCACACAATAATTCATCTATTTGGCTAGGTACAGGTGAAAATGTTGGAGGAAGACATGTTGGAATTGGTCATGGAATTTACCATAGTAATGATGGTGGTAAGTCGTGGAGAGATATGGGTTTAAAAAAATCTGAACATATTTCAAAAATAATTGTTCATCCAAATGATCCAAATATATTATGGGTTGCTTCTCAAGGTCCTCTTTGGAGTTCTGGTGGTGAAAGAGGGTTATTTAAGTCGAATGATGGAGGAAAAACATGGAATAACACATTGAAAATAAACGAGTGGACAGGTGTTACTGACCTTGTTATTGATCCAACAAACCCCAACATATTGTATGCTGCTAGCTGGCAGAGGCACAGAAATGTTGCTGCGCTTATTGGCGGTGGCCCAGGAACTTCTATTTATAAAAGTGTAGATGGCGGTGATAGTTGGTCTAAAATTGATAAAGGCCTTCCAAAATCAGGTAAGGGCAAAATTGGTCTTGCAATTTCTCCAATGCAGCCAAATGTATTATATGCTGCTGTGGAGCTTGACAAAAGATCTGGCGCCGTGTACAGGTCTGATAATAGTGGAGGAAGCTGGAAGAAAATGTCAGACACTGTTTCTGGTGGGACCGGTCCACATTACTATCAAGAATTAGTTGCTTCACCCCACGTGTTTGACAAAATATATTTGATGAATGTCAGAGTATTGGTGTCGGAGGATGGTGGTAAAAACTTTTATACAATGAGTGAAAGAAAAAAGCATTCTGACAATCATTCGTTAACATTTAGAGCAAACGACCCAAACTACATGCTAATCGGTACAGATGGAGGAATATATGAGTCTTTTGACGATTCCGCTAGCTGGAAGTTTGTCGGAAATCTACCGCTAACACAGTTTTATAAGCTGGCTGTAGACGATGCCGTACCTTTCTATAACATCTATGGGGGCACTCAGGATAATAATACTCAAGGTGGGCCATCAAGAACTTTTGAATATAGTGGTATTTCAAATTCCCACTGGTTTGTTGTTTTGGGTGGTGATGGTCATCAGCCTGCAACAGAGCCTGGGAACCCAAATATAATTTACGCTCAATCTCAACAAGGTTATATTAACAGAATTGACATGACTAATGGTGAGGCTGTAAGTATTAGGCCTCATGAAGGAATTGACGAGCCATATGAAAGATTTAATTGGGACTCTCCTATCTTGGTTAGCTACCATGACCCTAAAAGACTATACTTTGGAACTCAAAGAGTTTGGAGGTCTGAAAACAGAGGTGATAGCTGGGTTGCTGTCTCCGGAGATCTTACTAAAGATGAAGAAAGGCTGTCTCTTCCAATAATGGGAAGGGTTCAAAGTTTTGATAATGCATGGGATGTCTATGCAATGTCAACTTATAATACGGTAACATCTTTATCTGAATCTAGGGTTGATGAAAATATTCTTTATGCAGGAACAGATGATGGAATTATTCAATACACAAAAGATGGGGGTAAAAATTGGACAAAAATGTCTGTTGATGGGCTTCCTGGAACACCAGAAACTGCTTTTGTTAATGACATAAAAGCTGACTTACATGATGCTCAAACCGCATACGTACTCTTAGACAATCACAAGTTTGGAGATTATAGGCCATATATGTTTAAAACAACGAATGGAGGAAAAAAATGGGTTTCAATAACAAATGGTATTCCAGATGGCACTTTGCTTTGGAGAATTGTTCAGGACCACGTTAATCCAAACCTTCTATTCTTGGGAACTGAGTATGGGGTCTACATTAGTCTTGACCAGGGTGAAAATTGGCATAAGTTTTCCAACGGCCTTCCTACTATTGCCGTAAGGGACTTGGCAATCCAAAAAAGAGAAAATGATCTTGTTCTGGCTACATTTGGTAGAAGCTTTTATGTGCTTGATGATTACAGCGCACTGAGAAAGTTTAGTGAAGAAACATTTAAAAATGAAGGCGTTATATTTGAGCCAAGAAAAGCCCTTCAATATAATCCTGTATATGGGGGAACTAGTAGCGATGGAGGCCAAACCTACTATGCAAGCAACCCAGAATATGGGGCTAATATAACATATTACGTTAAAGATGCGCCTGTATCAATAAAATCCAAGAGGAAAAAATCTGAAAAAGCTAAAAAAGATTCTGACATTCCTTTTCCTGGCTGGGACGCACTAGATGATGAAATGTACGAACAAAAAAATCAGGTAATCCTTGTTGTGAAGGATAAAAATGGTGAAATAGTTTCAAAGTTAAGTGAGCCTCTGAAAAAAGGAGTTTCTAGGGTTAGTTGGGATCTCACCAGCTCCATTCCTACAACAATAAGGGCAACCTCAAGAACTTCGAGAAGCTGGAGGGGCTCAGGGGGAGGGCTTACAACCCAGGTTGAACCAGGAAAATATGACTTATTTTTAAATAAAAGAGTTGATGGGATTGTTTCAGAAATTGCTGGTCCTGTTGAGCTTGAAGTTGAAAAAATAAGATCAGGCACATTGACCAACCCTATGAAAGACAAGCATCAAGAATATTATGCTCGTCTTGCAGAGTTTTCGTCTGTTGTTTCAAAATATCAACACAGATTTGAAAAATCAAAAGCTAGAGTAGGTGCTTACCAAAAAATGTTAATGCAAATCAAAACAAATATTCCAAAAGCCAGCAATATGCTTTACGAATTAACCGAATCAATGAATAATCTTGAAAGAAAAGTAAGTGGGAGCAAGGCAAAAGGAGAAATCGGTGAAAAGGATTTTTTAACTATTTCTGACAGGCTTTTCGCAGCTAGAGGCGGTTGGTATCCAAACTCTTACGGCCCAACACAGCTTCACATGCAAAGCTTTGATATTGCAAAAGAAATGTTCAACAGGGTTAAGCCTGAAATGGACGCCTACTTTGAGAAAGTTGTTATAGTAGGAAAAATCTTGGAGGAGGCCGGTGCTCCAATTGTGCTGGACTAAATCAAGTTTTTAGTTAATATAAACCCCCGTCTTGAAACAGGCGGGGGTTTGTTTTAAAATTAAAATATGAAAAATTTATTTTTTGCAGGCTTGTCGTTCTTTTTATCGATAAGCCAAGTGACTACACAAACTAATAATAAGTCAACTTATGACTATGTGAAGGCGTTTGAAACAGCATTTTACCCCAATGGCTCAACAGAAACTAGATCGGCAAATGGAAGGCCAGGAAGTAACTATTGGCAAAATAGAGCAGACTATATTATTGATGTTGAGCTGGACACCCTTTCTGATATTATTATGGGGAAAGAAATAATAAAATATACAAATAACAGCCCTGACGAATTAGACTTTTTATGGCTTCAAATGGATCAAAATTTATTTGAAGATAATTCACGGGGTAATGCTATTATTCCTCTCAGAGGAAGCCGAAATGGCTCAAAGGGCCAAAGTTTGGATGGAGGGTTTAAAATATCTGCTGTTCAAATTATTGAAGGCAAAGGAAGAAACAAGTTAATTTCTGATATAGACTATGAGATATATGGCACCCGAATGAAGGTTATTTTGCCTAAATCATTAAAAGGAAATGGGGGCACAGCTTCATTAAAAATTGATTTCTCATTTTTATCGCCTGATTATGGCTCTGACAGGATGGGCATATTGAGAACTGATAATGGTAAAGTTTACACGGTTGCTCAATGGTACCCAAGAATGTGTGTTTATGACGACTTAAATGCATGGAACACTCTTCCTTACACAGGTCAGGGAGAGTTTTATTTAGAGTATGGCGACTTTAATATAAACATAACTAGTCCGGCAGATCACATAGTTGTATGCTCTGGAGAACTTTTAAATCCACTAGAAACTTATACGTTAGACCAGCTGGATAGATGGACAAAAGCTGAAAGTAGTAATGAGGTTGTAATGATTAGAAAGCCTGATGAAATTAATGACCCAAGCTCTAGACCAAGTGGCAGAAAAATGATAACATGGAGGTTTAAAATGGAAAACTCAAGAGATGTGGCCTGGGCTTCTTCTTCAGCTTTTATAATTGACGCGGCAAAAATTAATCTTCCTAGCGGTAAAAACTCAATGGCTATCTCTGCTTATCCTATTGAAAGTTATGGGGATAATGCCTGGGAAAGATCCACAGAATATACTAAGGCATCGGTAGAGCACTATTCTGAAAAATGGTTTGAATATCCGTACCCAACTGCAATTAATGTGGCAGGAAATGTTAGGGGGATGGAATATCCTGGTGTTTCTTTCTGCAGTTATAAATCATACGGATATGATCTTTGGGGGGTGACAGACCATGAGTTTGGACATAATTGGTTTCCAATGATTGTGGGATCAAATGAGCGGCTATATGGGTGGATGGATGAGGGCTTTAATTCATTTGTTAATGATATTAGCACTAAAGAATTTAACAAAGGGGAGTATTACCCCGGCAAACCCAATCAACACATGATGGCTTTTACATACGGGTTCAATTCTAAAAAAGTAGAGCCTACCATAACAGCTCCAGACAATTTAATCGAAGACAATATGGGGTTACAATATAGAAAAACTGCCATGTTCTTATGGTTGTTAAGAGACAATGTTTTGGGGGCTAAAAGATTTGACGATGCCTTCAAAGAATACATTTATCGTTGGGCATATAAGCACCCGTCTCCATATGATTTTTTTAGGACAATTGAAGATGTGTCAGGAGAAGATTTAACTTGGTTCTGGAGGTCTTGGATATACAACAACTGGGCTTTGGACCAGGCAATAAGTAGTATTGAATATGTTGATGGTCGCCCAGAGAATGGCGCTATAATTACAATAAAAAATATGCGAGAAATTCCTATGCCAGTAACAATTGAAATTACTACACTAAACGACAACAAAATTAGAAAAACCTTCCCTGTAGAGGTTTGGAAAAATAATGTTTCGTGGAAATTCTTAGTTGAAACCCGTGAGGCTTTCAAAAAGGTTGTTATTGATCCCGATTTTGAATATCCAGATATAGATGCAAGGAATAACTATTGGTATCCCGAAATACAATAATTAAGCTGAGATAAAAATAAAATAAGCTATTGTTGGTATAAAAGCTATCAAGCAAATTAAATTAAACCATTTAGGGTGATTTTCACTTGAATGCCAATAGGCTAAAAGTATCAAGGGTATTTGAAAAGGCATTCTTATAAGGGCTTGATTTTCATTTACACCCGTTAATTGTTGAGGGGCTTCAAACAAGTACAGGTATATATTAGCAGGAAATACAACAACTAATAAACATATTAGAACGTATGCGCCTATTCTTCTGCTTTTTCTGCTTAAAATTAGGGCTCCCCCCAATATTTCCAAAGCACCAGTAAAGTAAACAGCAAACAACTTGAATGGTATTTTAGGAGGCACAATATTTAAAAAAAAATCAGGTTCTGTGAAGTGTTTGATACCTATTAGAATATACATTAGGCTCATTACAAATACAGAGGTGCTTTTATAAACGGAGGCTGCTTTATAATATACTTCTTTCACGTTTGTTTGTTTTTAAAATTGAAGAACCCTTTCAGCAAACCAAAACAGGCCAATAATTGCTATTAATGTAGAGGCTGGAATTTTAATTTCATCTATATACCAATTTTTTCTTAAAACAACTTTAATTAAAAAGAACGCAATAAGCAAAACAGCCAACTGTCCGAACTCCACTCCTAGGTTAAATGCTAAAAGCATTGATATAAAATTTTCCTTTGGCAAACCATATTGAGTTAGTAATGCCGCGAAACCAAGGCCATGTAACAATCCAAAAGCAAAAACAATTAAATACCTTAAACGATGCACCTTTTTATAAAAACAATTTTCGACTGCAATCCAAACAATAGAAAGTGCAATTATAGCTTCAACGATGTCGCCACGAAGCTGCACAATACCCTGGGCGGCTAAAACTAGTGTAATGCTATGAGCGACTGTAAATGCTGTGACTTGCCATAAGAGAGAGCCTAGGGTAATACATGAAAAAAACAAGCCCAACACAAATAATATATGGTCAAGGCCTTCTGGAATAATGTGTTCGAATCCAGCTTTTACAAATATGTAAAACTTTTTATAAAAAGGCATTGCAGATAAACGACGAATTCTCTGTCTTTTAAGCGCCGCTTGATATTCCGCTTTTATTTCCTCATTTGCAAAATTCATCTGTCCACGTTCTATTTCAGCAATTACAAAGTCTTCAGGATTATGAGAGTGAAGACTAAAACTAGAAAACAGCAGTGTATAAAATAAAATTTCCCTAAAAGTAATACCAAACATTACGCTTAGTTTGAACCGTCTAAGCCTCTAACTTTTAAAAGTGGTTCAATTGAAGCCTTTCTTCCGCGAAATTGAACATATAGATCCATTGCTTCCTCTGTCGATCCTTTAGAATATATAGTTGATCTCAATTTTGTTGAAAGGTCTTGGTCAAACACATCTTCTGCTTCTTTAAAAGCTTCAAATGCATCAGAATCAAGGACGGCCGCGTGAACATAGCTATAATATCCTGATGAATACCCTCCTGAAAATATATGTGCAAAATAAGAGGTTCGATATCTTGGGGCTATTTCGTCTAACAGGCCAATTCTTTTCAGGGATGCTGATTCAAATTTATTAGCATCTTTTAACGGCTCGTCTGCTGAAAGCGTATGCCAATCCATGTCCAAAATTGATGCCGCAAGATATTCTGTGTTAACAAATCCTTGGTTAAATTTGGCAGCATTCAACAACTTTTGAATTAATTCATCAGGAATTGGCTCTCCTGTTTCATAGTGGGTGGCAAAAGATTTTAACACTTCTGGCTCGCTTGCCCAGTGCTCAAGCAATTGTGAAGGAAGCTCGATAAAGTCTCTCGGACCAGAAGTTCCAGCCATACTTCCATATGTTACATCTGTTAAGGTTCCATGCATGGCGTGCCCAAATTCATGAAATAAAGTAATTACATTGTCAAAACTCAAAAGTGCTGGATTATCTCCAACAGGTGCTGGAAAATTGCAAACATTAACAATAACAGGGCGTTCTCTTCCGTCTAAGTTTGATTGGCCCTTGAAGCTGCTCATCCACGCGCCCCCTCGTTTATTAGATCTAGTAAAGTAGTCGCCTATAAAAATGCCCAAATGACTACCATCTTTATCTGTAATTTCCCAAACCCTAGCATCAGGATGATAAAGGTCAACGTCGTAAAGCTCTGTAAAGTTTAGTCCCCACAATTTATTTGTGGTGTTAAAAACCCCTTGAATTACATTGTCTAAAGAAAGGTATGGTTTAATCGCAGATTCATCAAGATCATATTTTGCTTTACGAACTTTTTCAGAGTAATGCCACCAGTCCCATGCCGCGATTTTAAAATTATTTCCTTCTGAATCTGCAACAGCCTGCATGTCTGCAATTTCAGATTTTGCTCGGTCTAAGGCCGGGCTCCAAAGCTGATTCAGCAGTTCATATACCTCTTCGGGTGTTTTTAGCATGTTTTCCTCTAAAACAAAATGAGCATGAGTTTTATAACCCATAATTTTTGCCCTTTCTGCTCTTAGTTTAGCTATTTTCGCTGAGATCTTTTTGTTGTCTGTTTGGTTGTCGTTATCTCCACGCATAACGTAAGAATTATATAGCTGCTCCCTTAGATCGCGGCGTGTAGACTCTGTTAAGAAAGGATACATGCTACTTCTGTGAGGAGTGAAAACATATTTATCTTTATATTTTTCTTTTTCTTCATCTGACTTAGCTTTTTCAATTTTTTGAAAAGCTGCATCAGAAGCTGCGGCTATTACATCTTCTGAAAGCCCGTCTAAATCAGAGTTGTTTAGAATAAGTTCAAAACCATTAGTTTCAGCTAAAAGATTCTGGCCAAACAGTGTGGTAAGTTCAGAAATTTCAGAATTGATTTTTGAGATTTGTTGCTTTTGCTCTTCATTCATAAGCGCACCGCTTCTTACAAATTGCTTTCTAGTGTCCTCCAGCAACTTGTACTGCTCATTTGTAAGGCCCCTGTTTTCTCTGTCCTGCCATATAGTCTCAATTCGGTTAAACAAGCCTTCGTTAAGAGTAATCTTGTCATAGTGGGCGGAAAGCATTGGGCTCAGCTCTCTCTGCAGTTCTTGTAGCTTAGGGTTGGTATTAGAACTAGCCAAATTAGAAAACACACGGCCAACTTTTGAAAGAAGGCTCCCAGACCTTTCTAACTCCTCAATGGTGTTTGCAAAAGTTGGAGGTTCAGTATTATTTACAATCTGATCTATTTCTTCTAAATTTTCTTCCATTCCTTTTTTATATGCTGGCATATAATGCTCATCCTTAATATCAAGAAAGGGGGGTATGACATTTGGCGCATTCCATTCTTGGAAAAACGGGTTAATCTCTGGATCAAGAGTTGGTGTGTTCCATTGTTGGAAAAAGGGATTATTCTCCGAGTTAAGAGATGATTTTTGTTGAGGACTCACCATTTGATAAGCAAAATAAAGAATTCCTGCAAATGCAAGAGCTCCGATTAGTTTTAATATTGTTTTCATTATATAAATCTTATTTTGAAGAGCAAAGATAGGGTTTTTTAAAATCTTCCATAAAGTTATTAAACCGGTTAATCGATCTTTTTTTAATTATATTTATAAGCAAGTGAAAAACTAAAGGGTATTTTGGGTGAATAAGGTTTTATTATCTTTATTTCTTGCATTTATTCTTTTATAAAAATGTCTATTGATTCTGGTGAGATGATGTTTGACAGATTTTATAGTCCTGGAGAAGAGTTTTCTTTTAATTTTTTTATAATACTATTTATTCATTTTATTTTTGCAGTACCAATTTGGATGTTCTCTAAAATTAAATTTACTAAAATCTCATTCTATCCTATGGTGACTGTTTCGATATATGCATTAATCTTTCTTGAATAATCAAGTTTTTTCAATTGCCATATAGTTGCCAAGAATTTTATCCTTTTAAGTAAGTTTTATGTTTATCTATCTAAACAAAAAACCCCTCATTATGAAGGGCTTTAAGGGTGGTCCCACCTGTCCTTAAAGGAGGGCGCCCCTTCCTTCGTAAATACTGACTTTTTAAATTTTTATTGGTTCACATTGTGAACCAATCAATGTTTTATAAAATCTTATGTAAAACCTAGGCTCAAGTCCTAAATAGACCTCAATTTTGTATATTGAGTTTCCCAATAACTCTCTAAATAAAAATTATATAATTTTAAATATATGGTCTCTTTTATCTTTTTTTTGGTCTTAGTTTTAGATGTCTTGTCTTACGTTTTTATTTTTAAGAATAAAAACCTGTGGAACATTCCTGTCTCAGTTGTCTTTACATACGTTGTTGGTTTATATTTTTTTGGTTCTATGATTGAAATATGGTGGGTTCCTATAACCTTATTTATAGTTCTTTGTTTAATAGTTATGTATAGTTTTAGAGGAAAGCCCGTGAGACATTTTGATGGTTCTATTAGGGTAGAGGGACAAACTAGTTTTCAGTCAAGACTTCAAGATTCTTTTACTGGTGGTTCAATGGGAGGTGTCTTAGGGTTTTTAATACACTTGATTTTCTTTTAATCTGGTTGTTATGAACATCTTTTTGGTTCACAAATTGGTTCACGCTTAAAGTCCTAAAAAACAAAAACCCTCATAGTCAAAGACTTAGAGGGTTTAAGGGTGGTCCCACCTGGGCTCGAACCAGGGAC
>CESZ01013308.1_pt1 | contig 13931 bp, 15 predicted proteins | sample 531081 | NCBI WGS metagenome assembly CESZ01 (sample SAMEA2621260, study PRJEB7988) | marine metagenome | biome: marine biome (ENVO:00000447); feature: surface water layer (ENVO:00002042); material: "saline water (ENVO:00002010), including plankton (ENVO:xxxxxxxx)" | depth 5 m | reverse complement strand
TCAGCCCAAAGTGCGTCGGGCTCCTTGCTGACCGAATTCGTGATGAAAAGGAGAGCGCCAAAGGCAAACATACCAATCAAACCCCACGAGATTCCAAACACAGGGTCAACGTTGTATTGGGCGTTACCCAAAACGTCATCGCAAGAGAAGACGGTGGCGCTGGAACACACGTTTCCTCCCTCACTAATTTTGAACGTGATCCAGGTCGTATGGACCGAGACCACAAAGCCCGTGAGAGCTACCAGGTTCATCCCCATCATGTGGCGACCACGAGCGAAGTTTGCGCGGGGATTGATGCCGGATAACGATTGGGACAATGAATCGCCCATTTTTGTCATCAGTGAAAGTCCAAACACCACGGGAACGATGTAGGCGATAAGAAACACGTTTTGGTCCACCATGTTCAAGCCTCCGTGGTCAGTCGCATGACGGCTTCGAAAATGGTTTCCTGTGTGTTCTCCGTCGACACCCAAGCCACGATTCCATCGGGCTGTATCAAGAAATAAGCGGGTGTACCGGGGACCTTCCACGCCTTCATGTTGTCTTGGTCAATGTCATCGATGTAAATGAAATTGTGAGGAGAGCCATCGCGATTGGCGCAGGACTGACCGGCACAGGATTCTTCACCGGACTTGTCTCGAAACGCCTCAATCTCGGCGCGGCTGGTTTCATGACCTTGAATGTCCAACTCCGTAGCGCTCGCGAAGAAGTTGACGATGGGTCCATCCCACGGTCCCACACCAGGATGACTGGAATGGTACGAAGTTCGCTTCGTGAAATAATCGGCGTCCAGGCCGATCTCACCGGCTGAACGGACGCAATAAGGGCAATCGGTGTCCATGAATTCAACGGCCATCCACTGTCCGTCAGCGTCGCCTGCTGTCCAATTGGTGGTCAAGTAATCGCTCATCTCAAAGTTTGACCAGCCGCTCCCGTTGTAAGCCATGCCGGTCAGGGCAGGGGCACGGTCGCCCTCTTGTGTACCGGTCCGAATCGGGTCGGTGGTAAAAGCGAGGAACATCATAGCGGCAAAGAAAAGAGCCGCCACTTTGATGGCCGTATCGGTTCGTACATCTGCTTCAGTATCGTGTTTCATCTTGTTCACTCCAGTCCAATTTCGCTGAGAAGGCACGCTGCGGTGTGGCGTATGGCCTCGTCGCTGTTCATGGTGACGTCAAACCCGGATTTGAGCATTTTTTCAATGCCGAGCCTCGCCCTAGGAATATCTCCCGCCCATCCACGGTCACCACCGGTGTATTCGATAACGGCGTCGTGACAACCTGTGACATCAACGACGATTTCAGCAATCCGACGTACGGAGGCGGTGTCGTGGCTGCCAAGGTTGTACAAGTTCAACGGCTCATTGGCCTGCTCCATCACGTGGAGGATACCATCAACGCAATCGCCGACCTCCATGTAGGATTTTTCTTGAAGGCCGTTTCCAAGCACCTCCAATCGAGATGGGTCTTTCTTGAGTTTGTGAATGAAGTCAAAAATGACACCATGGGTTCCACGTGCGCCAATGATGTTCGCAAATCTGAAAATCCAAGCCTGCAATCCGAATGTACCGACCCAACTGCTGATGAGGCCTTCACCGGCTTGTTTGCTGGCGCCGTAAAGGGAGATGGGCATGCATGGGCCGTGGGATTCGGGGGTAGGGAGTGGTGCATCTTCACCGTACACAACTGAACTCGAGGCAAAGGCGATGTTTTTCACACCGTTGACTCGCATGGCCTCGAGAATGTTGTAGGTCGCTACTGTCCCCTGTTGAAGGTCGGTATCGGTGATTCGAGTGCCAAGACGAATGTCCGGGTTCGCAGCGAGGTGGAAGACGCAGTCGATGTCCATGGCCATGGCCTTCGAGACGTCGGTGGGCGTGCAAATGTCGCCCTCAACCATAACGGCTTTTCCAGAATCGAGGTGCCCTTGAATAAACGAAGCATGACCACTTGATAGGTTGTCAATGACAACGACCTCATCGCCTCGAGCGACCAAACGGTCGATGAGATGGGAACCAATGAATCCGGCTCCACCCGTTACCAAGGCTCGCATGAAACGACCACCAAAACCGTTCGTATAAGGCAAATGGTCACAGCCATCATTCCGTGAGAGGCTTTGATAATCGTTGAGGAAGTTGGTTCAAGGCCTGGGCAATCATCCCCGGAGGAGGTGAATACATGAAAAAAAATGAATCAAAAAACACATCGGAAGTGGTGGAAAACAACATCTTGGTGGGCTACGTTCGTCGAAGCAATGCCGGTGGAGCACTCAAACTCTCCGTGAACACCGCAGCGTTCGCCGACTGCAGCACCTACATGACCAGTGACGGGCAATCCTATGTCCCCTTGGTCATCTCAATGGCAGCTTTGCAAAAGGTGCTCTCCGGAGAACGCGCCGTGACCACCGTCACCCAACTTCACGACTAAGCCACTGGGCCTCGTCTGAACTTTCCTTCTCTCTGAGAAGTACAACGCTGCTCCAACGGCCAAGGTTGTTGGAACGGCCAACCACCTAATTCTTCTGGATTTTTTAAATATCCATATATAGAACCATGTGGACCGCAACCCGTGCCTCAAGAGGAGAACATGCCGGTTGCGGCCAAGCCGCACATCGTTGCCGGCATGCCGATGTACAACGAGGAAGAGACGATTGGGTCGGTTGTGACCCGAGCTCTTCGGTACGTTGACGAAGTCATTTGCATCGATGATGGTTCATCCGACGCCAGTGCTCGCATAGCCGAGGCATGCGGAGCGACCGTCATTCGGCACCGAGTTAACCGAGGCTATGGCGGAGCCCTGAAAACGCTCTTCCTGCGCGCATCCGAGCTCGAAGTCGATGCCTTGGTCCTTCTGGACTCGGACGGTCAACACGAAACCAGCGACATTCCAAAGTTGCTCAAACCCATCTTGGATGGAAAAGCAGACTTCGCCATCGGTTCCCGCTTTGTTGACGGAGGAGGTGGCACGGACATGCCAGCATACCGAAGGCTCGGAATCAAAGTCATCACGGCTGCTTCAAACCTCTCGAGCGATTTAGGCATCAAAGACACCCAATCTGGGTTCAGAGCGTTCTCCCGCACCGCTCTTGAGCGCCTTCGGTTTGACTCCGAAGGCATGGAACTCTCTCTTGAGATGCTCGAAGATGCTCATGAAAAACAACTCAAGGTGTTGGAAGTCCCTACGGTCATTCGCTACGATGTTCCAAAAGGTTCCAATTTCACCGCTGTATCTCATGGATTCACCGTCATGACCTGGGCCGTTCTTTCCCTTTCACAAAAGAAACCGCTGTTGGTGCTGGGCCTCCCTGGCTTTGGACTCTTGGCAACGGGCGCTGCCATGGGGACTCGGACCGCTCAAGACTTCACCTTGCAATTGGATGGCATCATCGGCTCCGGCTTTTCTGCCATCTGGATCGGCCTCCTTGGACTTTCCCTCATGGCGACGGGACTGGTGCTGCAAAGTGCACAACGGTTCCTTCGTTTGCTCTTGGTCCGAGAATTCGGACTGGATTGAAGCTTAACCAATGATCCTCGACACCAAAACGAGGATGTAGGGGACAGCAAAGATGCCAAAGAAAACAAACATGGCGATGCGAACGGTTTTTTGGTTCTTCTCATCCTTTTCGTTTTGGTCGATGCATTCCTGATTTTTGCAAACCCGAGGGTCTGCCTTCACAGGGATGGCTTCATGGCAAATTCTGCAGTGTTTGTGTGGGGGCATTTTTCCTGCTCCCGCCATGCTGCCCATGAATTGGCTGGATTTCTTGGCCACCATGTCTTTCACTTTCCTTGCGTCCACCATGTCAATCACCCCGTGCATGTATGATGGTACCATCGAATGGTTGTCCATCAAGAGCTTCATCAAGACGTCGAATATCTCGGCCGTCAAGGACGGCAAGGTCCAAGCCGGCATCCATGGCCACGTTTACGGCCACAGGGTCCACCACCGCTGATGCTCCCGGTTCGAGAGGCGTGCCCACCCCAACGATGGCCCCAAGTTCTTTCAGCGTCATTTCTGTCAAAGCCTCAGCATCATCGTGGTACCTCGGATCCTTGGTGAAGACGTGGGAGACGTTGGTGGCAATAATGCAGTGGCGGGCGTGAACCACCGCTGCGAGTTTTACCGCAACCGTGTCGGTGGTGTGGCCAGGAACGGTCCCGCCCATCACCACGATGTGATGTTCTTCGAGAAGCTCTCTGGCTTGTTCAACCGTGTGAGGCACAGAGGGTGCCACATCGCATCCGATGTCCAGGAGAATTTGTTGGAGGACGGTGGCATTGAGGCGAGTTCCGGCGATGCCAATTTCATCAAGTCGGTGGGCGTCCGAGACGGTGTGTTTTGCGAGTTCGATTCCCTCGCGAGCAGGCAGGCCACCTCCCACGACCAGGGCAATGCGCCGGTCGTTTCCTTCAAGGTGGACCATGAGTTGACGAAGTTGGCCCATCCACATGGAGCGAGCATCGGCTTCTTCCGGACGGAGGAGGCTACCACCAAGGGCAACGACATGGACCGGGCTCATGACTCTCCTCCATCGCGCCCATGCTTTCATCCTATCCCTTGGGAAGACCCTACAGACACCAAACTCCTCCGAAGCGGTGGGAGGTTTGAAGTGCCACGCCTCAGCCCAGCAAAAGGGGGACCACCATGTCAGATGATGCCAAGTTGTCGGCACGGCGGATGCGACTCAAACTCGCTCTGGAAGACCTGCGGGAAATGAAGGGCTTTGGAACAGAACTCGTCACCCTCATCATCCCGCCTGACCGGCAAATCTCCGATGCGAGGTCCATGTTGCAAAACGAACACGGTCAAGCGGCGAACATCAAATCCAAAGGCACCAGAAAAAACGTCCAAGGTGCCATTGAATCCGCCATTTCCACCCTCTCCCGATTCAAAACACCCGGCGAAAACGGCTTGGCCATCTTTGTTGGCTCCATCATCGTTGGGAACAACAAGAGCCGCATGGTGAACATCGTGGTTGAAGAGCCTCCTCAAACGCTTGTATCGTTCCGCTACCGATGTGATTCAAGGTTTGAATTAACCCAACTTGAGGAAATGTTGGTGGACAAAAAGTCGTACGGATTGTTTGTCATCGACCGTGCGGAAGCCGCTTACGGAATCGCCACAGGGAAACGCATCCATGTCCAAGAACACCTTGTTTCAAACATCATGGGAAAACACCGGCAGGGTGGACAATCAGCTCAACGTTTTGAACGGCTGATTGAAGAAGCGGCTCACAATTTCTTCAAACGGGCCACTGAACACGCATCCTCGTATTGGTTGCCCCACTTGGAAAACATTCAGGCCATCATTGTTGGAGGGCCCGGTGCCACCAAAGATTTCGTCGTCAAGAACGATTATTTTCACCATGAGGTCGGAAAAAGAATCGCCAAAACCACCTTTGATGTCGGGTATTCCAACGAATCAGGTGTACGCGAGTTGGTGGAGAACGCTGGCCAATTGATGGGTGAGATTGAACTGGATGCTGAACGGCAGGTGATGAACCGTTTCTTGGAGGAACTGGTTCGAGCTCACCCGAAAGCCACCTACGGTGAAATGATGATCAACCAGGCCCTGAAGGGTGGAGCGGTGGACACGCTGCTCATCTCCGAGGGGTTGAGAGGAAACATCATCCAAATGCAATGCAAAAAATGCGGTCATGGGTCTGAATCGACCTGGGAGGCCCGTCTTACTCCCCAACAAGCGCTTCCCGCTTGCCCTTCATGTGGAGCGTCCAACGATTCGGTCAAAGAATTGTCCAGCCATTCCATCATCGACTCACTGACGTCCCTTGCCGAAGAGAGTAACTCACAAGTGACATACATATCTGTGGACACGGAAGAGGGGTCACAACTCATGCAGGGCTTTGGTGGATTGGCGGCGATTTTGCGCTATCCCATGATGTGAGGTGAAGGTATGGAACTGCTCAAAACGAAGATCCAACCCTTGATCGAGGAGGCGGTTGAAGGCCTTGGCGTTGATTCCAGTTTGGTTGGCCGCATGCTCCAACCATCAACCGGCCACACGTGGCCACCGGTTTGCGACCTTTCGCTCCCGTGTTTCCAATTCGCAAAAAAACTGGGAATGGCCCCTCCGGCCATCGCTGAATTGCTGTGTGAAAAAATAGGCGAGCATGAAGCGATTCAGGAGGTTAAAGCCCTGAACGGTTTCCTCAACATCACCGCTTCTCCATCATGGCTTGCCCAACAACTGCTGAGCGGCGGCGTTGGACAACGTTCCAATGATGAACGAAGGGAAGTCCTCATCGAACACACCTCGGCCAATCCAAATGGCCCATTTCACGTTGGCAGGGCACGAAACGCCATTCTGGGCGACACGCTGGTTCGGTTGCATAGGCTCTGGGGAGACAAGGTCACAGCAGAATACTACGTTGACGACATGGGGAAACAAGTCGCTGTTCTCGCTTGGGCGCTTGAGAACATGACCGAGAGGGAAGTTGAGACACTGCTCGCCGACCGAGAACCCATCAACCCACAATGGGCAGAGAAGGCAGACCACCAACGGGTTCGCTGGTACCAGGCCGCTCAGCTTCGCCGAAAAGACAGCGCAGACTCTGAGGCCATTGAATCGGCCATAGGAACACTCGTTCATGCCAGTGAGCACGGCGACCAAGGCGTCTTGGATTCATTTGAGCAGGCTTACCAACCCGTCCTTGATGGCATGTTGGAAACCTTGGGTCGTCTTGGCATTCACTACGACCGGTTTACCAAAGAATCGCTTTTCGTCACCAACGGCGATGTGGCCGCCTTGATGAAGGAATTGGGAGACTTGGAGATCAACGGCGTGGCCGACAATGGCGCCCAGTTCCTCGACCTAGGTCAGCGTGGTCTCAAAGGAAAAACAGAATTCTTCTACCGGCGAGGTGATGGGTCATCCTTGTATGCAACCCGGGACATTGCTTACCACCGTTGGAAATGGACACAATGCAATGAACTCATCAACGTCTTGGGTGAAGACCATCGGTTGCAGGCTCAACAAGTCGGCCTCACGCTGGAAGAACTTGGTGAACGACGCCCGGAAGTCATGTTCTATTCATTCATCAAACTCCCTGAAGGGAAAATGTCAACCCGCCGTGGCAACGTGGTCTTCATGGACGACCTGCTCGAGGAGGCGCAAGCCCATGCTGCAGAGGTGCTCAAAGAGCGTCGTCCCGACCTCGACCCCGCGACCATGGCGACCATTGCGGAAGCAGTTGGCACATCCGCAGTGCGGTTCAACATCATCAGCGTCAGTCCGGAAAAAGGATTCACGTTCCGTTGGGAAGACGCTTTGAGTTTTGAGGCTGGTTCAGCCCCGTTCGTCATGTACAGCCACACCAGGGCTTGTTCCATCCGTCGAAACGTGGAAGCAGCCGACCCGTCTTTCATCACCCAGCCACCTCAAATCGAACCATTTGAGGGAGAAATGCCCGCTGGTCTTGTTGAGTTGTTGCGAACGCTTGCGGTCCATGACGACCGACTTTCCAAGGTGGTGAAGGAACACCGGCCCAACCTTTTCGCCAACTATATGCTTCAACTTTCCATGGCCTACAACATGTTCTATAGAGATTGTTATGTCATCGACCAAGGGAAGGTAAACCCGTTCTTCTTCGCCGTTTCAGAGATGGCCAGAACTACGCTCAAAGCCGGCATGGAAGCCCTTGGCTTGGTCGCTTTGGAAACGATGTGATCACGCATCGCTGCGGTACCATCCCTCAGGAAGCTCCATCGGGTTGTTGGGCCGGGCAGATTTGACCTTTCGCACGATTTCCAAACGCATGGCATCAAGACCGACATTTTCGGTGGCCGACAAGCAAACTCTTCCTTGCTCGTCCATCAACAGAGGAAGTTCGGGTTCGCCTTCCGAACCTGCATCTCGCCATTCTGCTTCGTGCTGCGACACCTCATCCCACATCGATGGAAGAGGTTTCAATAAATCCGCTTTGGAACTGACCTGCATCAATTCAGTGTCCGGAAGAAGCAAGCGAACTTCGTTCAGAAGATTCATCTGTTCTTCAAGTGGTGTCCCGCATGATTCGCTTTCATCAACCAAGAAGAGCACCAGTGAGCCAATGTTTTCGAGGGCTGCGATGGCTTGCATTTCGATGTGATTCCGATCTTCCATCGGACGGTCCAACAAACCCGGAGTGTCCACCATTTGGTATTGCAATCGTCGATGTACAAAATGGCCAACGTGGATTTGTTTGGTGGTGAACGGGTAGTGATTCACCTCCATCTTCCCCGTGCTCAAGGCAGCGATAAAGGCAGATTTACCAACGTTTGGGGCACCACACACGACGATGCACGGCGAAACAGGGTCAACCCTTGGAAGCCGCTTCAGGGTTTCACGCGCCTCGCTCAACCACACAAGTGAGGGAGCAACCTGCCTCATGATTGAGGATATGCGTCCATAGGCTTCCCTGCGGGCATCGTGCATCAAATCCGTTCGACCTGTACGTATGATTTTCTTTGCATTCTGCGAAGCGATGCGTTGGACTTGCTTGGAAGCCCATTGAAGAGTGGCGAGGTTTTTTCGGTACTCGTCGCACCCGACACAAGCATCGATCATCGCTACATCGAACAGCGGAGACTGGTCAAGTGATGGCCATGCAGCCACCAATTCTTGAAATTCAGTCGCAATAATGTCAGCGGCCGTTTGAACCATCCGAGTCATTTGCTTTCGAACACGAAACACTCGGTCGGAGTCGTCAACACGGTCCGCAGCTTTCTTGGCACGAGAGAACGCCTTGTCGAGGATTTCCTCCTCGAGCAAGACCGTACCAAGTGTGCGCCAAGAGACTTTCATGCAGGTGCCCCAGCCTAAGGCCGCCGCCTTCCCTTCATGAACTATCCCGTGTTGAAACGGTTGGGGAAGCCAAAGGGGGAGGTTCAAGTACGCTCGCCGGTTGGTGCATCCATGGCGAAGAAGAACAGTGTGACCCTGCCTGATTGGGCTAAATCGATGTGGGAAGACATGGGTTCACCAAAACTTGAGGACCTCAAGTCAGTGCACACTGGAGATTTGCTCGAGCGCCGCCAAGGTCTTCGACGCGATGACTTGGTGGAACTGCATCTGAACGTCCAAGCCTTTGCGAACCCAGAGGATGCCTACATTCGTGGACGACTCATCTCCTCTGGAAAGACAAGCCTCGAAATCCTCACCGATGATGGGCAATGCGAATTTATTTCTCGCGAGGTTATCGTGAAGATGGTGCTCGTCGCCCATACCCGGCCGGCCTACATCGACGACAAGGAACTCCTTGCCTTCGAGCGAGAGGACATGAAACGGCGGTCAAAACTTCACGAGAAGGTTGAGAAAGAAACCAAAGGAAACGACGATTCGCACCTTTGGGGTTGAGCGCATCTCCCTTGCTGATGAATCGTGCTCGCCAAGCCATCAAGGGCAAGCCAGTCTTGACGAGGGAACCATCCTTACCCTGCTCTCAAACATTGACTCGGAGTGGACCTTCCACGAGGATAACTCCATTCAGCGCGCCTACGCCTTTGCCAATTTTGCAGAGGCGCTGGCCTTTGTCAACCAAGCTGGCGAAATTTGTGAAGCAGAAAACCACCATGCTGAATTTTCCCTGGGCTGGGGTGCAGCCACGGTTAAAATTTGGACCCATGACGTTGGGGGATTAACCCGATCTGACTTTATCCTTGCAGCAAAAATTGACCAACTTTGAGGGGACCATCATGGCTGATTTCCAAGAGGTGTTGCGAAGCCGAAGGACGGTCCACCGGTTCACTGACCAAACCGTTGAACAAGAAATTCTCGATGAAGCACTTTTGGCAGCCAACCAAGCTCCATGCCACAAACATACACACCCTTGGAGATTTTACATCCTCGGAGAGGAGACTCGGCGAACCTTGGTCCCGACCATTCTTCATCTCGCCGCTGCAAAGTCAAAACAGAGGAACTCGACCACCCCTGAAGAGGATGGACAACGAGCGATAGGAAAAGTGATGCAACCACCCATCTTGGTGGCCATTACCAGCCATCGTAGTCCGCATGACGCTTTTCGGGAGAAAGAAGACTATGCGGCCAGTGTTTGCGCACTCCACAACATGGTCCTTTCCCTATGGGGCAACGGCGTAGCAGCGAAGTGGTCCACGGGTGGACTGACCCGCCACGAGGAAACCTACGCCAACCTCGGCATCAACGCTGAGGAAGAAGAAATCATCGGGTTTGTCAAAGCAGGCCATGCCGAGGCGTTTCCGACGGTGAAAAAACCGGACGTCGAAGCGACCACGAGGCGCCTTCCTTGAACGGAATCAGAGTTTCACAGGTCGTGTCGCACCGCAGGCTTGACACTTCAGCAGGGTGGTTCGATCTTCTTTGACAAAGTGTGTATCGGGAGCACCGCATTGGCTGCACTTGATGTACGTGTTCACGTAGTTGGCAATCGTGGTCTTGATTCGTTTTGGAGGGATGCGTCCTTTGAATCGAGCACGGGGTCCATCTCGGGAACCGGAGGTACCAAGTTCGTTCAGAATGTATTGATAGACATGGTTGTCGTCCCTGTCCATCATCGAAACAACCTCGTTGAAGTTTCGAAAAATGGTGTTGGAACCCTCAATCATGATTTGTGGGGCGGGAAGACGCCACCTGGAACGAGAAGAAATCTCCTCGGGGATGTTTTCGCGGGCTCGGTCGAGTAGGCTCTCATAATCGAAGTCCGCCATGAATTCTGCCCGTGGCTTCCTCCCTTCAAGACTTTCGTTCCAAGACCGAACATCATGAAAGCATTGATGAGTGTTGCACGGCAGCAGGGGAATGAGCACCATGGTCTTGAGCATTGAAGAATTGAAAGCCTATGCAGCCAACCTCATGAAAGAGGGGCTGAACACACAACAGATTGCGGATGAACTCTCGCTCTCCCAAGACACCATCACCTGGTTGCTCTCCGGCACAGGCGAAAGCGAACGGCCCAGCGATGTCCGAATCGGATGGAGAACCCTTGGCGTGCGTCCTCAGCGCATTGCCGCTGTCGGCTCCATTATGGCGGACATCGCCGATGAAGAACTCGGGTACGAGAACATCGATACGGTGGTGGGTATATCCATCAACGGCATCGCGTTTGCTTACGAAGTCGCCCGAGTCATGGAATCGGACATGACGGTGTTCCGCACGACCGATGAAGGAGAGGGAAGCGGTTCCTTGTCCAACAAATACGGCCAAGTGGCTGGAAAGCGAGTCGTGATCATCGACGATGTCCTTTCCTCTGGCAAGACGATGTCAAAAACCATCCAATCCATTCGAGCAGCAGGCGGGGAAGTCGGCTTAGCGGTTGTTTTGGTCAACAAAACCACACGAAATGAAATTGATGATGTCCCCCTTCGCGGTTTGATTCGTGCTGTCGTGGTTTGAGGTGAACATGCATGCATTGGAGCGATGTCATGGCCAAACGGCTCGCTGAGCGTGGCCAAAAGCACATTGTGGCGACGGGCATCACACCAAGCGGTGAATTTCACATTGGCCATCTACGTGAAATCCTCACGGGCGACATGATTGCCCGTGCTGCCCGCCGGGCTGGAATGGAGGCCGAACTGGTTTTCGTGGTTGACAACGCCGACCCACTTCGGAAAGTCTACCCGTTCCTTGACCCGAGCTACGAGGATTTCATCGGGCACCAACTTGGTTCAATACCGGCACCCGACGTGGATGGAAAACCCGACTGGGGACGATTCAACGAGGAGGGATGGACCTATGCAGACCATTTCCTCCTCCCATTCTTGGACGCCTTGAAACAAATCGGGGTCACCCCACGATTGCTTCCGAACCTCGAAGCCTACCAGTCTGGAAAGTTCAGTTCGGCTGCTCGCATAGCGTGCGATGAACCCGAAGCCATTCGCGAAATCATTGAACGTGTCTCAGGACGCGAACTCCCAACGTCTTGGTTCCCATGGCAACCCCTTGACTCGAGAGGGTCGCTCGACGGTTTGACCATCACAGGATATGAATATCCTCTGGTTCATTGGACGGACAGCCATGGTGAAAGTGGCTCTTCAAACATTGAGAAGGGTGAAGGAAAACTTCCATGGCGTTTGGACTGGCCTGCAAAATGGGGATTCAACACCATCACCTGCGAACCTTTTGGTAAGGACCATGGGGCTGCAGGAGGTTCCTATGACACAGGAAAGGAAATCGCCGTTCTCTTCGGACACGAGCCCCCGGCCCCGTTGACCTATGAATGGATCAGTCTGCGTGGTCAAGGCGCCATGTCCTCATCATCAGGGAACACCATTGGGCCCATTGAGGCGCTTCGCCTTGTACCTCCAGAAATTCTTCGTTTTTTGATTGCCAACTCAAAACCAAGCAAGGCTATAGAATTTGACACTGGAATGGGTCTTGTCAACCTCGCAGACGAATTCGAACGGCTATCGGCCCGAGACTTTGACCGTGAGATGCAAGATGAGTCCCTCAGCCGGAGAAAAAAGGTTCAACTCGAAGATGCGAAGGTCGCCTTGGAACTCTCAGCCATCGATGAAAAAGGGCGTTCAGTGGCGACCTCCGTCAGTTTCAGGCATTTGGCCCTCCTGGCTCAAATCAAACCCGATGACAACGACGTCTGGGCAAGCCTGCGAGCCTCCGGCTCCATTGACCAACCTTCGGGCCAACTCCGCGACCGTTTGGCGAGGATGCGCTCGTGGATAGCTTCGGGGCATTTCCCCGAGGAGATGAAGGTGAACCTTTGCACCGAGCCCGACGTGAGCGCCCTTGAAGTGCTTAGCACCGAGCAATGGCGAGTCATCGTTGCTCTTTCTGGGACACTTGGAAACGCCAAATGGACCACCGATGGCATCACAGCGGCTTTCAAATCCGCAGGAGACGAAGCCGAAACGGGAATGAGGGACGTCTACCGTGCAAGCTATGCCCTGTTCATGGGAGCAGAGCGTGGACCCCGACTTGCACCCATCCTTTCAAATTGCAGTCAACAGGAAATTCTTGAACTCGTCCGCAAAGCCGCCACGTTGACTCCCTAGCGGGCGTGGAAAATGGTGGGGAAATCAACCCTGTTTCTACACACCATTCAAAAGGTGTAACCGATGTTCAACCTTCATGGGCGGCGTGTATTGTCCAATATGCGAGGCAGGCGTGGAAGTTTCAGCCAAATTTTGTTTGTCTTGCGGACACAACTTGGCCCAGCAGGGCCCCATCACGGCCACCGGTCACGATCTGAACCAGTTGAAGGACGTGATTCGGCTCCGAGAAGACCTCTCGATGTCTGAGAAATTTGACATGATAGCGAAGATTGAGGACGGTGCAGACCCCATTGCTTTGGGCATTGCCGCTGCGGCCGATGATGGTGAACTTCCCCCAGCCGCCCAGACCGCTGCGCCTTCAGCCGAAGAGGTCGCCCCGGCGCTCCAAGCAGCGAACTGGGACCACGAAGCAGCCAACGCTGCGGTTGAAATCGCAACAAGCGGAAGCAAACTGTTGGATTTGAAGAACGCTGGTGCGTTTGAAAAGCAAGGTGAGACCTTTTCGGATGCCATGGACTTGGGTCGAAAAGCAACACTTGAGGTCCTCAAAGTTTCTCAAGGACTGGTCATTCCTGCCAACGAGGCTTTGGAAACCGTTCCCATCATGCAGCCGCCGAACAAGAGTTTCTGCCCCAAATGCGGTTCCGACATTCATGCCAACACCATGCTCCAATGGAAAAAGTGGAGCGACGCATCCGGTGTCGCCTTGACCATCCAATTGGAGGCGGCGATGCGGTCGTCGTTGATGCACCTGGCGAACACGTACCGAGACAAAATTCAGGACCTTGAAGACCAACTCTCCGACGCAAAAAAGGCGGTTGAGAACGCGAAGGAAGAGGCCGAAAAAGCCGCCGAAAAAGCATCGAAGGAATCCAAGCCGGCGAAGAAGGATACCAAGAAATCTGGAAAAGGAGCTGCTTCAACAAAAGCCGCTCCAAAGAAGAGCAAG
>CESZ01008576.1_pt1 | contig 13936 bp, 8 predicted proteins | sample 531081 | NCBI WGS metagenome assembly CESZ01 (sample SAMEA2621260, study PRJEB7988) | marine metagenome | biome: marine biome (ENVO:00000447); feature: surface water layer (ENVO:00002042); material: "saline water (ENVO:00002010), including plankton (ENVO:xxxxxxxx)" | depth 5 m | reverse complement strand
ACAGGCGGAGAAACGACCTCGTCTTCACCAAAACATCCCGATAGAGAGAGGCTCAATACCATGAATGCCAAAAACAGGGCTCTGTTTCGCATGACACTCCGACCAGCGCATCAAATAATGATGTTCCGATACGAAAAGTTGGACAGAGGTGACATTCTTCCTCGTCGACGAGCATTTGCTTCAACCCAAAGACAAGGCAAACGTAAGAGCCATTACTCTTCGAAAAGCGACAGATAGATGCGTTCGTAGGCTTCTGCATTGTGTTCGTAGGTAAACTGGCCGAGCACACGGTCCCGCCCCTTCCGCATTTGTTCAGTACGCTCATCAGGATGGTCGAGGCAATGATTGACAGCACGGGCGAGGTCTTCATGGTCGCCGCAGGTGAACAAACCGCCGACATCGCCGTCGATCATTTCGGTCAAAGGTGGCTGGTCAACGGTGACCACCGGCGTTCCGCTTGCCAAAGCTTCGAGTGGAATGAGGCCTTGGCCCTCATAATACGAAGGGTAAACGACCAAATCAGCGGCTCGGAAATGAAGCGCAAGTTGTTCAAAACTCATGCCCGGCTGGATGTGGACAGCGTGGGCAATGCCCAATCGCTTCGCTTGTCGCATCAAGGTCTTGCGCATGTGGCCGCGACCGATGATGACCAGGCGGGCCCCAGGATGTTGTTTGAGAATCGAAGGCATCGAGCGCAAAAGGGTGCGGTGCCCCTTGCGTGCCACGAGTCGACCCACGGCGAGGAGAAGGGGCGTTGACGTGTCTGGACGGCCGTGCAAGGCGGCCTCGTCAGCCGCATCGTAGGATTTGCGAAGGGCTTCGTACGCCAACTGCTCTTCCTCATGGTCATGGTTCATCGGCCTGAACACCTTGTGGTCAACGCCGTAGAGCACGGTTTCGCATTGCCAGTCGCTCGGTGGATTGTACCACGTTTCAAACTCCTTGCGTGTGGATTGCGAAATGGCAACGGATACGCTGGAATGGTCAACACCGGCTTGTTCGTACTTGGCGTAATATCCGCCGGTGAGCAAGATGGCAAGGTCGTTCGGGTTTTTCCACGTCGCCGACTCCTTATGTTGAGCGGCCAGTTTCATACCCTCACGCTCGCCAATCCAACTGCCATTGAGGGCAGAAACCACCGGTGCGATGTTTTCCTCCACCCAGAGGTATTCCTTGGCGTTCCAACTGACAAGGGGAAGGAGCGTATGAACCACATCAACGGGTTTGACCTGGTGAAGACGGCGAAGTTCTGTCAGGGCGTGCTTGCCATAGGAGCGGGTGAACGCCATGGGAGCTTTGAGCCAGGGCACCTGCAGAACGCTCACACCGGGTTGCTGCGGCGTGGGTTGTTTGTGGGTGCGAGTGATGATGGTCACGTCGTGCCCGCGCTGGGCAAGATGCCCTGCTAAGTGGTAGACGACGGAACCGATTCCACCCCAACGAGGAGGATATTCGCCCGAGACCATGGCGATGTGCATTGAAAGCACCACACAGGGCCTGCATTTGAATGTCATTGAACCTCGTTCGGTAAATTGCACGCTTCCAGCCAAACCTTTGAAGGTCAATCCTCGGCTCGGCGGTTCATGGGCGATGTCTTACCCGTGTCCGTCACGGTGATTCTGCCGACGCGAAACGAAGAGGAGGCCCTCGGCCCCACCATCGATGCCATTCCGCGAGGATGGTGCAAAGATTTGGAAATCATGATCGTTGACGGAAACTCGTCCGACCGTACACGTGAAATTGCCCTCGAAAAGGGCATTCGTGTCCACCTTGAACCCCGTAAGGGATACGGACGAGCCTACAGAACAGGCTTTGATGTTGCCAAGAACGACATCATCGTCACCATGGACGCCGACTGCACCTACCCCGCTGAATTGGTTCCTGAATTGGTCAAGCGGTTGCTTGATGACGACCTTGATTTCATCACCTGCGACCGCCTTTCCTTGGCTGAAGACGGGTCCATGTCTGGCCTTCACGGCTTTGGCAACTGGGTGCTCTCCTTTACCGCCAGAATGCTGTTCTGGTACGGCATCAAAGACTCACAAACCGGCATGTGGGTGTTCCGCAAATCCATTTTTGAGAACGAAAAAATGCGGCCCACCAACGATGGGATGCCGCTCAGTGAAGAAGTCAAAATCCTCGCACGTCGCCATCTCGGAAAGAAAAAAGCCATCGAAATCTCCGTTCCATACCGCCCCCGTGTTGGTGAAGCTGAAATTCACACCTGGGGCGATGGTTGGAAGAACCTAAAATTCCTCTTTCTCCGCCGCTTTGGCCTGCACCGAACCCGCACACCTTGGGGTGGGCTGGACACAAACCCAGACTCCGACAACAATGACTTGCCCGAACAAGCGTGAGTGGTTTCAACATGGAATTCTGGCACAACCGGTGGAATTCGCAGCAAACCGGATGGCATCGAGCAGAGTTCAACGATTTGCTGGTCAAGCACTGGCCAAGCATCGGCGCAACTCCCCAAGGCGAGGTGTTGGTGCCGCTGTGCGGAAAATCACTCGATATGGTGTGGTTGGCTGAACAAGGCCACACCGTTGTGGGCCTAGACATGGTGAAGCAAGCGGTTGAGACCTTCTTTGAGGAACAGGGGTTGGAAGTGGAATCGACGGACCATGATCACCACACCAGGCACGTTCATCCTCCATTCACCCTGCTCCACGGAAATGTTTTCGACCTCAAACCAAAAACCGTCCAAGCCGATGCATGGTACGACCGAGCGGCGATGATTGCCCTGCCCCTTGAATCCCGAGAGGCTTACGTGGCGCAGCTTCGCCAACAAACCAAGCCAGGCGCCGTTGGCTTGCTGATCACGTTTGCTTACCCCCAAGAGCAAATGCAAGGCCCCCCATTTTCATTGCAGGATGAGCATGTGCGCCAATTGTTCGCTGAAGGGTTCGAGGTTGAACGCCTTGAGACCCGCGAACTCGAAGACGAAAAGGAACGAGGCCTCTCGTCCCTCTCAACTTCGGTGTTCAAGATCCGGAAAACATGACCGTCCAACAGGCCATATGCCGTCAGCAGGATGGGGCTTCGTTTTCACTCAACGTCAAGGTCCAGTTCTGCTTGAACTTCCTCGGTGCCGTCCATGGCGTTTCCTTCGAGCGTGGGCACGTCGTTTGAGGAAGGTTCAACCTTGGGTGAAGGCGATTTGAAGGCGTCCCATGATGTCAAAAGTTCAAGTTCTTCTTGCGCTCGACGACGCCTGGAAATCAAGAGCGCTACCAAGCCAATCACGAACACAAACCCAAGGGAGGCGGCTCCCAAAAGCAAACCTCGCATGTCATCCTCGGGTGCTTCAACCACCAAGTTGCGTGACATGAAATCGATGTTGGCTCGTTCACCTTCACCGTCTTTGGCGACAATTTTCAGCAACGGGCGACCGGTGGTTTCCGGTTGCCACTCGAGGGAGCCCTCCCAGACACCATCCCCGTCTGCATCGGTTAGATTTGCTTCCCACTGCTGAATGCCCAGCGTGATGTTCACACGCACATCATCGGTTGTTCCATCAGGGTCACTGAGCGCAATTTGAACGGTGAGCGTGTTGACTTCGTTCTGTGTGAAGGTCTCCGAATTGAGGACAAGCGAACCACGGTCAAGCGATGGAAGGCTGGATTGGATGGTGATGTTCACGTGTTCCTCAACCCAATTTCCACGGGCGTCTTCAACGTAAAGGGAAAGGTGATACTCGCCGGGAAGCAGACCCGTGAGTTCCTCTTTGGAACTGGTTGAAACGACCTCGGGGGAGCTCAATTCAGGGGCGTACCTTCGCCATTCCCTCACCGTCAGGTCGTTGTCTGCATCGTAGGATGCTTCCTCGAGAACCAAGGTGCCACCCGGAACAATGGAGGCGCGGTTTTCAGGCGAGATGAGCACGAGCACTGGAGCGGACTCAATAACGGTCAGCGTGAATCCTTCGTCCCTGGATGCACCGGTCGTATCGGTCAAGGTCACCGTCATGCTGTGCTCGCCTGCCCGCAATGAGAAGGCGTGTTGTTGGTTTGGGTCCACATCGACCAGCAACGGGTCGGATTCTTCGGATGACCGAAGGGTGATGGTGAAATTATCCTCATCAAAGTCAACGCTTTGCGAGGCGTCCAGCATGAAAATGGTCGACGAAGGATGCACTGAACCGGAAACTGGACTGACCAAACCAAGTATGGGAGCAGAAGGCGTGATGGTCAACTCACGGGTGGTTGTGACCGGTTCATGAATGCCGTCGTCAACGCTCAACGTGATGGTGTGGACACCTGCACTCAATCGCTCTTCAAACAAGAGCCAATCCTCGCCCTCTGGCGTGAGGCGTCCGTCAAGGCTACTGGTCCATGTGACAACCAAGTATTCGGACCCTGAAGCTGGTTCAAACGGTGCACAAATCCATTCGCCATCCACAGGGAAGGTGGAACATGCGGCATCGGCGTCTCCCGAACCGTTAGCCGAGAAGAAGATGAGTTCCGAACTGTCGAACGTTTGGGCCGGCGGTGAAGCGATGACTGCGACGGGCTCAGCGTTGTCAACCGTGAGCAGCATGGAGGTGGATTTGCTCTGGTTCGCGTGCTCTGCACGGTCGTCGGTGACCTCCATTGTGATGGTGTGAACTCCTCGGGAGAGGTAGCCTTCCCACGCCAAATCTGAGCCGACATGAAGCACCCCGTCAAGCGATGATGTGAACGTGATGGAGAGCGCATCGCCCTCGGGGTCAACGGTTGCACTTCCGTCAAGGGTTACGAGCGCTTCGCTTGAGTTGGACGATCGGTTCACCGTGAACTCCGGGTCCGGGATTTCGTTGTAGAGAATGACCGGGACGCTGTATGTGGCATTGTTGCCTACCGCATCCCAGGCTTGCACCGTGAGGGTAAAGGACGCCGGAGGATCATCGTCGACGTGGTCAAAGGTGTAGGACAAGGTTTCAGGACAAACCCATGCGTTGCTCCAGCCGGGGCCCTGACGGTTGTATCCGCTGAACGTGATGATACAAGCAAAGTCGTCGCCTTCGGGGTCGTAGGTTCCAGTGGTGTTGATGGTGACCGTGCCTGTTTGGGGCATGATGAGTTCGCTCCACGGGTTGAGGGCGGGTTCGAAATCGACCACAAGCACTGGTGCCAAATTGACCAATTCAATGGTCCGGGTTTCGGAAACGCAATGACTAGGGTCACAAATCTCCAGCGTGATTTGGTGAACACCGTCGCTAAGCACCACACCTGTGGAAAGCTCGTTGGCCACGAAGGCATCGGTTTGCGTGGAAAAGACGCCGTCGATGGAGGATGTCCATTCGTACGTCAAGACGTCGTCATCAAGATCCCACGACTCGGAGGCGTTGAATTCCACTTGAGCTTGTGAGGGGAAGATGCTCCCGTCCACAGGAGAAGTCCAGCGGATGAACGGCGCTTGGTTGGCGAGCGGCAAGTGGCAGTAGATCACGAGGTCTTGGTCAAAAGTCACCGAGGTGGTGTTCTGGACGCCGCGATAACCGCAATCAACATCGGCGGTGTTGTACGCACTGACTCCGGAAGACGTCCATCGCTGACTGATGAAGTCGGGAAGGAAGAGGGTGCCAAAATCATTGGTCGCCGTCAACACGTACGACTCAAAGGAAGAAAAGGAAACATTGACGGTTGCGTCTGGAATGCCATTGGAATTGTTGTTGATGACCCACACCGTCAAGTCCCAAGCAACATCAAGCTCAGCTCCTGTTGCCAGCGAAGCAGAGGCATAGGAGACGTTCACGGGCTGGTGAAGATGAAGGCGAGAAGTCGCATCAAGGCTCAGTACGGTCGGAGTTCCAGTGGCGCCCCGATCATCGATCAACCCCGACCAATTCACCTGACTATCGGTCAGCCCAACATCGCCCGTGCAGGCCGCCGAAATCCGATTGCCGTGCCCGCTCAGCGACGGATGGCCTTCCAGCGTCACGCACTGCGTTCCCGAAAAGACTGAATTGTTCAGGTATGAACCGAACTGGCCGTTGTTATCGCCACGCCAATCCAGGCCGGTGTGGTTGCCTGACATGGACAAACCGTCCATCACGACCGCGGCTCGGTGAAGTTTCACGGCCGGTTGGGTTGGGCTCTCGGCCTCAACATGAGCCTGGCTGATATGGACCCGACCACTCGCACCTTCGGGCATGGTGTCACCGTTGTCCACCTCAAGTGCAGGCAACGAAGGGTTGTTGTTGAACAGGTGCAGGCCCTCAAGTCGAAGGTCAACCGAATTCACTGCCAAAAGACCGTGGCCTTGCGAGCCGGAAACGGTGCAAGAAGAGCAGCGAACATCTCCCGAAGAAGATTCAACATCGTTGGATTCAAAGTAATACAGTCCTGCTTGTTGTTCAGGGCTGGCGGAGGCTGAAGCACCGTTGTTCTCAGCGGTCAAATTCAGGAAATCAACTCGGCGCGCATCCAATACATGGGCGCCGGAATAGCCGTTGTCGGCCAGATGCATCCCCTCAATGGAGACCGTAGCACGGTCCACAATGACACCTTGTTTGGTGTTGTTGTGCAACACCCAATCGCTGCCCTGCATGGCGCCTCCAGAAGTAGAATGTATCCCCGGCCCGACGGAACCAGAAACCTCGAGGCCCTCAAAGGTTGGAGCAAAGAACGACGAGCGTATGGCAATCCCGGCTTCATGCGGCCCTTGTCCAGGATCGCCTGAATTACGGACCGTCAGGTTGCGGAACGTGGTGGTGGAATCCACGAAGTACAGCCGAACACCAACGGTGGTGGAATCCTCGATGAGCGTTTCATCAAACCAGGCCCCGGTCGCATTCACTTCCAGCGCAGCATAGCCAATGTTCGGCGCTTTGGCACCTGGCCCACCCGTACCTGTGATGGTCAAATTGGTGAAGTCAGCCGTCTCGTAATTGGTGTAATTGGTGTGGTTGTTTTTGTCGACGTAGACGCCTCGGTACATCGAATCGCTGATATGGGCATGGCGCACGACGGCGTGGGTATAGCCTCCATCATCAATGTGACGAATGACCATACCACTGTCTGATTTGTCAATGGTGATGTTCGTGAGCAAAGGCTGACTGTCCTCCACCCAGATACCGGCGACCATGGCCCACGACGAACCGGTGCAGTTGTCGATGGTGATGCCTTGAATCAAACCACCCGAACCCCCCCAAATGTTGACGGCTCGCGTCAATATATCTGAGAAAACAGCGCGATTGACGATGGGCGTTGAGCCCGCTCCAATGGAGAGGCCAAGGCCGTAGCGCCAGTCGTTTTGAAAGCCGAGGTCTCGGCCAGCCTGGTCAACAAACAAGTCGGTGATGCGAGGCGCTGAGGATTGAAACAAATCCACGGCAACCCGATCGGGGTTGACGACGGTCAGGTTCTCCATCACAGGATTGGAACCGTACATCGTCACGCCGTAGATGGCGTCTTCGATGGTGAGGTTCTGAACAAGCGAACCCCGGCCTGAAGAAGAGGCGTTGAATTGGATCCCTTCATGATCGCCCAATCCGGAAGCTTCCAAAATCACGGGGCAGGACTGCGTGCCCAAAACGGTGAGGCGACCGTCAACGATGATGCGCTCATTGGCGGGCAAACGAACAACGGTGCAGGGTTGGATGATGACTTCGTCGGCCACACCAATTGTGTACGAACCCGACAACGTTTGGGTGCCTGACCATGTGGTTTGGGCCCGAGCTTGAATGAATTGGGGCTCTTCTGTAGATGCGCTCAACGCAGGGTCCTGACCTGCTGGGACCATGTTCATCGTCAGCGGTAGAAGAAAGAGAAGCACGAGCAAGAGCGCTGTCTTGGTCGACGAAAAGTGCTTCATGCATGCCAGCAGACCACCGTCCTTCTTCAAAGGTCCCCCCCTGTGTCCACAAGGAACTTCGCAGGAATCAATAAATCCCGACTTGAAATGCTTCACTCCATGCCCGAAGCGTTTGTGCTGTTCAAAACCGAACCGACCCATGAACGCGAGGTTTACCTTTCGCTCGCTGAACATGAAGGTGTGGCCGAAGTGCACGCTTTGTACGGTGAATTTGATCTGCTGGTTCGGATTTCATCCCCTACCTCGAAAGAACTCTCTCATCTGCTTATGGAATCCTTTCGAAGAATCAATGGCGTCAAAGAAACGCAAACGCTGATCGCAGTGGAGGCCTGAGAGCATGGCCATCGGTTTTGTCTTGATGACCACCCACCCGGGAAAGGAAGCCATGGTCCGTGAGGCCCTTAACAACGTGGACTTGGTCACCGACCATTGGATGTTGTTCGGTGAATACGACCTCATCGCTCGCGTGCAAGCCGATGAAGAATACGCTTTGACGCGTTGCATCGTTGAGGAAATACGACAACTCTCCGGCGTGAAGGATACCAAGACCCTCATCGGAGCGGAACTCTGAGTTCAGAGGACCCGATGCAACCGTCGTGCTGCTGTGCGTGCAGCGTTGGTGCAACCCGCTTGACGAAAGCAACGAGCGGCTTCCCTAAGGGCCGTGGCTGACTTGGATGAGTCAAGGTGGCCCTTGAGGTACCACCAACGGGCAGCATAGCGGTGATGCGGTGTGCCCATCTCCGGCCATGCATCCGGAAGGGGGAGGGTTTCGAACACCGAGAGCGCCGACTCCGAGCCTAACCGAACGAGGTGTTCAACAAAGGTCAGTCCGACCACCGCTTTGTGAAACAACGTTGGTTGTGCGGCTACGGTTTGGTCGTACATTTGCCGATGGTCCGCTTCCGTGCCGATAAGAAACGACAAGGTGGCTTTCAATCGCGCATGCAGGACGATCGGGTCGTGCCGGTGACTGAGCGACTCAAGGCCCTCGACCAGGGTTTCGGCTCGTTCCCGGTCGCCGGCCAAAAGAGCCAATGTGTGCTGAATGAGGCTCATGCTGACCGTGATGGATGAACGTGGCCCAATCTCATCAGGAAGTTTGATTCGGCCAAGAAGGGTTTGCACATCGTCAAGATTTGTCTCGTTCATCTCATCGAACAACCGATCATCGACCCGCTGAACCGCCGCTTTCAGCAGCCAACGTGCGGCATCAACGGTTGAAGCACCGTTCAGTTGTTCGTTCAACAAGCGTTCGGCTTCTTGAGATTGGCCCTCTAAAACGGCCAAACCATACGCCAATTCATTGCGCAGGGCATCGGTCTGAACACCTTCGAGATGCTTCCGCACGGATGCATGTTCTTGGCGGTGCAGGGCAATCCTCCCCGCCCAATAATGAAGCCCTTCATCCTCCGAGCGTTGCTGTGTAGCCCGGTCAAAAATGACCGCTAAGGCACCGCTTTGACCGGCCACAAGACGCTCAAATTGTTCATCCATTTTGGACGAGAGGTCTTCACGGTCCAAGGCCAATTGATGATAGAGGTGCAGGACGGCGTAGGCGGGGTCTTCGAGGTGCTGTTCCCAATGGTCCGCGGCCCGCTGATGAAGAAGCATCAGGCGTTCTTCGTCAAGCATGGTTCGCCGTACGTTACGAACCAAGTGTTGAACCTCGACATCCAGACCGTCGGGTGACCAACGAAGCAGGGCTCGTTGGTCGAGCTCCTCAATGGATTCAATCCCCGGAGCCACCTCAGAAGAAAGGGGCCGAGGAAACAGAACCATGGTGTCCAAGCCGTCAAGGCCTTCTTCGGTCAAGCCGTTGAGCATGGTTTGTTTGACAAAAGCTTGGATGTCTTCACCCGCTTCAGGTAGCGGCTCACCCTCGCGGTAGAGGTTGATGGCCATGGGGTGGCCGTCAAGGGCTTTGGCCACCTGCTGGCGCAGGTCGTCCTCGAGGTGTTCGCCCAGCAGGTGCTTTGCGTCGTTTGGAGCGAGGTTCCCGAGATGAAGCAATGGCCAATCAAACCGGTCGGGGAGGGGAAGGCGTCCGGCGAGCACCACCACCTGTTGCCGTTCATGAAGCCCCTCCAAGAGTTGCGACACACCATCTTGATGCCTCTGCGCCAATCGGTGCAGGTCATCGACCACCAAAACCGAGGGGCCTTCATCCGCTGCGTGTTCGACCATGGCGTCCACATCCTTTGGTAGCGCCTGCTCATCCGGCATCCAATCAGCCAGAATGGATTCTGGATCGCTCAATTCATTCAGCGTAGCCCATCGCACAGGAACGGATTGTCCTTCGGCCCAAGCACGGAGCAGGGTTGTTTTACCGACGCCGGAGAGTCCGCCGATGAGGGCTTTGTTGTGTTCACCAATCAGCGCATCGAGGGTTTGGAGTTCTTCGTCCCTTCCAACGATGGAGGATGTTCTGCGGGCGTCCAGAGAACGGTCAACGGAGGTCGGTTCTTCGAGCAATGGATGCTCCACCAACCATGCGCGACCGGTTTCTGTGATGTGGTAAACCTGCCTTCGTCTCGAACCCCCACCCAGCACGTGAGCGACTCGGACGGAGATGAATTCAACCTCCAAAAGAGCGTTCAGCGGTTGATTGAGTCCGGACCGAACCACGCCCATCGCATCGGAAAGCCCCGGAAGCGAAACGTCGCGTGGAACATCCCAGGCTTTGGAAAGCGCATCGGGAAAGGTCCCGAGGTACCGCAACAGCCTTTCCTGCCCTCGGCTCAGCATAGCAACACCTCCACCTTGGGAACCTCCTTCATCAATCATACCCACCGGTGTGTTTGCTCGGAGGCAGGGTTGCCCTTTTGAGTCAGGGCGAGCGTGCGGGAGCCATGCCCGTGGATTTGGCTTCGGCCGACCTTCCAAACGAGCCGGGCGTTTACCTCTTCAAAAATGACCAAGGGCGCGTCCTCTACGTCGGCAAAGCTACCCGTCTCAGCGAACGCATTCGCTCTTATTTTGCCAGCAATCCTGACCGCCACATGATTCCTGAACTGGTCGCACGGGCCGACGACATCGAATGCATCGTCACCCAAACGCCCCAAGCCGCCCTTATCCTCGAACGCCAACTGATTCGGGAGCACATGCCAAGATTCAATTCAATGTTGAAGGATGGAAAATCCTTCCCTTATTTGGCGATGACCAACGAAGAATACCCCCGCATCATGTACACACGCCGACCTCCAAAATCCGCCCAACAGTGGGGACCATTCCCAAATGCGGGAGCGGCCAAACAAGTGATGCAGCTCCTCCGGAGGCAATTTGGCATACGGGATTGCAAGGAATTGCTGCCCCAAGGGTGCTTGTCCATGCACATCGGCCTTTGCGCCGGCCCATGCATCGACGGCCAAGGCTACGATGAGCGCGTAAAAGCCGTTCGCCGCGTGCTCAACGGTGATGCTGCGCCATTGCTGGAGGAATTGGTGACCGAAATGGAAGCGGCGGCAGATGCTCAAGCCTACGAGGCTGCGGCCCAGCATCGCGACATGATTCGGGCGGTCCGCGCCACCACCAGTCAACACGTGGTTTCCAGCAAAGTCTACCGGGACTGCGATGCCATTGGAATTGCCCACGAGGGCGACCTTGCGGCTCTCGTGGTCCTTCATGCCGACGAGGGAGTGGTTCAAGGCCAGGAAGCTTGGCCTGCCGTGCATCGGGGGGACCTCGGTGAAACCGTTTCCATGTTCATCTCCGAACACTATGCCCACCGGACACCACCTCGTCTGTTACTGTCTCCTGTCCCCATTTTTGATGGTCTGCAATCTTGGCTGGACGAACGGCGAGGTTCAGCCGTCGAGGTGCGAACTCCTCAACGCGGCGACCTGGAGAACCTTGCCACGCTGGCCCGTCAAAATGCCGAAATCCAACTTCAGCGCCTGGCCAACAAATCGAGCGGTTCGTTGGAGCAACGAGCGGCAGACGATGGCGCCAAAACTCTTGGAATGACGCAACTCGACCACATCGTGTGTTTTGACATGGCACAACTTCAGGGAGATGAGCGGGTTGGCGCCAGCGTCGTGATGCGAAACGGCCGACCCTCCAAGAAAGAGTATCGAAAATACATCGTGAAGGGTGAAGCGCTGGATGACCTGCGGATGATGAAAGAAGTGGTCGTGCGTTGGGCAAAGCGCCAAGAAGAATGGCCAGATTTGCTGCTCGTCGACGGTGGCGAGACCCACTTGAGCACCATCCAGAACGCCCTCGAAGAGCACGGATGGGCAGATCGTTTCCCTCTAGCGGCTTTAGCCAAACGTGAAGAGACCATTTTCCGCAACGGTTTCGAGCCACTTGTTCTTGACCGCTCAGGCAGGGTCTTGGTTCATGCCCGGGACGAAGCCCATCGCTTCGTCAACACCTTCCATCGAAAGCGGAGAAGCCGCTCAAGGCTCGCTGACCCGCTGGAAGGTGTGGAGGGGCTTGGAGCCAAAAAACTCCAAACGTTGCTCCGCCATTTCGGGGGCAGAAAAGGCATCGAGCACGCAGCCATACCAGAATTGGTCACCGTGCCCGGCATCGGCCCTGCGTTAGCCGAACGAATCTACGAGGCGCTTCGCTAACGGGACAACTCATCGATGTTGGCCATGTCTTCGATGGTCTCACCGTGTCGCAAAGCCGGACTCGAAAAGCCGGCAAGGTCAGCGAATTCATGGTCGCCAAGTTGGGCTTTGGTCACCGCCGCTTGCCGGTTGGCCAAGGCGTTCTTCTTGCGCTTTTTCTTTCGACGTCGACGCCGAACAAACATGACCAACAGCAGCAAGACGATGGCGGGGTAAACCCAGAACTGGATGAGGAAGTAGATCCAACCAATCTGGATGCGGAAGGTCAAATCGTCTTCAAATTCGCCGGGCGGGACGATGTAGGTGACCGTTTGACGGCCGCCGTCTTCGGAGAGAATCACGTTGCCGGCGGACGATGAGACATCCACCACTTTGACGCCGCGTGGGAGGGTGAAGGTGATTGGACCAGAATAAGCAGCACCGTCAATGGGTGAATCCACATCACCGTATTCGGTTGGAAGGTTGGTATCGACCGGTCCCGTGCTGATGGTGATGGTCTCTTCGTTCGTGGGCGGGTAGGACAACCCATCGCCACTTAGGAGCGAACCTCGTAAGCCCTTGGTCACCGCATCGGCCGCCATTTGTACAGGGCGGTGGAAGATGGACTGGATGCTGCTGGTCACCAAACTCAACTTGAGGTCTTCGGGATTGCTTTCAGACAATTGATTCCACCCACCATCCGAACCAATGGTGAATTTGACCTCGGGAATGGTCAACGAGAGTTTGATGGGTTCTTCATCGCTGACCACCCCGTCCGGTGCTTCAATTCCGGAAATCGAAGTGCGGATTTCAAACGCTGAAAGGTCCATCACACCAAACGGATTGTCTTCCTCTTCTGCGAGATCTCCAAGCCCGTGGATGCCGTCGGTCACCACCTCACCAAAGCGCTTGCTGAGGTCCTTCATGCCTTGGCGGGTCGCCTCGAGAACGAGCGGGTCACAATCGTCGAAATACGGCTTGAGGTCAGCGTCTTCACACCACGGAAGGTCAACTTCAGTCCCGAGCGGGTCTTCCATCCGGCTGGAGAGGTCAATGACGAGGCGAAGCAGGTCGGAAGGGAACGCCTCCATTTGACCGCACGCTTCGATGTCCTCGGACACATGACATCGCTTTCCGTCGACGAAACCAAGGCGGTAGATGCTCAATTCTGCCTCGAGGGCCATCGTGACGCTGAGCGAAGCACTCCACTCGTTGAAGTTCACCTTGGACAAGTCAAATTGGACATCGGACTGCACGCACGTGCTCTGATTGGCATAACAAAGAACTCGCCCTTCTTCGTTGACGATCTCATGCTCCCAATCATAGGGGTCGATCCCCGTCAATGAGAGGTTCAGTGAACTGGTTTCTTCAAGGGTTTTGGTGAGCACAATCGTTGAGCTACCGTCCACCGTTGTCACCCAATTGGGGAGAATAATTTCAACCGTCAATTCGGCCGGTGGCAACCCATCAAGAGGGATGGTGTTCAGGAACGAACCACCGATCAACGCTTCCAACGAAAAGCCAGAATTCATCAACCGTTCCAAATCACTGCTTTGGATGTTCTCAAGGAATCCGTTCAGGGT
>CESZ01103103.1_pt1 | contig 14037 bp, 14 predicted proteins | sample 531081 | NCBI WGS metagenome assembly CESZ01 (sample SAMEA2621260, study PRJEB7988) | marine metagenome | biome: marine biome (ENVO:00000447); feature: surface water layer (ENVO:00002042); material: "saline water (ENVO:00002010), including plankton (ENVO:xxxxxxxx)" | depth 5 m | reverse complement strand
TTTTCAGATTCCGATTTAGCTTGTTTAACTAACTGAACTCTTCTCTCTTCGGTCAATGGTGGTACATTAATAATAATCATATCACCGTTATTCATAGGATTAAATCCAAGATTAGCATCAATAATAGCCTTTTCTATAATTTCAAGCATACTTTTATCCCAAGGTTGAATAGAGATTGTTTTTGCGTCAGGCGTATTAATATTAGAAGCTTGAGACAAAGGAGTAAGAACACCGTAGTAATCAAAACTAACATTATCAAGCATTTGTGGATTAGCTCTACCAGCTCGAATTTTAGAAAAAGCTAATTCTAAGTGTTTTATAGCACCATTCATTTGTTCTTTAGTACTATCTAATATAAATTCTATTTCTTCCATATTAAAAATCTAAAAATTAACTAATGTACCAACAGATTCACCCTTAAGCATTTTAAATAGATTTTGTTTTTTGTTGATATCAAAAACTACAATTGGTAATTTATTTTCATTACATAATGTAAAAGCTGTCATATCCATTATATTAAGTCCTTTTTCGTAGACTTCTTTAAAGGTAATTTTATTGTATTTTTTTGCTGTTTTATCCTTTTCAGGATCAGCGGTGTATATGCCATCAACTTTAGTTCCTTTTAAAATAACATCTGCTTCAATTTCTATTGCTCTTAGAGTTGCTGCTGTATCTGTCGTAAAATAAGGATTTCCTGTGCCTCCACCAAAAATAACAACTCTGCCTTTTTGTAAATGTCTCATGGCACGACGACGTATGAATGGCTCTGCTACCTGTTCCATTTTTATAGCTGTTAATAATCTAGTTTCAACATTTACTTTTTCAAGAGCAGATTGTAATGCCATTCCATTAATTATAGTAGCCAACATCCCCATATAATCACCTTGTACTCTGTCTAATCCTTGGCCTTCTACCTGTACGCCTCTAAAAATATTTCCACCACCAATCACTACAGCAAGTTCAACACCTAAATCAACTGCATTTTTTATTTCATTTGCATACGATGACAATTTTTTAGTATCAATACCAAATTGTTTTTCCCCAACCAAAGCTTCTCCACTTAATTTTAGTAAAATTCTTTTATACTTCATATTGCGCTAATTTAAGGCAAAAAAAAGAGAGTGAAAAACACTCTCTCAATTAATATAATTTAAACTCCAAGTCCTACTCTTTTGAAGTCTGTAATAGTTAAATCTTTCTCTATTCTATTTAGATATTGAGATACTGAGGTCTTAGATTCTTTAATAAACTCTTGATTCAACAAAGTATTTTCTTTGAAAAATTTATTCAAACGACCCATTGCTATTTTCTCTAACATATCTTCAGGTTTACCTTCTTGACGTGCTAAATCTTTAGCCACATCAATTTCATTATCAATGGTAGCTTGAGTAACAGAATCTTTATCTAAAGCTATAGGATTCATAGCTGCTACCTGCATAGCCACATCTTTACCTACTTGCTCATCAACAAAAGAGTTAAGCCCCACTAAGGTTGCTAAACGATTACCACCATGAATATAAGCAGCAACCTGAGCAGATTCAATAGTTTCGTAAGAAGATAAATCTAACTTTTCCCCAATAACACCTGTTTGTTCAATAATTTTTTCTTCAATTGTCATATCACCTATTGAACAAGCTTTTAATGTAGCTAGATCAGTAGGTTTATTTAACATAGCAGTATCTAAGAAAGATTGTGCTAAACTAATAAAGCTTTCATTTTTTGCTACAAAATCTGTTTCACAATTAAGAGCTATTAGAGCTCCAAACTGACCGTTTGTGGCTGAAATAACAACTCCTTCAGATGCTTCTCTATCTGCTCTTTTAGCAGCGACTTTTTGCCCTTTTTTTCTTAGAATATCAATCGCTTTAGACATGTCGCCTTCTGCCTCGACTAAAGCTTTTTTACAATCCATCATTCCTGCACCAGTTTGCTTTCTTAGTGCATTTACCTCAGAAGCAGTAATTTTTGTCATTTATAAAATATTTTTTTAATTAACAATTCATTTTTTTTCTTGTGGTTCTTGAGCTTTATCTTCATCAGGGATAGCTTTATCTTTTTCAGGGATAGCTTTTGCATCAGTTGTAGCTTCTTTTTCAGAGTTTCTTTCAGTAAGACCTTCTTGTATTGCATCTGTTACTAAAGATACTATTTTTTCAATAGAACGAGTAGCATCATCATTTCCAGGTATACAAAAATCTACTAAGTTAGGATCAGAATTAGTATCGACAATAGCAAAAGTTGGAATACCTAATTTTTTAGCCTCAGCAATTGCAATGTGTTCTCTATGAATGTCAACTACAAATAATGCAGCGGGAATTCTATTCATTGAAGCAATACTACCAAGGTTTTTCTCTAGTTTATTACGTGTTCTTGATACTTGTAACCGTTCTCTTTTAGATAATGTATCAATAGTTCCATCGGCTTTCATTTTGTCAATGGAATTCATTTTTTTTACTGCCTTACGAATGGTTGCAAAATTGGTTAGCAATCCACCTGACCATCTTTCAGTAATGTATGGCATATTTACTCTTTGTGCATGAGTAGATACCGATTCCTTAGCTTGTTTTTTTGTTGCAACAAACATTACTTTTCTACCAGACTTTGCTAAATGCTTAAGTGCTGCACAGGCATGCTCTAACTTAGATATAGTTTTGTTGAGATCAATTACATGGATACCATTTTTCTCCATGAATATGTAAGGATCCATTTTGGGATTCCACTTTCTTGTAAGGTGACCGAAGTGTACACCTGACTCTAATAATTCCTTAAAATTTGTTCTAGACATATTTAAAATTGTTTACATTCATTAATTAACAATCACTTAGTAGTATAGTTAATAGTCTAAGTAATTTAGATACTAAACAATATCCTAATGATATTAACGCTTACTAAACTGAAATTTCTTACGCGCTTTCTTTTGTCCCGGTTTCTTACGCTCGACCATTCTTGGGTCGCGCGTCAATAAGCCTTCAACTTTAAGAGCTGTACGATTTTCAGGATCAAGCTTACACAAAGCACGAGAGATTGCTAATCGTACTGCCTCTACTTGACCAGTAATTCCACCACCACTTACATTTACTTTGACATCAAATTTTCCTTCCATATCAACTAAACTAAATGGCTGGTTTAATTTATAAAGTAATGTAGCTGTAGTGAAATAATTGTTTGATTCACGGTTATTTACCGTTATATTTCCTTTGCCTTTACTCATGTAAATACGAGCAACTGCAGATTTTCTTCTTCCAATGGTGTGTATTGTATCCATCGCTATAGTTTAATTTTTACTTCTTTAGGTTTTTGTGCTTCATGTTTATGGTCAGTACCTGCATAAACATGTAAATTAGAATAAATTGCGCTACCTAACTTATTTTTTGGCAACATACCTTTAATAGCTTGACGCACTAATGATGTTTGGTCTCTATCAAACAATTCTTTTGGAGAAATTCTCTTTTGACCACCAGGGTATCCAGTATGTTTAAAGTGCTTTCTATCAGTCCACTTTTGCCCCGTTAGACGAATCTTGTCTGCATTTATAACCACAACATAGTCTCCACAATCAGCGTGTGGAGTGTAATTGGTTTTATGCTTGCCTCTTAAAATTGATGCAACCTGAGATGCTAAACGACCTAAAACTAAGTCTTCAGCATTCACTAAAACCCATTTTTTGTCAGCCGTCGCTTTGTTAGCTGAGATCGTTTTATAACTTAGTGTATTCACTATTATTAATTTTTGATTATTAAAACCGTTTGAATCACAACATGTCAAAAGGTCGGCAAAAGTAGAACTTTATTTTAATTCAACAAAATTTTATCAACTGTAATTAGTTGATAATTTTCATTTCCTTACCAATTTTAGTGAAAGCAGCTATGGCTTTATCTAAATGATCTTTAGTATGTGCTGCAGAAACTTGAACTCTGATTCTTGCTTGTTCTCTTGGCACTACAGGAAAAAAGAAGCCGATGACATAAATACCTTCATCAAGCAATTTATCTGCCATTATTTGAGAAGTTTTGGCATCATATAACATAACTGGTACAATTGGATGTACTCCTTCTTTAATTTCAAAGCCTGCTTCAACCATTTTACTTCTAAAGTAAGAAGTGTTACTTTCCAGCTTATCTCTTAGAGCTGTGGAATTGGATAAAATATCTAGTACTTCAATAGATGAACCAACAATGGATGGCGCTAATGAATTAGAAAATAAATAGGGTCTTGAACGTTGTCGTAGGATATTTATTATTTCTTTTCTTCCTGAGGTAAAACCGCCCATAGCTCCACCTAAAGCCTTACCTAAGGTACCAGTGATAATATCAACTCTACCCATAACATTGTGGTACTCGTGAGTTCCTCTTCCATTTTTACCAATAAAACCGGTTGAATGACATTCGTCAATCATAACTAAAGCATCATACTTATCTGCTAAATCACAGATTTTGTCGAGCTGAGCAATATAGCCATCCATTGAGAATACTCCATCAGTTACAATAATTCTATTACGTTGAGCTTGGGAATCAATCAATTTTTTTTCTAAATCTTGCATATCGTTATTGCTATATCTATAGCGAACAGCCTTACATAAACGAATACCGTCTATTATTGAAGCATGATTTAATGAATCAGAAATTATAGCATCTTCCTTACCAAAGAGCGGCTCAAATACTCCTCCATTTGCATCAAAAGCTGCGGCATAAAGAATAGTGTCCTCGGTACCTAAAAATTCGGCTAATTTATTTTCTAGAGTCTTGTGTATATCTTGTGTACCACAAATAAACCTAACTGAAGATAAGCCATAACCATGAGTATCCAAACTATCTTTAGCGGCCTTTATAACTCTAGGATGAGAAGACAGGCCTAAGTAATTATTGGAACAAAAATTAATAACTTTGACACCATTATTAACACATATGTCAGCACCTTGTGGTGTAACAATGGTTCTTTCATTTTTATATAAGCCTGATTCCTTTATTAATTTAAGTTCATCAACTAATTGTGTTTTTAGTTTACCGTACATATAGTTTTAAGTATTTTGTTTATAAAAATAGGGAGTTAACTGCCTATTTTTAGAAATTATTTTCCAAATTTAAACAAGCCCTTGGTCAAGCATAGCATCTGCTACTTTGACAAAACCAGCAATATTGGCACCTTTAACATAGTCAACAAAATCGCCATCTGTGCCATAGCTTACACAAGATGTGTGAATATCTTTCATTATTTTTTTTAATTTTTCATCAACCTCTTCCCTTGTCCAGTTAATTCTTAAAGAATTTTGTGACATTTCTAATCCAGATGTGGCGACTCCTCCAGCGTTTGATGCCTTTCCTGGCGCAAATAATATTTTGGCAGATTGAAAAACCTCAATTGCTTCTGGAGTTGATGGCATGTTAGCCCCCTCACAAACACAGATGCATCCATTTTTTATCAAGTCTATAGCATCATCTCCATTTATTTCATTTTGTGTAGCACAAGGTAAAGCTATATCACACTTAATAGACCATGGTCGCTTACCTTCATAAAAATCACAATTAAAATGTTCGGCATATTTTTTTATGCGACCTCTTTTAATATTTTTTAATTCCTTGATAAAAGATAATTTTTTAATATCTATTCCATCTTTGTCAAAAATAAAGCCAGAAGAATCGGAAAGAGTAACAACCTTTGCACCTAACTCTATGGCTTTTTCACAGGCATATTGCGCAACATTTCCAGAACCTGAAATACTTACCACTTTGTTTTTAAACTCTATATTTTTAGAAGCCATCATATTTTGAGCAAAATAGACAGTCCCATAGCCAGTTGCCTCAGGACGAATTAGAGATCCTCCCCAATTTACACCTTTGCCAGTAAGCACCCCTGTAAATTCATTTCTTATCCTTTTATATTGCCCAAACATGTATCCAATTTCTCTTCTGCCTACTCCAATATCTCCAGCTGGAACATCAGTATTTGGTCCAATATGCCGACTTAGCTCTATCATAAACGACTGACAAAAACGCATGACTTCGTTATCAGTTTTACCTTTAGGGTCAAAGTCTGAGCCACCTTTCGCGCCACCCATGGGAAGTGTGGTTAAAGAATTTTTAAAAACTTGTTCAAAGCCCAGAAATTTAAGAATACCTAAATTTACTGAAGGATGAAACCTTAAACCACCTTTATATGGGCCTATTGCTGAATTAAACTCTACTCTAAAACCTCTATTTATTTGAATGTTACCATTATCATCTGTCCATGGAACACGGAAAATAATTGTTCGTTCAGGCTCTACAATGCGATCCAATATATTTGAAGATTTATACTTGGGATTATCTTCAATGAACGGAATTATTACATCAGCAACTTCTTGTACAGCCTGAACAAAAACTGGCTCATGAGCATCTTTTGCCAAAACTTTTGACATAAATGCATCAATTTTATCTTGGTATCTCAAAGACATAATTAAATTTTATAAGTTAAAACAAATGTATAATTTTTCAATATTTAAACGATTATTTTTTTTAAATATTAAATCTAATAGTTATGAATATTTAGACAAGCAAATATTTAAATAATACACTTGTAAGAACTAAATAAAGTAGACATAATAATATTTGAAGAATTTTTAAAAACAAAAATGATATTATTAAATGTATAATTTTTCATATACATTAGAAAAAGATTTATTGAGACATACTATTAAATTTGTAATTTGCAAATCAAAACTTAATTGTATGAATTTTTTTCAGCTATATGTATTTTTATTTTCAATCTTGTTTTTTCAGCAATTAAAAGCACAGGAAATTTCCGGAACAGTTGTAGATGGAATAACTAAAGAAGCCCTAATTGGTGTTAATATAATAATAGATGGCAGGGGAATAGCATCATCAGATTTTGACGGTAAATTTAAAATAAAAACATCTACGGGAAGCCACGAAATTATTTTTAAATTTATTGGTTACAAAGAAGAAAAAATGAACCTAACTTTATCATCAAATCAAATAAAAAATATTGTGGTTGAAATGAATGAAGATGCAAAACTTATCAACACTGTAGTAGTATCAGCAGGAAAGTTTGAGCAGCGTATTGAAGAGACTACAGTTTCGGTTGAAGTCATAAAACCAAGATTAATTTCAGATAAAAATACTACTAATATACAAACTGCAATTGATCAAGTTCCGGGTGTAAACATAACTGATGGACAAGCAAATATAAGAGGTGGAAGCGGCTGGAGTTATGGCGCTGGAACACGTGTACAGGTTTTGGTTGATGATATGCCGCTTATTTCAGGTGATGCAGGACAAGCACAATGGAGTTTAATATCTACAGAAAATATTAATCAAGTTGAAATAATCAAAGGAGCCTCTTCAGCCCTTTATGGCTCTTCAGCCTTGAATGGTGTAATAAATATTCGAACTGCATACCCAAATGATGAGCCAGAAACAAAACTAAACTTTCATGCAGGCTACTATGATGATGCAAGGCGTAAAAGTTTAAACTGGTGGGGAGAAAATAAACGAACTATACATGGCTTTGACTTCTTACACAAAGAAAAAGTTGGCAACCTAGATTTGGTATTAGGTGGCTTTATTTTAGATGATGAAGGCTATCGATATGGTGAAGTAACTAATAGAAAGCGATTTAATTTTAATACACGTTTTAAAGACCAAAAAATAGAAGGTTTGTCATATGGTATAAACGCTAATTTCCTATATAACGAAACAGCATCGGCGCTAATATGGCAAAGTTATGATGAAGCCTATATTCCATTAGATAGTTCTGTTACAAAAACCAGTGGAGATGTCTATAATATAGACCCCTTCATTACTTATGTAAATCCCAAAAATGGAGACAAACATAATTTAAGGACAAGATACATGAGAGTTATTAATGATAACGATACTAAAGATGACCCTAATGGTCAGGACAATGAGTCCAAAACCTATTATACTGAATATCAATATCAAAAAAGTATAGAGTCAATCAAATTAAATTGGACTACTGGTCTAATGAATGAGTATGTATATGCAATTGCTGATTTATTTAACGGAAGAAACTACAGACTAAATAATGCAATATTTACTCAAATTGATAAAAAAATTGGAGATAGAATTAATATATCATTAGGGGCAAGGTATGAGCAATTTAAGTTGAAAACAAGCGAGCCTTACTTTATCTCAGGTGATTCAATAAACTCATTTTTAGCTGCAAAACCTGTTTTCAGAGCTGGAATTAATTATCAATTAGCTAAGGGTACATTTTTAAGATCTTCTTTGGGACAAGGTTATCGTTTCCCAAGTATTGCCGAACTTTTTATAGAAACAGAAGTTGCAAGAGGTATTTATGTTTATCAAAATCCTGAGCTCAAGCCCGAATCAGGCTGGAGCTCTGAAATAGCAATAAAGCAAGGCTTTAAAATTGGTGATTGGGGTGGTTATATAGATCTAGCAGGATTTATTATGGAATATGAAAATATGATGGAATTTAGTTTTGGTCAATGGGAGCAAACTTCAGCAAATAGTTTGGGAGTTGGATTTAAATCAATCAATATTGGTAATACAAGAATTTCTGGTTTAGAATTTTCATTAACAGCTGGAGGTAAAATCGGGAACAATGAACTTATTTTGTTAGGTGGATACACATTTATTGATGCTATTCCACTAAACCCTGAAATTTCGTACGGAGAAGATGTAAATGGTAATGAATTAAATTACTACAACACTAGTTCATTAGATTCTAATACATTATTTTTAAAATATAGGCATAAGCATGTTGCTAAATTAGATCTAGAATACAGAAAAGGCAGTTGGTCATACGGGACAAGCCTAAGGTATAATAGTTTTATGCTTAATGTAGATAAAATTTTTGTTGATCCATTATTTGAGTCATTAGTACCAGGTATTTCTCAATCAAGGCAAGCTCTGGATAATGGTGATTTTATAGTTGATTTTAGAGTTGTATATAATTTAAATAGAGCCACCTCGGTTTCTCTTTTAATAAATAATTTAGCTAATAGTGAATATCAAACTCGTCCTGCTAACATGATGGCGCCTCGATCTATCTCATTAAAATTGGGAATTTCTATATGACAGTAATTGGTATTATACCTTCACGCTATTATTCAAGTCGATTCCCTGGCAAACCACTGGAAAATATTTTAGGGAAAAGTATGATTCAGCGCGTTTATGAACAAGCAATCAAATCAAAATTAGATAAGGTGGTTGTTGCTACTGATGATCACAGGATTTTTAATGAAGTTCTTTCTTTCAACGGTGAGGTTGTTATGACATCATCTGATCATTTCAGTGGTACAGAAAGATGTCTTGAAGCAATTAATAAAATTAACTCCAAGCATGAAATTATAATTAACATACAAGGTGATGAACCATTCATAAATCCTACTCAAATAAATCAACTAATTGACTCATTCAATAATGAAGAAATTGAAATATCTACATTAGCTAAACTTATTGAAAGTGAAGAAATATTTTTTGATCCAAACAAAATTAAAGTTACAATTAATAATAAAAAAGCAGTTTCATTCGACAGAATCATTAATTCAGAATTTAAAAAAGAAATTTTTTATAAACACATTGGAATATATGCATATAGATCAAAAATTTTAAAAAAGATATGCCTTCTCAATCCGAGCAGTTTAGAAATAAAATATGGGCTGGAGCAATTGAGATGGTTACAAAACGGAATAGACATTGTAGTTTTAGAAACATCATTAGATTCATTTAATGTTGATACCCCAAATGATTTAAAAAAAATTATTGAAAGATTTGGGAGTAGCAAGTGATTTTGATATTTTAGCAAAAGAATGAAAACAAAAATCAACAACTATATTTCTTTTTTATTATCAGAACATAATTGTGTCATAATTCCAAATTTTGGTGGATTTGTTGCAAATTATGAATCTGCTCGAATAAATAATCAGTCACAATTTATCTATCCTCCGAAAAAAAGTATTGTATTTAACAAAAGTCTACAAAATAATGACGGTTTGCTGGTAAACGAAATAGCTTCAATTGAAGGAATAACATTTAAGCAGGCTAAAAGTAAATTAGATAAATATGTAATTGATCTTAAAGAATCTTTACGTTTACACAAAAAAGTTTTTATAAATGATGTTGGCACATTAATACTTAGTTCAGAACAAAATATTTTATTTGTTCAATCTAACTCTCACAATCATCTACTTGAAAGTTTTGGACTTTATTCAATACAATATCCTATAATCCACAGAACTACTGTTCAAGACAAATTTGAAGAAAAAATAAAGTCTATTAATCAAAAAGGATTTGCTAACAAAAAAGGATTACTAAAAATTGCCGCAGTTCTTCTACCTTTATTTATAATTAGTGCTTTAGGAATAAGCAATAAAGAAAAAATTAAAAGTAACTATGCAAATCTTGCACCATTTATTTTTTCAAATGATAAAGCTGTAGAAGCTGATGCGATATACAATCTAAAGCCATTTAATGTTGAAAGCCCAACCAATTCTATTGAAAAAGCAGTAATATCCTTTTATGAAACTAAAGAAAAAAAATTCTTAAACAAAACTAAAAATATAAAACAGCATTTTATAATTGCAGGATCATTTTCATCAAAAAAGAATGCTCAAAAAATGATAACTAAACTTACTTATTCTAATTTTAAAAATTCTAAAATTGTAAATAAAAGTAGTTCAGGATTTTTTAGAGTAAGTTATGAAAGTTACAATAATTCTGATGAAGCTTTAATTGCACTCAGAAAAATCAAAAAAACTAACCCATCAGCTTGGCTTTTATCACTAAAATAAATTCATGTCTTCTAAAACCTCATTACAAAGTCTAGCCACTCTAACTGAGATGGTACTTCCTAATGACACAAATAATTTAGATAATTTAATGGGTGGCCGTCTGTTACACTGGATGGATATCGCCGCCGCAATTTCAGCACATCGTCATTGTGGAAGAATTGTTGTTACTGCTTCAGTTAACAATGTGTCATTTGAAAAGCCAATTCCAAGAGCAAGTATTGTTACTTTAGAAGCTAAAGTTTCAAGAGCTTTTAAGTCTTCCATGGAAGTATTTGTTGATGTTTGGATGGAAAATCAAAGTACAAAAGGACGTGTTAAATGTAACGAAGCAATTTACACATTTGTTGCAGTAGATCAATTAGGAAATCCTATTTCTGTGCCTTCTATTATTGCAGAGTCTGAAATAGAAAAAGAACGGTACGATGCTGCATTACGAAGACGACAGTTAAGCTTAATTCTTTCCGGCAGACTAAAGCCAGAAGAAGCTACTGAGCTGAAAGCATTATTCACTTAATTGGACTTAAATCTATTTCTGTCATACATTTAAAGTGTCCACATGGGCATTTAGTGTAGCCTATCTTTGAACAAGGACGACACCCTAACTCTTTATTTTCTAATATTACAGATGTTGGATCAGTAAGATAGGGCGCCATACCAAAATCTGGTGTTGTATTACCCCAAACTGAATAGATTTTCTTTTTTAAAGCTGCCGATATATGCATCATACCCGTATCGTGAGAAACTACAAAGTGAGCACCTTTAACTAACAAAGCTGACTGAATCAATGACAGTTTACCACAAGCATTTAAGCCTAATGAGGTGGCTTTTATTATTTCTTCTCCTCTTTTAGAATCTTCTGGACCTCCTACTAAAACAAAAGGACGATTAAGCTGTTGACACAACTCAATAAGTTTTCGGGTAGGTAAAATTTTGGTAGCATGCTGACCACCAATTACTACAGCTACAAAAGACGTTTTTATTTGAAATTCCTGTGGTAAAGTTTCTGTATCAGGGATAAAAAAGTCGAGTCCTTGCATATCATTTTTTACGCCCAAATGTTCTATAGTCGCTACATTTCTATCCACCATATGAATGGGAGGCATGAGGTTCCATTTGAAAGTCGTCAGCAAGAACTTTTTAATATTCAATTTATCGACACTTTTAGAAGGCACTTTCAAGGCATGTTTGATTGCTAGGGTGCGCATATTGTGGTGCAAATCAACAATAAGATCAAAATTCAGGCTTTTAAGTTTGTCAGTACCTTCTTCATAATGATGGATAGCGTCAATGTAAGGATTGTGAGATAGCCAAGAAGAAAAATTAATTTTAGTTAAAAAATGAACCTCAGCATTTAGTTGTGTTTTCAATATTCTAACTACTGGCGAAGTCAGCACGATATCGCCAATAGAACTGAGTCGAATAACTAATATTTTCATTGATTTTGACACCCTCCAAAGCTAAAGAAATTATCCTAATTTTGCCCTGATGAATCTAATTGATACGCATACTCATTTGTTTTCTAGCCAATTTGACGAAGACAGACACCAAGTTATTCAAAAAGCGGTTAAACAAGGTGTTGACAAAATGCTATTGCCTAATATCAATAGTGATACGGTAGAAGCGATGCACCAGCTATGCCAAGATTTTCCAAAGCATTGCTATCCAATGATGGGGCTGCACCCCTGCGATGTCAAAGACGATTATGAGCAAGAATTAGAAATTGTCAAATCTCATCTCGAAAAAGGGAAATATGTAGCTGTGGGTGAAATTGGCATCGATTTGTATTGGCAAAAAAGTACATTGGATATTCAAAAAAAGGCTTTTCGTCAGCAATTAATATGGGCTAAAGATTACGACTTACCAGTAGCCATTCATATAAGAGAAAGTTTCGATGTAATTTTCGAAGTGATAGAAGAAGTCAATGATCAAAATTTAAAAGGCGTTTTTCATTGTTTTACAGGTACTAAAGAGCAAGCTCAAAAAGCCATAGAAATGGGCTTTATGCTTGGAATAGGCGGAGTTGTTACCTTCAAAAATAGTGGTCTAGACAAAACCTTAAAAGAGCTTCCACTAGAAAAACTTTTATTAGAAACCGATAGCCCATACCTTGCCCCTACACCACACAGAGGACAGCGCAACGAAAGCTCCTACATTCCATTGATAGCACAAAAAATAGCAGAAATCTATGGGGTAAATATCGAAGAAGTAGCAAAAATAACTACACAAAATGCCAAAAAACTTTTTAAGTTATGAGACAATCCAATTCTGTTTTACTTATATATACAGGTGGTACAATAGGTATGTACAAAACTAGTGAAGGTAGCTTAAAACCTTTCGATTTGGACACACTTAGCACACAAATCCCTGAGCTTAATACCTTTGATATTGAAATCAATGTCATAAGTATAGTACAGCCCATAGACTCCTCCAATATGTCTAAAGAAGTATGGATACAATTGGTGGAGATTATAGAAAAAGAGTTCAACAACTACGATGGTTTTGTTATTCTTCATGGCTCAGACACTATGGCCTATACAGCATCAGTACTTAGTTTTATGCTTGAAAATTTAAATAAGCCCGTTATACTTACTGGCGCACAATTGCCCATCGGTGTACGCCGAACCGATGCTAAAGAAAATATCATTACCTCCATAGAGATTGCTGCTCGATCGAATATTCCAGAAGTATGTGTTTACTTTGAATACCGACTGATGCGAGGCAACCGATGTACCAAGGCCAATGCCGAACATTTTGAGGCTTTTAAAAGCCCCAACTTCATCTATTTGGCAGAAGCGGGTTTGGATATAAAATACAGCCCTATAAAATACAGCCATACAAATCAAGAGTTCAAAGTTCACACCAATTTATGCGAAGAAGTTCTTGTTTTAAAACTGTTTCCGAGCATGAAAAAAGAATACATCGCTAAAGTATTAGACATACCTTATAAAGGTATCATTTTAGAAACATTTGGTGCAGGTAACGCTACCACTGCAGATTGGTTTTTAAGGGCTATACAAACTGCCATACATAATGGAAAATTGATATTAAATGTGAGTCAATGTTTGTCGGGGAGCGTTAGCCAAGGCTTGTACGAAACGAGCTCTAAGCTAGAAGAAATCGGTGTAATTGGCGGTAAAGATATGACCACCGAGGCAGCACTTGCTAAAATGATGTACTTATTGGGTACTGACTATTCACAAGAAGAAATAAAACAACACCTTCAAATTTCTTTAAGAGGAGAGCTTAGCAATTAAAATGCATTT
>CESZ01067977.1_pt1 | contig 14039 bp, 14 predicted proteins | sample 531081 | NCBI WGS metagenome assembly CESZ01 (sample SAMEA2621260, study PRJEB7988) | marine metagenome | biome: marine biome (ENVO:00000447); feature: surface water layer (ENVO:00002042); material: "saline water (ENVO:00002010), including plankton (ENVO:xxxxxxxx)" | depth 5 m | reverse complement strand
TATTTCTTTTTTAGTTTATCTTTGTTTTAGATGAATGAAAATTTAAACCCTGAACGCGATTCATTATCAAACGATGATTTAGAGTTTGATAAGGCCTTAAGACCCCAACAATTTGATGATTTCAGAGGGCAATCAAAGGTGGTTGAAAACTTAAAAGTTTTCGTCAGTGCAGCTAAAATGAGATCAGAAGCACTAGATCATGTATTATTACATGGCCCTCCAGGTCTTGGTAAAACTACACTATCAAATATTATTGCTAAAGAAATGGGTGTAGGTATTAAAATTAGTTCTGGCCCTGTTCTTGATAAGCCAGGGGATTTAGCTGGTTTACTGACTAATCTTGAAAATGGTGATATCTTATTTATTGATGAAATTCATCGACTAAGTCCAATTGTTGAGGAATATTTATATTCTGCTATGGAAGACTTTAAAATTGATATTATGATCGAGTCAGGTCCTAATGCTAGATCTGTTCAAATTCAGTTAAATCAGTTTACATTAATTGGTGCTACTACACGCTCAGGTTTACTAACTGCTCCGTTAAGAGCTCGTTTTGGGATTAACTCACGATTAGAATATTATAACAAGAAAACCCTTGAAAAGATTATAAATCGTTCATCCAGTATTTTAGATGTTTCTATTTCTAAGTCTGCATCCGAGGAGATTGCGGGTCGAAGTAGAGGAACGCCACGAATCGCTAACGCGCTACTTCGCAGAGTAAGAGATTTTGCTCAAGTTAAGGGTGATGGTAACATTAATCTTGACATTACTCATTTAGCTTTGTCAGCATTACATGTTGATGATCACGGATTAGATGATATGGATAATCGTATTTTATCTACAATTATTGAAAAATTTAAAGGTGGCCCTGTAGGTTTAACCACCATTGCAACAGCTGTAGGTGAACAAAGTGGAACAATTGAAGAAGTATATGAACCTTTTTTGATTCAAGAAGGATATTTAATGCGTACCCCTAGAGGAAGGCAGGCAACTGAAAAAGCTTATAAGCATTTAGGATTAAACTCATCTACTCAAATCGGTGGTCTTTTCGAATAAATCATATAATTCATTAATTAGAAATGAAGCCCATAGAATAGGATTTTCTCATTGTGGTTTTTCTAAAGCAGAATTTTTGGATGAAGAAGCACCACGTTTAGAACGCTGGCTAAATGAGAAAAAACATGGAAAAATGGCATACATGGCTAATCATTTTGATAAGCGCTTGGATCCAAGATTATTAGTTGATGGTGCCAAAACTATTATTTCTCTATTACTTAATTATTATACTAATGAAAAGCAAAATAAAGATGCTCCAAAATTATCCAAATACGCTTATGGAGAGGATTATCATTTTGTTATTAGAGAAAAGTTAAAGCAATTACTACAATTTATCCAAGAAGAAATTGGAGAAGTTAATGGAAGATTATTTGTAGATAGCGCACCGGTTATGGATAAAGCTTGGGCAGTTCGAAGTGGTTTGGGATGGATGGGTAAAAATACTAATCTCATTAACAAGGATCGAGGCTCTTTTTTTTTCATTGCAGAGTTGATTATAGATTTAGAAGTGGAACCAGATTTACCTGTTCTTGACCATTGTGGCACATGTACAGCCTGTATTGATGCCTGTCCAACAGAAGCAATCATAGCTCCTTATGAAGTCGATGGTAGTAAATGTATTTCTTATTTTACTATTGAATTGAAAGATTTTATTCCAAATAATATGAAGGATAAAATGGACAATTGGATGTTCGGTTGTGATATTTGTCAAGATGTTTGCCCTTGGAATAAGTTTTCTAGACCACACAACGAAGATAGCTTTAAACCTCACCCAGATTTATTGGACATGAATACAAGCGATTGGCAAGAATTGACTGAAGATACTTTTAAAAAAGTATTTAAGAAATCGGCTGTAAATAGAGCTAAGTTTAAAGGTTTAAAAAGGAATATTGATTTTCTTAAATAGTATTTTCAAATACATCGAGAATAATATCTTTGTAGTTGGCAAAAGTAGTTAAGCACCATATTTTTAATGCTATTTGTTCATTTTTATTTACTAAATGAGTAGATTTTTTTAGTTCTTTTCTAAATAAGTTTTTGTCAAAAGAAACTTTTTCTAAAATGATTTTGCAAAAACGAAGCATAATTTTATGATTTATTACAATAACTAAAAAGTAAAAGGGATTATTGCCCCCATTGATAAGAATCTTGCTCAATTCCTGATAAAGCAATAACTCTATCAACAACTGTAGACGCCAATTCTTCAAAAGTAGAAGGATTACTATAAAATGAAGGAGTTGCTGGACAAATGATGCCACCTGCTTCAGTAACAGTCTTCATATTATTGATATGAATAAGATTTAAGGGAGTATCTCTTGCAACTAGTATGAGTTTTCTTCTTTCTTTAAGGATAACATCGGCAGCTCGAGTAGTTAAGTCATTAGAAATACCTTGAGCAATACGTCCTAATGTACCCATGGAACAAGGACAAATAATCATTGTTTCAAAGCGAGCTGAACCTGATGCAAAGGGTGCGCTAAAGTCTTGTGGTTTGTAAAATTTAAAAGGTAAATTTTTATAATCGGTATTACCCAATTCTGTTTTCCAAACATATTTTGCATTATCAGACATCAAAACACCTACTTCTTCAACTTGATTTTGCAGTTGTTGCAGTCTGTCGAATAACACTTTGGCATAGATAGCACCACTAGCACCACTAACCGAAACCACTATTTTTTGTTTTTTACTCATTCTAGGAACAAATATCGGAAAGAAAAACTTAATATCGAATTATATTTGCCTTTGTTTAGCCCATAGGTAGCTTTACCAGGGTGGTCTTGTATAGGAAAAAAGGGAATACTGTTACTCAATTCCCAAAAGATTGTCAGTTGAGGTTTGAGTTTAACTCCTGCAGCTAATTTTGCACCGACATCAAATTTATGGAAATCATTTTTTTGAATGTCTTCAAATCCATAGATATCGTATGTTTTGCCATCTATCAAAATACCAAATAATAGTCCTCCTTCATATATAAATCCTTTAGCTGTTTTCTGAACGCACCATGATGTTTCAACATAAGATAAATCAATCCTAAAATTGCTATTGATATCATTACTGCCTTTGTCGATATAGTATAATGCTAGTTGACCACGACTAGCAGAATTTATAAAATGATTGACTGAAGCGCCAAACTTGATGCCTAATTTATTGAATCCACCTAATTGGTCACCAGATACCTGAGAAGTGCTAAAACCAGCAATAAGTCCTGCTTTGAAATTTTGACCATAGCAATAACTAATTATGGAAAGGGAAAAAATACATATGAAAATTAATCGTGTCATCTAAAACTGGCACCAATACCTAACGATGTACTTGGATAGCTAGAAAAGGTTTGATTGACATAAAGAGTAAAGATAGCAAATTGAAGTCGAATTCCTGCTGAAGCTTGCATTTCAGAAGTGTTTGGTATATTAATTTGTAAGGGGGAATCAAAATTTAATGTACTTGTACTGCCTAAACTGAAGTTTGTGTTGGTATTAAGTATAGAGTTTATAAAATTTTGACCTAAGCTTGCGAATGCAGTTATCATTGCAAACTTTTTTGAAAAAATAAGATTGACTGTGCTTGCTATAATGTCTAAATCCACTTCCTGTTTAACGCTTTGACTTTCAACTTCAAAGGAGGTGTTGAATTGACTAAAAGCACCTTGAATCGATAAATCGAAGGGTAAAAATTTATTTATAGGTAACCATTGCAAAACATCGTGTTTTATTCCGGCGCCATAAAGTTCAACAGACCCTTTGCCTACAAAGCCAATATCGTACTCATAAGTTGGAATATATCTAACATTGATTTCAGTTCCTTTTATTAAACCTAGTCCTACATTTAAAGTTGGAATTGGTATAGCTTTTATTTCAATATTTTGGTCAGGCATTACAAATTGACCGTTCACATTTCCGTTTTGATAATTTATAGTTGCACCCTCTCCACTTCCTAAGATACTTGGTGTTGATGAAGAGGTACTGCTAAAGTTTTCTATACTATTGACATCAAATGAAGCTACTTCATCTGATATAGTAATTAAGTTTAGACTTAGGCTAACATCAAAACCAGCTAATTTATGAGGCTTTGCTGTATTATACCAACCTTTGTTTAGACCAGATCCAATAGATACAGCAAAGGGAGAGAAATAGGCCCCCAAAAAATTAGTAGCATCTGAAGTGTTACTAACACTAATATTCTGAGCTGAAACAAAAAGAGAAGAACAAATTAAGAATAAAAAGGTTAAGATTTTTATCATTATAATTAGTTATTAATCCGTAAGGTGTATTTTTTCGACTTGCAAAACTTCTTTGTTGCTATTGTCGTATACGAAAGCCACTATATTGCAGTTTCTTCTTACCCATGAATCTTCTAAGGTATAATCATAGCTGTATGTACTTAAAGTACTACTTAGTTGAATATTGCTCCCCCAAGTCCCGTTTATTACTTTTCTTAGTACATGATTATGTTCATACTCCTCAATTAATTCTGATCCGTCAATTTGCTTGTAAATGATACCATCTTCAGTAATACACACAACCAATTTTAGACTATTATTAGACTCTGAAAGTCGCCTTGCTTGAATAATAACGGAATTATTTTCTTCAGAAATAGAGAGATCAATAGTTGGTAGTTGAAGTAATTGTTCTGCAGCTATACTGGCCCAATCAGTATAACTTAACAAAATATTTTGCGGATAACCTTGTCTATTAATCATACCTATAGGAAAGATTTCAGGCTCAAAAAAATCTGCTAATTCGTTACCCTCTGTTGTTCTAAAGTCGGTAACAAAATCCCCACTTGGTTGCGCGAAGAAACCAGCATGAATAGCTATACCAATTACTTTTCCCGGATAAAGTTCTTCAATAGTTTTAAGTTCTGAAGATGCTTGCGGGCAATTAGTACATTTATAGCCTGTAAAATCTTCAATTAGTACTTTTTTACCAACCCATGGAAAATCAGCTTCAGGGTCTGTAAAGTTATCTTTTTCGATGACATCACATGAAAAAGTTAAGCTAAGTATAAATAAACTAAGCAATAAATAATAGGTCTTTTTCATAATTAAAAGCTTGAAGTTATATTAAGAGTAAATCCATTGGATGATGGTACATTACGGCATACACCACCCACACAAAAAATACCTTCTCGGACTTTTCCATATCCTAATACAAAACGGTTAGTTCCTTTGCTGTAGCCACAACTGATGTTGAGGTAATGTACAGCCTCATAGGTTTTCCCTTCACTAGTGTAGCCACCATTATATTGATCTACAAAAGCAAAAAACCAATGTGGAGAAAAGGTATATTCTAATAATCCCATTACCCAATCGCCTTGATCTTTGTAGTATTTGTCACTCTTATCAATTGAAAGGTATTGAAATTCACTTCTTAAAGTATGTTTAGGTTTTATTTTGTAATTAACTTCTGCTATTCCAATTCTAGCGTGTACATTTTTGCCAATAATTTTTCCTTCTATCACATCTTTATTGTAAATCATGTCTAAGTAGTTCAACATAACTTTGACTTTTTTACTAATTTTCTTTTTAAGGTCGAAGTTTAAATCTCTAAAATAGAGTTCTTCATTAATAACACTAAAAAACATGGGGGTATGATCTCTATTTATGGTTAACTCTGAAGGGCCGCCATTTAGACCGTTGATTCTTGAATAATTGATACCAAATTGCGTACCATATTTACCGCCTAATTTGCTCTTCTTTTTAAAAGTATAGTTGATTTCACCTTGAAAGCCTATCTCTCCTAAAGGCTGAGTAGCAAAAGGGTATAATGCAGCTAAGGTATAGGCGTGTTGTTTACTTATGGCTGGAATGTAATTTAAAGTGAGTTCTTTACCTGTACCTCCTCTTTTAGAACGGTAATCCATATTATCAACTCTATGTGCTTCTAGTAATATTCCTAAGCCTCTCTGAGAATATGATAGGTTACTCATCAAAGCACTTCCTGAAGCAAAATTATTATAAGTGATTCCTCCCGCGGGATCATTATATTTATATGCATATTCAGAATTAAAAGAAATTTTTCCTCTGTTAATGGTAGAACGAATAGCATAAGCTGCCACATTTTCTGGTAAATTATAAACGGGATTGTTATCATCTTGAAAACGACTTATAAAACTACCACCAATTACAGCATAAGTCTTACTGCCCTCCAAAGAAGAGATAGCTTCATTCAAGTTTAAGTCTGTGTCAAATCCTCTTATGATGCCGGGTCCTTGTTCCCAGAATAAGCGTTGAGTTGCGACAAACCCTTTTAGAGACAAACCTTTAAATGGGCTGTATTTAAGCCTCACACCATCCATTACATTGTCAATCCCAAGTGTTTTTTCTTCGTAGCTTCTAAAGATAAGACCATTTCCAAATTGTTCATAAAAATTACCTACGGTTATATCTAAGCCATTAACATTATACTGAGCAAATCTATATGGGATACCATTGCCATTAAAGTTTGATTCAAAACCTTGCAAAACATTTAAATAACTTTCGAAACGCACACCGAATGTAAAGTTGCCTTTATTATATCGAATGTTAGAATAAGCATTCATGAGCAAAAACTCATCAACCTTTTCAGCATTTATAGCAGGATCTTCATAATAACTTTGAGCGCTTAAATTAAAATCACCTTGAAAAGTGCCGTTAGAATTATCTTGCGACTGAGTTAAATACGAAATAAAACTACAAGCAATAATAATGGTGAGTTTTTTCATAATTTATTTTAATAAGGCTTCTATTTTTTTAAATAAATCGTATTCGTCACCATCCTTATAGCCAGTATGTTGATAAACGATTTCTTTATTTTCATTGAGTAAAAAAGTGTGTGGTACTGTACCAACACCCATAGCTCTCTTGAAGTCGCCATTTGGATCGCAATAGATTTCGTAATCCCATAATAACGCATTAACTTTAGGTTTAACTTTACTCATATTTCTAGCATCATCGATAGAAACTGCAATAACTTTAACGCCTGTTTCTTCTTGCCAATCTTCATACACTTCTGCAATATTATTTAGTTCTTTAATACAAGGTTTGCACCATGTTGCCCAAAAGCTTATGACAATAGGTTTACCATCATTATTGAATTCAGAAGAGTTAAAAGTAATATTATCAAGTGTTTTTAAGTCTATTCTAGGCAAAGTTCGGTTTTGAGATTCTGAGAGTAAACAGCATGATAAAAAGGCAGTTAAAATTAAGATTTTTTTCATAGTATTTTTAGCATCAAAAAAGGCCAGTAAATTAGTTAGGATAATCTACTGACCTTTTTTTTAAGTAAATTATTCCTTATTTATTTATTGTTATTTTCATTGTTTTAGTTTCACCATCAACTGTTACATGAGCAAAATAAATACCATTATTTAAATGGCTAACATTTAAATTTACAGAATTATTTCCTGAATTTAAATTTAATAATTTAGTAAAACTAATTTCACCTAAAATATTAACTATGTCAAGTCTGGTTTCAGATGATTCACTTAAATTAATATTAATTGTTCCATTATCCTTCATAGGATTTGGAAATATAGAAAACCCAAACCTTTCAATTTCGTTGATAGAAGATGGATTTCCTGCAACTGTGTTTAAGAATGAGGCATTATCAGAACCTTCAAAATTAGCAGTAGTCATTTGAGCTATTGAAATACCATTATTATCTTTGATTGTCCAATTTCCATTTGTTCCTCCCCACTGAGCAGCATCTAAACCATCACCAAAATAGTCTCCAATAAAAAATGTATGGCAATTTTCTGCAGGAAGGCTTACCGTCCATTCATATGATTGATTATTTTCTAAAGGATTTGTTTGATCAGCTGCGGGATTTTCTTGACCTGTATCATAGTTTCCAGCTACATTTTCATTGCCTTCACTCCAAACTACATTTCCGTTTTCATCTGTTATTTCCAAGTAGATTTCACTTGCATAGTTGTCAGTTAATAAAACTACAGTAACTTCTGCCTCTGTTTCACCTGAACTAAAGCTGTAATATTCTGTTATAGAATTGTCACTACTATTAGCATCATTACTTGTAATAACAATTTCAATACTTTCTGTATCAATTGTTAAATTTCCAAAATTAACTGTAGTTGTTTCATAAACATTTAAATTTCCGTTAAATACTTCAGAAGCAATAGTTTGACCATCGGATGTAACTTCAATCGAGAATTGAGTTAAATTAGTTGTACCCATATTTTGAACAACGACTGAAAGATTACCACTTGCACTAGCTTCGCAACCAGAAGATTCAATAGTAGATTGTAAATTTAATATTGCCGCATTAGTTCCTTCACTTGGCTGTAAGCAATCTCCGAGGCCTGCATAATGATTAGACGCACTTAATTGCCCTGATTCAGACAAAATTCTGTTAGGGCAAATTGTATAAATGATTGGCCAATACGGCAAATCATATAGGTCCGCAATATTATCATCATTAATAATTGGAAATTGTATCTCACCAGCATTGTTAGGGTTAAGCCAATTACCGTAGTTACTATTTTCTAACTCACTCAGAGCTGTAGAGGGATCTCCCTCGAACCACAATATCATTACATCATCAGTAGTGTTTGGACTAACACCCGGTTCTCCTGCGGGACCATGAGCTTCCCAAATCTCTTCAAATGTACCTCCTGTATGATAATTCCAACATGGACCGCACCATGTGGCGCTAATATCAAGAATAACAGTATATCCTTCGTCTAAATAATCATAAAGTCTATGTGTATTTCCATTTACATCAGTAGTTGTAAAGTCAGGTGCTACACTGCCATCAGGAAGTTGAGCTGTCGCAATAGATGAAATAGATAATATCAGAGCTAATGCAGAATTTTTAATAAAGTTGTTCATATAATATATTTTTAAGATAGACAAATTTAATAAATTTAATATTATACTCATTAAAATATTTTTGTATTTAACAGATTCAATCAAGAATTATTACTATGAGGAATAATTATTATCATTTAAGAATTCCTAATCTAGAATAATCTATTTTTGCTATATTTGTTAACATATAAAAACAAATTCTGATGAAAAAGTTTTTTCTATTATCAACATTTTTTTCTTCACTGACTATATATTCTCAAAGCATAAGTGTTGAAGCTCATGAACATGATGTCAATCCCAATTGTTGTATGACTTTGCTAGATGATATAGGAACTGAAATTACTGTAAGTAATTTAACTAATTCTAGCGTAGATATAAAAGTTTCGAGAGAGGTTATTTCTTCTACACCTGGTACTATTAATTACTTTTGTTGGACCGCTTGTTATGGCTCGCAAACTAGTGTATCTCCGCAATCCAAAAGTTTTGCCCCTCAACAGATTGATTCAATCAGTTTTCAAGTTCATTTTGATAATCTTGGATTAGAGCCCGCAACTGCTTCAATAAAATATTGCGCTTTTATTGAATCAAATCCTTCTGATTCTGCCTGTACTATTGTTAACTATTCAGTTAACTCACTAGCTTCTTTAGAACAAAATACATTTTCTTCTTACTTTTCAGATTTTCATCCAAATCCTTCTTCAACAATATCTTTTTTAGAATATAAACTAAACTATTATGATGAAGCTGAAATTATAGTAACTGATATTTTGGGTAATGTAATTCATAATAAAAATATTTTTGGTAGAAGTGGAGTTCTGAGAATTGATTTCAGTGATATTAAAAACGGATTATACTTTGCTAATATAATTTTAAATGGAGAGTTACATTCCATTAAACGATTAGTCATCAATAAATAATTCATGTTAATATAAATTTAAAACCGGTCTTAGTGCCGGTTTTTTTTGTTTAATTTTACATTCTTATTCTAATAAAATATATGTCGAAAAGAAGAAGAAAGCAAGAGTCACTCGACTATCACAAATCAGGAAGACCTGGAAAAATAGAAGTAGTTCCAACTAAAAATCATAGTTCTCAACGGGATTTATCTTTAGCTTATTCTCCTGGCGTTGCAGAGCCTTGTATTAAAATAAGCGAGAAAAAAGATGATGTGTATGAGTATACTGCAAAGAGTAATTTAGTTGCTGTAATTACAAATGGCACAGCAGTTCTTGGATTAGGAGATATAGGTCCTGAAGCTTCTAAACCTGTTATGGAAGGTAAAGGGTTGTTATTTAAAATTTTTGCTGATATCGATGTTTTTGATATTGAAGTTGATGCATCTGATGTAGATAAATTTGTTGATGTTGTAAAATCAATTTCTCCAACATTTGGCGGCATTAATTTAGAAGATATTAAAGCACCCGAATGTTTTGAAATAGAAAAACGTTTAAAAGATGAATTAGACATACCAATTATGCATGATGATCAACATGGAACTGCCATAATATCTGCCGCTGCACTTTTAAATGCTTTAGAGTTAGCTCACAAAAAAATAGCTGATATTCAAATAGTTATCAATGGTGCGGGAGCTGCTGCCATGTCATGTGCAAGATTGTATCTTTCTCTTGGTGCAAAAAAATCCAATATTATAATGTTGGATAGCAAAGGTGTTATTAATAATCGTAGAAAAAATTTATCTGATGAAAAAGTTTTTTTTGCAACGAATAAAGAAATAACAACAATTAAAGAAGCAATTAGTGGGGCTGATTTTTTTCTGGGATTATCATCTGGAAATGTTGTCTCAAAAGATATGATTAGGTCTATGGCAGACAACCCAATTGTCTTTGCATTAGCAAACCCAGATCCTGAAATATCTTATAATGACGCTATATCTGCAAGAAAAGATATTATAATGGCAACTGGCCGTTCTGATCATCCTAATCAGGTAAATAATGTACTTGGATTTCCATATATATTTCGAGGCGCATTAGATGTTAGGGCTACTTGCATTAATGAAGCTATGAAATTAGCAGCTGTTAGAAGCATCGCGGAATTAACTAAAGAAGTAGTACCAGACACTGTGAATTTAGCTTATGGAGAGAAAGTTATTACATTTGGCCCAGAATATATTATTCCTAAACCATTAGACAATCGATTAATTTCAGTTGTTGCTCCAGCTGTTGCAAAAGCTGCTATTGAATCTGGTGTCTCTCAAATTCAAATTTCTGATTTTGAAGCCTATGCCCAAGAATTGAATAAAAGATTAGGTTTGGATAATAAATTAGTCAGAAGAATTACAACTAGAGCAAAAAGAAACCCAAAACGTGTTGTTTTTGCCGAATCAGAAAATTACAAAATTTTAAAGGCTGCTCAAGAAGTAAAAGATGAAGGAATTGCCATACCCATATTGTTAGGAAGGGAGTCTAAAATTAGACAACTTATTAAAGATAACGCATTAGATTTAGATGATGTTAAAATTATCGACCCAAAAAGTAACGAACAAGCTATCACAAGAAATCAATTTGGAGATGTTCTTTTTGAAAAACGCAAACGAAAAGGAATGACATTGAATGAAGCACAAAAGCTAATGAGAGAAAGAAATTATTTTGGTTCAATGATGGTTGATCAAGATATGGCTGACGCTTTTATTTCTGGAATTAGTAGAAATTATCCAATTACATTACGTCCTGCTTTACAAATCATTGGTATGGAAGATGGTGTTGATAGGGTTGCAGGAATGTTTATTTTAAATACTAAAAAAGGAACATTATTTTTAGCAGATACTACAATAAACATAAACCCTTCATCTCATGAGTTGGCCAATATTGCCATGCTTACCGCCAAAACTGTGCGAAGATTTAATGTTGTTCCAAGGATAGCTTTATTATCATATTCAAACTTTGGTTCTTCATTAAACTCAAATGTGTTTAAAATAACAGAAGCCTTAAAAATAATTAAAGAGACAGAACCAAATCTAGTTGTTGATGGTGAAATACAGGCCGATTTTGCATTAAACAAAGAAAAGAGAGAACAAATTTTTCCGTTTTCTGATTTAAAACAGAATGCCAATACGCTTATTTTTCCGAATTTGGAATCAGGAAATATTGCATATAAATTAATGCAAGAATTTGATGATGTAGAAGCTATTGGCCCAATTCTAATAGGAATGAAAAAGCCAGTTCACATATTACAGCTTGGTTGTTCTGTTCGTGAAATTGTAAATATGGTAACTATTGCAGTTATTGATGCTCAAACTAAAAGGAAATGATTACACATATTAAAGGAAAATTAATTGAAAAAAACCCATCTTTTGTTATAATTGATTGTAACGGAGTTGGTTATTTGTTAAGAATATCATTACAAACGTTTTCTAAATTATCTGATGATGAGCAATGTATGCTTTTTAGTCATTTAGCAATTAAAGAGGATTCTCAAACACTCTATGGTTTTTTTGATAAAAATGAACGAGAATTATTTCGTCAACTTATTTCTGTTTCTGGTGTAGGACCTAATACTGCACAAATGATTTTATCGTCTTTAACGCCACAAGAAATTCAACAATCTATTCTCACAGAAAATGTAATTGTTTTAAAAGGTGTTAAAGGAATTGGAGGAAAAACGGCACAACGTATTATACTTGATTTAAAAGATAAAATTGCAAAAATAGGAATAACTACAAATTCATCTTCAAATTCATACAATACTATTAGAGAAGAAGCGTTATCGGCATTGACTATGCTTGGTTTCTCAAAAAGTAGTATGGAAAAATTTGTTGATGATGTACTACAAGATGATTGTAATATTGAAGTTGAAGAATTAGTCAAACAAGTACTTAAAAAAATATAGAGATAATTTTCTATAACAATGATTTAAATAGTGTTTCTCAATAAGGCAATATATAGAATTTTAATTTGCTGCTTTGTTTGCTTTTTGATGGTAAGCAATTCATATTCTCAATCAACAAATGATAGTCTCATATTTCAATTACCTCAAAACAATCCCTGGGATAATCCCCTAGCATTTAGGACTAGTGGACTTTATCTTAAATCACCCTCAAATATAAAGCCAAAGTTTGAATTTGATGCGGAAAAAAAGTTATATAGTTTAGAAAATAATATCAATAGATTTCGAATTTCAAACCCTACTTATTTTAGTTTTAAGGAATACGAGAATTATTTCTCTAAACTTTCAATATTAGATTATTGGAAAGTCAAAACCTCTAATCCTTCAATTAATGAAGAGAATACTAACAAAGGACCACTAAGTATTGATATCGGAGGAGAAATTTTCGACAAAATTTTTGGTAACAGTACAGTAGATATTCGACCTCAAGGGTCTGCAGAACTTATATTTTCTGTTAAACATAACAAGACTGAAAATAATGCTTTACCAATTGACAAACAAAGTAATACAACATTTGATTTTAAGCAAAAAATACAAATGAATGTCATAGGTAAAATTGGTGATAAACTTCAGCTTAATACAAATTACAATACTGAAGCAATATTTGATTTTGACAATAAAATTAAACTTGAGTATGAAGGGGAAGAAGATGAAATAATAAAGAAAATCGAAATAGGTAATGTTGGATTGCCATTGAACGGAACTTTAATTTCTGGAAGTCAGAGCTTACTTGGACTAAAAACACAATTACAATTTGGAAGAGCTACTGTAACTACTATTTTTTCTCAACAGAAAAGTAATTCTAAGGTAATTGATGTTGAAGGGGGTGCTCAAACAACTGATTTTGATATTTATGCAGATCAGTACGAAACCAACAAACATTTTTTTCTGTCACACTACTTTAAATCACGATATAATGACGCTATGTCTCAGTTACCCTTTATTAATTCTCCTGTAAATATTACAAAAATTGAAGTATGGGTAACAAATAAGACTGGAACTGTTGATGATACAAGAAATATATTAGCTTTTCTAGATTTAGGGGAGTCTCAGAACGATATGTTTAATACATTTTTATTTTCTGATATTGTCGATTTTTCTTATCCTGATAATAACAATAATACATTATACCAACAAATGCTTGACGAGGGTGAGTCTTTGAGGAATATCAATCAAGTAAATAGTATATTTAACGATGTATCTTACCCAAATTTTTTAGGCTCTCAAGATTATGAAAAATTGGAACGAGCCATGTATTGACGCATTTTAGTAT
>CESZ01029014.1_pt1 | contig 14090 bp, 17 predicted proteins | sample 531081 | NCBI WGS metagenome assembly CESZ01 (sample SAMEA2621260, study PRJEB7988) | marine metagenome | biome: marine biome (ENVO:00000447); feature: surface water layer (ENVO:00002042); material: "saline water (ENVO:00002010), including plankton (ENVO:xxxxxxxx)" | depth 5 m | reverse complement strand
CTCCTTCATCATCTTGGTATTTATCGCCGATGCCTTATCCGCCACCGCCGCCGCCGCCGCCGCTGCCGTCGCAACTTCCTTCTCCTTACTTTTCGCACTTGCTAATGCTTCATTCGCTTCATTCTTTCTAGTAAAGGCAACCCCTCTTTCCTTTATATGCTCATCATGCTTAAGTTTTCTGTCTCTCGTCAGATTATTTTTTTTGTCTGCGATGCTTTTCAGGTTATTATATTTTTCATTAATGGTTTTTGTAACACGTGCTATCTCATTATTTTGTTCATTCGTCTTATTTTTTGCTTCTACTGTGCGTTTATCCAATTCCTTCTTTGCCGCTGTTTGGGCCTTGTTTAATTCAGTATACTTATCACTTTTTTTAAAGCTATCCAACCTCTTAGTGTGTGATTGTTTCGCACTGTCTAAGTTTTTTTTTAGTTGTGTTTGGTTGTCTTTAGCTTTTTTGATGCCGTCCTTTAAGTTTTTTTGTTTTGCTAAGAATCTTGTATTAAAGTCTTTTTGCACTTTTCCGGTATAAGGATGTGTTTGCCCGGCATCGCGAAAGCCCTCCTTCTTCAACGCCTCTATTTGTTTAGCAACGTCCAGTGGTTTTGTTGACCTAAATAGGTTTTGCTCTTTTTTTAGTGTGTTTAACTGTTGAACATTGTCTGATGCTTCTTTGGTGGCATTTTCTAATTCCTCGGCCGTGCCCGATGCCCAGTTCTTCTGCGCATTTTTAATGGCTTTCGTTGAAGTTTCATGGTCTTGTTTTGCTTTTTTTAAGTCCCTGTCAGTGGACATTTTAAATGTGTCATTATCTCTGATTTCTTTCGTCTTATTTGATATTTCCTCTTCTAATTGCTCTTGATGTAACTGTAATATTTTTTTGTCTCCCGACATCATACTCTCGTGTTTCTCTTGCGCCTCTTTCGCCGCCGTTGTCGCTTCGGCTGTCGCTTGCTCCGCAGAATTCGCCGTCGCTTGCGCTTCCGCTGCCGCTTTGGCTGCCGCTTTGGCTTCCGCTTCCGCGGACGCGACCGCTTCCGCGGAAGCGACCTCTTGCGCCGCAGATTCCGCCACTGTCGCTTCCTGGACGGGTTGCGCCACTGTCGCTTCCTGGACGGGTTGCGTCGCCTTTTGCGCCGCTCCCTCTTCCACCACTGTCGCTTCCGTCACTGTCGCTTCCGCCACTGTCGCTTGCGCCGCCGCCCCTTGCGCCTCTGGCGCTTTGAAATCACGTTTTAACTCCCCAGTATTTTCATTTATCATGGTTGCTGGTAAATGTTCCTTATTGGCATTATTAACTTTTTCCATAATGGCAGCATGATCCGTTTTTACCATAGATGGATTATGTATAGCCCCGGCGTGTTCCCCATTTGATTCAAATTTACTTTGTAATTCACTAATAGCACTAGTATGTTCTGATATCTGTGTATTTAAACTTTCTATGTTCTTTTCGCGTAGTGTAATATGGTTTTCGGTTTTTTTAATGGTGTGTTCTGCTTTATCTATTATTTCTTGAACTGCCTTTAGTTTATTTGGATCTGCATCTTTACCAAGGTCTTTAAGGTCTTTAAGTTTCTCCTCGGCTAGCATCTTTTCTGATTTAGCTGCCGCTTGCTCGCTGTGAGCAGCACTTATTTCTGCTACTTCTTTTACTTTTGCAGCGGACGCTTTTTCGCGCTTGGCTAGAGATGCTTCAATATCATTTAAAGCACCACGCGCTCTACTACTAGGAGTGTCTCCTATAGATTTAATTTTATTACCTATATCTGCTATAGTTTTACCAATACCAGTTTTACTTTCGGCTGCACTTAACCCCTTTCCCATGGCTATACCAAGAGGACGGGTTGTGTGTGTACGTAAGTAACCAGTTTTGGATGGTATGAAGGGGGAAGCTGCCTTATTAATTTTCTTGCCGACTTGTTTACCAGCGCCGGGAACAGATTTTACGGCACAACTAAGTACTCCCACAGAAGGGTCAAGTGTAATCGCACCTGATTCAACAGCTTCATTTAGTATCGCATGTTGTTCTTTATTTAATTCTGGACCCGAACCGAATTTAAGTCCCATTCCAACTAAATAAGTACTAAACCTTGAAACAGCCATAGGATCTGCCCATGGAGGTTGGAGCATCTCTGCTGTGATAAAAAATGGACTAGCAATAGTAGCTGGTATCGGGAAAGGTGCCATATGTATATTATACTAGTATATATTTCTTTTTGTTATTTATAGTTAATAAATTTAATTATATATTCTAATACTATATAATGAAATCTGTGACATTATGTGTCATACTAGTAGTATTTGTTATAGGATTATATTTTTACATAACCCCACATAAAGATTATTTTACAAATCAACCCCGATGTCCCGATTTGTTAATACAAAAAGGCGATCAAATTCATTTATTAAATACAAAATTAGCGAGAGTTCCAGGTGTAAATCCATTGACCTTTCAAAATTTAGAGGAATATACGGAGTTTGTAAAATGGCAGCGATCAAATGGTATCCATTGTCCGGTACTGTATTTACAGCATACGTATAATGCACAAGGTAATTCGCAATACAATGTCTTTGACAACCCCGCATCCTTTCGTCCTTGTGGTTTAGCACCAGAGCCTCCACCAGAGCATACCCCAAAGCAACCCGAATTACTCACAGATGCTTCGCGAAATGATCCTCCTTATAATAAAAATAGTTATCCGGGATATGATCCGGATAATCAGTATATAGGCAAAGAAACCCCTTTAGATAAGATGTATCATAGTCCTCCAGGAAAGCCAAGCTTAAACCCGATGGATGATAATTGGATGGGCGAAGAAAAAGCAAAAACAATTGTAAATGTAAAGAAACCTTAGAAATGTATAAAACTAATATTAAGAAGAATACTGCACATTTGGATGACATTTAATAATTTAGTTAAAAAACTTTCATAGGTAACATGTCCATACCCAACCGTAGTTTGTGTTACTAAACTAACATATATAGCATTTAGCATGGATAATCGTATAGGCGAATCATTTATCTTAAAGTGTGTTGTGGTACTTAAATTAGATAAATAATAGTAAATAATACTAAATAATCCTACAATAATAAAATTGTAGCAAACAATAATAATATTATAGCGATGTAATTTAATAGATTTAAAGAGAGCAATGGCGTTGTTTTTATTGGATTTTAACAGGTAATTAAGAAGATATATAAGTGCTATCGTACCAATAATAGTAGTATATTGTATAACATAATCAGTAGCGTCACCAGGAATATATATGGTATTAAGATGTATTATAACTAAACCTATACATAGGAGTACTAGACCCTGAAACAATGATATTGGTCTCATATATAAAATAAAATATTAATTAGTGTGCATATATAAATTTAGCAGTATCGTCTAAACTTTTTACATTTAAGGCATTTTCCGCGAGAAGGTTTCGTCTTTCTTTATTGGACTTCGCACCAACCATTCGTTTGATGGTATCTAAATAATAAAGTTCTTCATAATTCATAATAATATCTTCATATTGATCTTTGTATCTATCAATTTGTAGTTCATCGTCTAAAGATGCATTTTCTTTTTTTAATTTTTCTGCTATTTCGGATGCCAATGGTAGTTGTTTTTCTTTCATGGTCAATCCTTCAAATTGTTTTTTTTGTATTTGCATTAAATAGGCTATAAGACTAATCACTAGTATACCGGCAATAGCAATAGTCATACAATTAAATTTCTCTTTTTTACTTAGCATATACATTAATTAATCATTATAATTTTTTAAATATTTTGCTAAATTATTCAAACCTTCTTGTTGTTGGTTATAATGTCTATGACTTTTATCTTTATTTTTATAATAGAGGCCTTTCACTATTTCGTTGCCAATATTTTCGTGTAATTCCACAAGCATATCACCGATAGACTCTTTGTTTTTATCCAGTCTAAGATCTTTTTTCGCATATTCAATTTCTTTTTCCAAATTTTTGTTTAAGGTATCCAATCTTTCTAATTTTCGATCACGTTTATTTCGTGTTTTTTTAAAAAAAAATCCTTCTTTTCTTTTAAGGTTTGCTTTTTGAAGAACACATATAATTAAAATAATAAACAAAGCAGCAATAACTAGATATTTTTTTTCAAACATATATACTATCTTTATATTTTCAAATAAATGTTTAAATTCGAAATAACATTTTTAGGTAATTTGCGTTCTTTACCTTGAGCGGTTGTATAAGAAAACCCTTTTAAACTATCAGGATTTTCCATTAAGGTTTGAGTTAACTTTGATACGGTGCTATACGTAGTTAAAATAGCTTTTGCAATCGCATTACTAATACCAGGTATTTGACTTAACATGATTTGATCTATGTTTTCGGGTGTAATATTACTTTGTTTTTTCATTTTAATATGTTCCGTGTAGACCTGTGGCGTAGAATCATTGGATAAACAAGGGTTATAATGTGCTTTATAGTCACTTCGGTGCATTTTATCAGCAAATTGAAGAATCCAATTAGCCGAATCTTGTGTATTTTTACTAAACAATACGCTAAACCCTTTGGTGTATAAAATGGATACAATACTAGATTTTAATGCTTTTGCAGTAATAGATTGTTTACTAAAGGAGTTGCCTTTATACTTGTCAATATCTCCTTCAATAAGAAACACAATATGATGATTAGGTATGGTTGAATTATGAAGACGTATACTTTGTTCTTTGTATCTTCCATCTTGTATACTTGCAGCGAGATCATTGACCGTTTTTCTTTCAAAAATCAAAATAGGGTTGTTGTCTGGGGTACATAAATGGATATCGCCGATTGTAAGGTTCTCGCTGGTAATGTTGCTTGTTGCTTGGTTGCATGTTGCTTGGTTGCATGTTAGTAGGGAAAGGAGGTTTGTTTCTCTGGTATCTACAATAATATTCATAATTTAGATAAACTATTTTGGTTTATTTAAATGGATTTAGTTGTAAGTATAACGTCTTCCTGATACATTGGTCATATTGAATCCTGTTTTAAATTGATAATTAGTGGGTGTTTTAAATACCTTGGATTGGGATATCCGATAATATAAGGTATTAAACCCCGTTGCGGTAGGTGCCGAACCCCATTTAGTTTGAATCCCACCTCCCTGTGGTCGATTGGTAAATCTGTCGGAATAAGTTCCAGTCATGGCGCTTCTTGCGATAGCAGATCGTCCACGGTGACTTCTGTATCCATTTTTAACCATTTATACTATATGGTAAGATTTTATTTAACATATCCTCCACGTTTATACGCATGTCCACCTACATACATAGCACCTACGCCGCCAAAACTTTCACTTTTACTAGTGTATGCGGGTAAATGAGTACGAAATCGTAGATTACTTTTCACATCCGCGCGGGAATATTGTCTTCGGGTAACCCAACTAGCAGGTTGAAGACCTCCGCCCAATGGGCTAAGAACGGGGCGATTTTTAATAAGACCAGTATAACCACTGGCGTTTCGAGCAACACTCATATTACGTCCGACAACCATTATATATTGATAAAAGATAATATTTTAAGAATATAAATAAATAAATCTAATAAAAGGATATGTCGCAAAAAAATGTGTTAAACGATGATGATATAGTAAAAAATAGCGAGACGGATGATTTGGTCTTTAATCCATATAATCCGTTAAATGTAGAAGTAAAAGAAGGAGATATTAAGCGGTTGTTGTCGCAGTATGGACTCCCCCCGTTGATTCATACTTTTGAATTGTATAAACGTGTCTTTATTCATCGTTCCTATACCAAGAGACCTCATTTAGAAAATATAAAGCAGAACATAACGATTATGCCTAAACCAGTAGATTGCATGCCATTGCATACAAAATCAAACGAGCGTTTAGAATTTTTAGGAGACGGTGTATTGGAACTGGTGACTAAATATTATTTGTATCGTCGTTTTCCTAAAGAAAATGAGGGTTTTATGACTGAAAAGAAAATAGCATTGGTAAAAAACGAAGCCATAGGAAAATTAGCATTAGAAATGGGGTTGCATAAATGGTATATTATATCGAAACATGCGGAAGAAAAAAAGATACGTCATAATTTAAAAAAGTTGGGTTGTTTGTTTGAAGCATTTATAGGAGCTTTATTTTTAGATATGAATAAAATCAAAGTAAAGGATCAAGATGATTGGTTTTCCACGATTTTTGTTACGGGTCCTGGCTTTCAGATGGTACAAAAGTTTATAGAAAATATATTTGAAAAACATATCAATTGGGTAGAATTGATCCAGCAAGACAATAATTTTAAGAATTTATTGCAAGTAAAGTTGCAAAAAGAGTTTAAAAATACACCGGAATATATTGAGATTGGATATGACGCGGAAGAAGGGTATCATATGGGTGTATATTTGTGTTTAGGGGCTTTGTTGCATGAAGTGGATATAAAAAAGGCAGTTCCTTATCATAACTTGGGAAGTTATGAAGCTATACATCACCATGTAAATAGTCACGGAAATATATTAGTGTATATGGGTGAAGGTACGCATAAAATAAAGAAAAAGGCAGAACAAATAGCGTGTGAGCAGGCCTTGCGTGAGCAATCGCGATAAAAATCCGTTGAATAGATATTAATAAAGTATCGACTTATGTATAATGGCCACTTCTCTATTAGATAGTTTACGAGCCAGACCGATAGCAGCAAAAAGTCATGCCTTTAAAGTAAAGGTACCAAAACCAGACAAGCAAGAAGCAGTTGATTTACTAGTAGAAATAATAGATAAGCGTGAGGAACAAGCTCTAGATAGAATAGATCTATTACGTCGAATAGAAAGTAAGCGGTTGGTGCAAGATCAAATAACGGACGACACCATTCAATTAAAGCCTCTTGCCGAGAAAAAAGTATCATCGCGTCCAGGGAAAGCGGTAACCAGAAAGTTAAAAACGCGTGTACCTAAACAAAGTTTAATACCAGATTCTTTAAATCAAGATACCATGAACATATTACAAAGTAATGTAGCAGATGTAAAAATATCAGACGATACACAAAGTAAAATGCCTAAAAAAGGACCAAATGTGTATTATAGAGCACCGGCGTATTATCAAAACAATCGTGAAAAATTTATTCATTTCATCAATACGTTGTTTGGTGGTTATCAAGAGCAATTGACTGTAGAACAATCAGAATTATCGTGTGACGCGGAAGCGTCGGATGGATTTTCAGATTTGCTAACGCATCAAAAAATAGTGCGTGATTATATTAATGTCTATACCCCGTACCGTGGATTATTGTTGTATCATGGTCTGGGTTCAGGTAAAACGTGTTCATCGATAGCAATCGCCGAGGGGTTAAAGGATGATCGTAAAATATGGATCATGAATAAGGCATCATTGCAGATGAATTATTTTAAAGAGTTAAAAAAGTGTGGCGATCCCATGTATAGAAAAACCCAGTACTGGGAATATGTAAGTATAGTAGACAATCCGGATAAACTAGATACGTTATCTAAGGTGTTAAATATACCAAAAAATGTAATTACCGAAAACAAAGGTGCATGGATGGTAGATATAACAAAGCAGTCGAATTATGATACGTTAACTACGGATGAGAAAAAAACGTTGGATGATCAATTAACGTATATGATACGAATGAAATATAATTTCTTGAATTATAATGGTTTTCTTATGCCGCATTTTAAAAAAATAACAAAAAATCATACTGTAAATCCCTTTGATAATACAGTAGTGGTTATAGACGAGGCGCATAATTTTGTGAGTCGTATCGTAAATAAAATAAAGGATAAAGCTAGTGTATCCATGTTGTTGTATAAGGAATTATTAAATGCCGAAAATTGTAAAATAATCATGTTAACAGGTACACCAATGATTAATTATCCAAATGAGTTAGGTGTGTTGTACAATATATTACGAGGGTTTATTAAAACGTGGCATATTCAGATAGAGCCGGGGCCAAAAGTAGACAGTAAGTATTTAAAAAAATTGTTTATGAAGGATAAGATCTTGTCGCGTACGCTAGATTTTATAAGTTATCAAAATAAAAAGATAGTAGTTACGAAAAACCCTTTTGGTTTTATAAATCAATATGAAGAAGGAGACTATAGGGGTGTTCAATTATCACAAAGCAAAGAGATAACCAGTAAACAGTTCCAGGAAGCCATAGTAAAAGCATTAAAGACTAAAAACATAGATATAGTTGGGAAAATTCAGATAGAAGGAAATTATGCGTTGCCGGATAAACCAGATGCGTTTAATGAATTGTTTGTAGGTGATAATAATGTAGTTAAAAATATAGATCTGTTTAAGAGGCGTATTATAGGGTTAACTTCTTATTTTAACAGTGCTGAAAAGTTGTTGCCTGAGTATGATTTTAATACGGATTTCCACATTATTGAGTTAGAGATGAGTGATTATCAATTTCAGTTGTATGAGGCGGTTCGAGTAGAAGAGCGAAAAATAGAAAAATCGAATCGTAAAAAAACGGATGAAGATAAACCTTCCACCTATCGTATTTTTTCTCGCGCCTATTGTAATTTTGTATTTCCTCCAGAAATACCGCGACCCACGCCACAAAAAGACCAAAGTATCCAGGAGGCGGTAAAACAAGAGCTTAATGAAGATTTATTAGATGGAGCAAATGTTACTACTGTAGTAAACAATACGGATGGTGAATATACCTTAGAAGATTCAGAGCGTGTTCAAAAAGAAATCCAGGAAAAAACCGATAAAACGTATAATGAGCGTATAACCGAGTCTTTAAGTGCATTACAAGCGAGTGCATCATCCTATTTAACAAGAGAAGCATTAGAAACGTATAGTCCTAAATTTTTAGAAATATTAAATAACTTAACTAAACTAAACGAGTCGCGCACGATAGAAGGTGTCCCCGCATATTATTACGAGGGTTCGCATTTGGTGTATAGTCATTTTAGAACCATAGAAGGAATAGAGATTCTTAAAATGATATTAGAGTATCATAACTTTGTGCAATTTAAAATAGCTAAAACGGGAAGTGGCGAATGGACCGTGGTTACGAAAGAAGAAGACAAAGCAAAACCTAAATTTATATTGTATACGGGTTCTGAATCGCAAGAAGAAAAGGAGATAATGCGAGAAGTATTCAATGGAAATTGGGATAATGTGCCTAATGCTATTCGCGATTATGTAATGAGTATACCCGTAAGAGGAGATAAAAATAATTTAGGAGAGATAGTTCGTGTATTCATGATTACGGCTTCGGGTGCCGAAGGTATTGATTTAAAAAATGTAAGATGGGTACATATAACCGAACCCTATTGGCATCCAGTTCGTATGAAACAGGTGATAGGTAGAGCATTGCGTATTTGTAGTCATAAGGATTTGCCAAAAGAATTACAAACGGTAAATGTATTTTTGTATTTAATGAAGTTTACGGACAGTCAATTAAAAGGGGAGTTGTCCATGGAGTTGATAAAATCAAAGTCAGACAAAAGTAAGTTAGACCCTGCTGTAGTATATACAAGTGATCAAACGCTTTATGAAACATCCAATATAAAACAAGATATTCAATTACAATTGTTAAAAGCAATAAAAGAATCTGCCATGGACTGTGCTTTACATACTTCTGTAAATAATGATGAGCAATTAGTTTGTTTTAATTATAGCAATCCCACGTCTTCTAAGATGGCATTTCAACCCATGATCATGGCACAGGATTTAGATGACGCCGCTAAATTAAATGTGGTAGAAGAGACGATAAAATTACGTAGAATGGATTTTGGAAAGAAAACATTTGCATTAGATAAAAAAACAAATAAGGTGTATGATTGGAATAAATACAATCAAACCCCTCGCGTATTACAATTAGTAGGCATATTTAAAAAGGAAGGTAATACTTATGTCATTAAAAAGGCCACATAGTATATAGTTACAATTTAGAATAAAAATACTGTATGACTTTTCTTCTATTATGTTTTAACCCTTTTTTCTCGCTGTATTGACCAAAGGTTAATAGTTTTTGCTCCCCTTTTAAGTGTAATTGATCAAAATTATAAAAAGATCGTATTTCAGGTACCTTGCACGTAAAATAATCAAGATTAGAAGGTAAAGATTTGCATTTAGTAAGCATTATATAGTATATTATTATATTAAAATCTGCGAATAATAAACAATGAATATTTTAACCTACTATATATATATATGATTCAATATATTGATCCTTTAAAATTAATATTTGTACATATACCAAAAACAGGCGGATCATTTATTGAGAAAAAACTACAATTAATAAATAAACAGTTATATAACAATAATGGAAGGTTTGCCGGACATTATCCTATAAACTATATTATAAATAGATTAAATATAAAAAAAATTTCTAATTTTAATAGGTTTACGGTTGTACGAAATCCATATTTTAGAATAATATCCGCCTATAACTATTTAAAAAAAACAAAAAAAAGAAATAAACTCGATACACGTGAATGGAGAGAACTAGGTTCTCCGTCTACTATAAGCGAGTTTGTATCTAGCATCTATAAGAAATATAAAAACAATAAGTTATCGGTAATCAATACCAGTAATTGGCATGTTCAGCAACAATATAAATTTGTAGTAAATAATTGTAAAAAGAAAAAAATAATATGTAATATACTAAAATATGAAACGTTAAAGGAAGATTTTATAAACTATATTGAGAGGTTTAAAAAAAATAAAATTGTATATACTTTATTGTATAAACATATTTGTGAAAATATAAAAATAAAAGAAGACTATGCTATAGTAGATATACTTAGTTTAAAGGATATTACTATGATAAATGAGATTTACGCAGATGATTTTTCATTATTTAAATATGATTTGTTTAACGCTCCTATGGAAGTTGAAAAGGATAATGAGTAACTACCACATTATGTTGTTGTTGTTGTTGTAAATGTTATGGTAGGTGAAGAACTAGTTTCTGTATTTGTTTTATTATCACTTAACAGTAGATATATTTGATTAACTTGTTCTTGAATGTCAGATATTGTTTTTTTCACGGTGTTTATATCTTGAATAACTATATCTAATTTATTATCGGAGTTTCTTTTTAATTGCTGGGAATCTAATACTTGTTGAATAGGCGTATAACTATTAGGGTCTGGTGTAGGATCTGAAAAATCAATTTCTTCTACTTTTTTAGGCAACGCGTATTGTTTAAAATGGTTTTCGTGAATATTCATATTTTCTTGCAGAGTATTCATGCGTTGTTGTTGCAAGGATTCACTGGTTTCGTTGTTACTTTGAAAGGATTTTATATATTGGATCATGTCTTGAATGACTAGTTTGTTTTTTTCAGTCAAGGATTTACTATCGTATTGGTATTTCATTAATTTACTTTGAAACTGTTGCTGTACCATGGGAATACGATCTGCCACGGTATGCAATAATCCAGATTCCGCGATAAGTTCCCATAGTAAATTTTGATTATCTTGAGAAGTAAATGACATTTATCTTATGTTTTATGATTGTATTTAAATACTTATTCATCTTGTTGTTTACATTTACCGTAATATATAAATCCAGGGAGAATATATCTAATACCTGATGTAACAGGTATACCACCATGTCTTGTTTGACCGCAAAAAATAATAACATCCCCGATGTTTAGATGTATTGTTACATTTTTTTTACTAAAATGAGTACCACCACCACTGTAGCTATCATTTAAAGCAATGATAAATGAAAATTCGGATCCATCTACATGATCTTCCAATCCTTTTTGTGTTTGTTCATTATCACCATCGTATTTAGCAATAAATATTTCTTCTATTTTTAGTTTATTAGGTTGTAATTGATATAATCTTTCAAATGATGGATATAATTGAGACACAATTTTTTGTTTTAATAAAGAATAGCATGACCATTTTTTGTGAATAAGGTTATCTGTGGTAGGATAATCACTATGACGTTTTTTAGTCCATCCGTTACTATGTCCATAGACTTCAGCTTCATGGATAATGTCATTACATTCTTGTATTGTTAAAAAATTCCTTATTACTTTATGGGATGTATATAAAGGTGCTTGTTGATAAATATCATTGCATATATCTTGATGTGATTTAACTTGATATTTAAAATATAGGTAACAAACTAACAGTATTAATATTACAAGTCCTATATAAATATACATATAAACTACTATAATATATTAGTATTCAGGTTTAAAAATATAATCTAAAAATTCTTTTTCAGTTTGGCATCGTTGTTTTGTATTTTGTCGTTGCAAACAATCTACATAATTAGATAAAATACGATGATTTACTTCTAAATGATGAAGTTGATATTTTCGATGAGATTCAAATCCCCACACAACACTAGAAAAGGTGATGACTTTAATACTACTTACAATAAATTCTAACCACTCTTCATGGTTAGGATATTCGTGAATATCTTTAGTAAAATTGTTAAACAAAGATCTTCTGGGGATTGGATGAGCGGCTTTTGCCGGAAATCGCCGCCAAAGCATAATATAATATATAGATAGTATTTATATTATGGGTGGAGGAATATTACCGGTATCAAAACATAATGGTAAATTGTATTTTTTATTTGGCAAAGAAGCCTTTGACGATTCTGGTGAGACCGGTTGGGCAGATTTTGGTGGAGGCAAAGAACCGGAAGATAAATCGGTATTTGAAACTGCCGTGCGAGAAGGAGCAGAAGAATTAAATGGCTTTTTAGGTTCTGGAAAAACTCTTTTAAATCGTGTAAAAAAACACATGCTTCATGTAGAACGCTCTAAACAGTATACTGTATATATGTTTTATACAGAATACAACAAAGACTTGCCTCATTATTACAATAATCATTATCGGTTTTTCTCGCAAAAACTTCCACATATAAAGTATGAGCACAATGGTTTACTTGAAAAAAGTCATATCAAATGGTTTACCATTGCAGATTTAAAACGTGAAAAAAAAACCTTTCGTCGTTTCTATCAGGAATTCATAGAAAGAATTATGGATAAGCAAGATGTAATAGATTCCAAATTAAAATAATATTATATAATGTTATATGAATCAGGAATTTTTATATGCGGTCAACTATGTAAATCAAATGAAAGATTCGATAGATGTACCTGATCATGTAAAAGAAGAATTGTATGGATTATATAAAAGAATAACTGTAGGCAAATGTAGCGAGAAAGGCGGAAGCCGCCCCTCTTTTTTCAATCAAATAGGACGTAGAAAATATGATGCATGGATGAGATACGAAGACCAAACGGAAGAAGAGTGTATTAAAAAATATATTACTACGGTAAACACCTTTAAAGTATAATTAGATCGTACTAACATATTCATTCCACCACAAGGTAAACCCATTGTCATTGCACCATTGTTTCACGGTACTTTCATAGTGTGTGCGATATGCATCCACATTTCTCGCCAAAACATATAAAGAAAACCTGGTACCAAACCAATTGGAAATGGCACCGGATACAATAGCGTATTGATATTCGTGATCTTTTACTGGTCCTAAATAAACAATCCAGTAATTACCGTCGGTAGGTACACCGTCAAAATGGAGTTTTCGTTTGGTGGGTGAATTGGTTGTAGTATAGGAATATCCTTTGATTTCCGTATAATCTCCATTGCCTTTTAATCCAGAATTTAAAACCGTAATAACGGTTTGATTTAGCGTATCGTCGAATGTAGTATTGTACTGGGCAGTAACATTACGATACTTGGTACCGGTACCCAGTATAGCGGTAGATCTAGAGGTAGCAGTTTGATACCACGTTCCGAGGTATGCGTTTGTTTCAAGGGTTGGTTCCACAGGGATAGGTAGAAGATGTTTAAAAAAGGGTAGCATAGAGAGAAATCGTAGTTTCATTTATAATACACAAATTGTACTATTTAAATATATATTCCTTATTATTAATAGCAATGATAATGGATATGGTAGTTTACATATCAACTTTTATAGAGGATGATACTTTTCTACAACAGTTTTCTTGTATACGTTGTAAACAACTACAAAGTCGTCGAAAACGTATAAATCGTTTAAAAAGTGCTTCCTTGTTATTTATGCGTTTGTCGGATCCATTGGGCTTGGATTTTCCGGAGGAAATACCCTTTTCATTCACTTATTTT
>CESZ01011641.1_pt1 | contig 14121 bp, 11 predicted proteins | sample 531081 | NCBI WGS metagenome assembly CESZ01 (sample SAMEA2621260, study PRJEB7988) | marine metagenome | biome: marine biome (ENVO:00000447); feature: surface water layer (ENVO:00002042); material: "saline water (ENVO:00002010), including plankton (ENVO:xxxxxxxx)" | depth 5 m | reverse complement strand
TGCCCGGTCATTTTTGGCAAGAGCAGCCTGTGCAATTGAGGCGCTAATATTTGTATTTACTACCGACATTACAATTCTCCTCTAAGAGATTGTTTGTGTAATCGGTAAACATATCGGCCTGATGAAAAAAAACTTTAGTTTTTATTTTTCTGAGTTCTATTATTCAGGCGCAGAGCCTAATGCAATTGGCCGATAAGATATTAGGTAAACCAGATGGATTTTAGGGTACACCAAATTTTTTTGTGAAACGTGATGCCGATTAGTGGTCAGACGGTGATCTCCAGAGCCAGTTGCTGTGCTACGGACAAATCCTGTGCATCATCTATGTCAATGGATCTACTCTCGGGCATGATATAGCCCACCGCCTCTGCAGCAGTGAATGTCCTATTCTTGATAAACCATGGGATATTTGCGATGTAAACCGCACCGTTTAGTTTGAACGCCGCGGGCAGATCCTGGCGACGCAGAGATTGACTTGGGGGATTAGAGAGAAACGGCGCGATTTTTTTGTCGCTCTGAAGTTTAAAGACTAGAGCTGGGTGATCCCGCACAGCACAAAGTGATACTACTGACGGAGCGCCATCTCGCGTCATCAACTCTAGACAACTATCAATATCCTTCGCTGAACGAAACGGTGACGTCGGTTGCAACAATGCAACTACATCAAAACCGGCGACTCTCTCTAAAACATCAAGCAGCACATCAATTGTAGAGGCCTCGTCAGTTGCTAAATGAGCGGCGCGTGTGAACGGAACCTCACAACCTAATGACTCCGCGACCATTTGTATTTGAGGATCATCTGAAGAGAGCACAAAACGGTCGATATACTTTGATTTCTCGGCCGCCTCGATCGTCCATTGCAACAATGGCCTACCCGCAAGCTCAGTAATGTTCTTATTTTTAATACCCTTAGACCCACCTCGGGCCGGGATGACAGCTAGGATTTTGTTGCCGTCAATCAAGATGCGAAACCGTAGTTACTGAGACACAATGGCCTCATCCGCGAGCCCTCTTAAACGGGATAGTTTGCGCAGTCTTGAGATCATCTGGTCTACCAACATCAAGCCACGGCTCATACATCGGATATGCAACCACCTCTTGGCCTTTCTTGGCGAGCAGCTCAAATACTGTTGGCATATCGCAGTATTCACCGGGTTTGAGCAGCTTTAGAACATCGGGAGTTAACGCATAAATGCCAGCATTAACGTGGCTGCGCAGGATCGGTTTCTCAGAAAAGCCTGTTATCTTTAATCCCTCCATCTCAACCACACCAAAGGGATTGGTCCACTCGTGCAACTTTACGGCCATGGCGCCTTTAGCGTCATGCAACCGCAAAAAATTCAAAAGCTCGGTGTAATCGACGTCAGTCAGCACGTCCCCGTTCGACACAACAAAATTCTGGGTTGGGGGGTTTTTGATAAGGCTCAGAGCACCTGCAGTTCCTAAAGGCTGACTTTCCTCTACATACTCTATTTCCACACCAAATTTGTTGCCCTCTCCAAAGAAATCGCGAATCACTTTGCCGTGATAATTAATGCAGAAAATGAAGCTTCGAAATCCCTGCTCTCTGGCTCTCTCGACTATGTGTTGCAACATCGGCTTTCCCGCCACATCTAGCATTGGCTTAGGACAGGTCTCGGTAAACGGCCTGAGCCTCTTCCCTAGCCCACCAACCATCAAAATCATGGTGTGGTCATGGCTATTGTTAGGCCCCAATTCGTCCCAGAGATACAGTCCTGTAACCTGCCCTTCCTCATCTACGCTAGGAACCTGAGCAACTTTATTTGCGCGCATTAAAGATCGCACTGTTGCCTGATCAGTCCCACATGGGACCACTAGTGGACTCCTGTTGATGACCTCTGATACAGAGTCATCCATGCTGAGGCCTCGCAAGAGTCCGCGTCTCAAATCACCATCTGTGAGTAGGCCGATCAGCTGACCATCGCTCCCAACGCATATACAGAGCTTGATCGCGACATCGTTTAAATTCTGGAAAGCACTCTGAAATGTGGCATTTTCATAAATCACAGCTTTTTGCCAGTCTACTGCTTCGATCACGCGCATACCCTCCCAAGATCCGAAGAAACCAAATCCAGATCAAAAAAAGTTTTATTACCAAGTTTCGGTTGCCACTCTTCAATGATTGTCGCGGCGCGTCTTGCAGCGCCACCTGCACCGTACGGATTATTTATCCCAGATTGATTTCGTTGCTGAGTGCCAGGACTTAACAACGTGGCAATAGCTCTTTTGATCTCGTCTCGATCTGGAACACAGTCGATTACACTGCTCGCCTTCAAACGGCCACTTTGCCGATTCCCAATATTTACTGTCCCGACGCCATATGCAGGCGCCTCGATAAGTCCGGACGAAGAGTTCCCGACCACACCTACTGACAGGGCTAATGCAGAGAGGTAGGCGGTCTGGCCAAGCGAGACGTGCGCACAGGCACGATCTCTATTGGCAGCAACAAATTCATTAATGAGCTTGAAAATAACCCTGCCGCCAACATCGGCATTTGGCATAGTAAAGATAAGCTGGGCGTCAACTTGCTCGAGAGCCGCAAGTAACTCAACCATTTGAGAATCAGCTGAGCCGCAGCTGAGTCCAGTCTCCGGGTGAAAAGTTATTAGCAACGTTTTCTCACTAATGGATATACCTAACAAGCTCTCCAGCGAATTTTTACTTAACAGGCTTGCACTCAACGCAGCATCAACCCCAAAACCTCCAACATTCCAAACAGAGGCTGGGTCTTCACCTAACTGTATGACTCTCTGCCGATACGGTTCAGCGGCCGTAAAATGCAGGTGAGCCATTTTAGTAATCGCGTGCCTGATACTGTCGTCTACTGACCCAAGTGTGAGCTCTCCACCATGTGCGTGAGCAATTGGAATACCGGCCATCATGGCGCTCGTTGCTGCAGAAAATATTTCGAAGCGATCCCCTAACACCAAGATTAGATCTGGTTTCAGCGTGGCAAACGCGTCAGCGAATCCAGAGATACCAATGCCAACTGACTTGGACACCGCCACTGATGTGTCAGATCCTAAGAGCATGTCCACTTTTTGATCGATTCGAAAACCATCTGACTCTATGCATTGCCAGGTGCTACCGAACTCACTGGTCAAATGCATGCCTGTGGCTATGATCTGCAGGTCACAAACTTGGGACTTGAGCAGATTTTCCATCACTCCTTTTAACAGACCATAATCTGCGCGCGATCCAGTAACTACACAAATCTTTTTCATAACGTAATGCGCTCATCTATCTGAAACGAACGACTGGCGCGCCTTCCAAGCACCCTATCCCAGAGCATTGGCGAAAGGCCTGTTCCGGGCCGTTTTACCGTAAGGTTTTCCTCAGTAAAGGCCTCCCCCTCTTCAATGGGTGTCGCGGCTACGATTGATTTTCGGACCAATGCGACATTTTTCTTTTCGCTTGATGTGCACATTTTTTGATCACTACCCAAGGCAGTCTCAATTTTTCGAATTGCATCAATCATCAGCTTAAGATCAACGGGCTCCAGACTCGCCCTGTGATCTGGCCCGGGGAGGTTCTTGTCCAACGTAAAATGCTTCTCTATCACCTTTGCACCAAGTGCCACTGCGGCAATTGCCACCTCAACCCCCTCGGTATGATCCGAGTAGCCCACCCTCACATCAAAGCTAGAGGCCATGGCGTCCATGGCACGCAGATTTACATCATGTATTGGGGCCGGGTACTCAGTGGTACAGTGAAGAAGCGTGATCTTTTCCTTAGGAAGTCCGGCGATTTCGAGGGACTCAATAGCTGCTCCAACCTCCGAGAGTTCTGCCATGCCGGTCGAAACTATGACCTCTTCCCCAAAGGAAGCGATTCTTCTCATAAGAGGCAAGTTAGTTATCTCACCCGACGGGATTTTGAATCGACGAACACCCAGATCTGCCAAGAGCTGCAGGCTACCAAAGTCGAAGCCAGTCGAAAAAAATTCTATACCCTTCTCAGCGCAATGCCTCATTAGAGCAAGATGATCGTCTCGGCTCAGCTGGAGGCGCTCCAGCAGTGCCAATTGATCGCCAGCACCGCCATTTTTTTCGCTTAACCCGCCTGTACGCTGATACTGCGCCAGCTCAGCCTCGGAAGTTGCCAGCGAAGACGCATGGAAGCTCTGAAATTTGACGATATCTGCTCCAGCCTCCGCGGCGACATCAACAAGCTTGAGCGCTTGATTCAAGTCACCGTCATGGTTCACGCCTGCTTCGGCAATGATCAGCACTTTGTCAGATTGAGACTCAATCATGTCGCCATGCCAATTGCTGCTTGCTGACCTTTCAACACCGTGCCGTCGGGTAGGTTTGTTCGAACAATAGTCCCCGCGCCTATAAGACAACCATCGCCAATATCAATGCCGTTGTGAATCACAGCGCCTGAGCCAATAAAACATCTCTGACCGATCTGAGCTCCACCATTTACGAACGCGCCAGTGGCTATGTGCGTATGATTTCCGATCTTTGCATCGTGCTCGACGAGTGCCTTCGTATTAATAATGCAGTTTTCCCCGACTTCTGCACTGCAATTAACAATGGCTTCATGCATTACAGTAGTGCCTGCGCCAACTCTTGCGTGACGAGACAGGTAAGCTCGGGGCGAGACGACTGTAGGCATTTCAGCACCCGCCTCTTTGGCATATCGGTAAAGCTTCTCTCTCGGTTCCGAGGTTTTAATCTGGCCAATTGTTATCACAACTGCACAATTTTGCTCGATAAATGCAGGCAGATCGTGATCGCTACCGAGCAGCGGATAACCCATAAGATTGGAACAAGAAAATCCTTCTTTTTCCAAAACGCCTAGGATGGAATAGAGGCCGGTCTGCTCGATAACGTCAATTACCGACCGGCAATGCCCTCCGCCACCTAAGAGAACAACGGCACTCATTGCAATAAGTCCTCTAAGTGCGGAGAGGACGGTAAGTTAATGATCCGGCCAGCATAGTCTTCTGTGATAGGTAATTTTGCGCGGGGAGCTTGTGCATACATGACTTGCTGATGCATAGGCTTCCAAATAGGCCTTGCCATGAAACCAAGTTTGTGAAGCTCTTTTAAAACAGCATCTCTATAGCCAGCCGCAACTGAATCAAGAATTATTGCGTTCAGCCAATAGTTTGATGTTGCATAACTAGGTTCTGTCAGCACCCTCAATCCGTCTTGGTCCCAGAAAGCGCTTTCATAGGCGGCCGCTAGGTTGCGCTTTGATGCTATACGAGTCGCTAAATCCATCAATTGCGAAACACCAAGTGCCGCATTGAGGTTGGGCATGCGATAGTTGTATCCCACACTATCGTGTTCAAACTCCCACGGATGAACTAGCTTAGCTGTCGAGGATAGATGGCGGGCTAAGTCAGCTGTCTTGCTGTCGTTAGTTACGACCGCTCCACCACCACCAGTTGTAAGTATCTTGTTGCCATTAAAGCTAAAAGCGGCAGCATGACCCAAACTACCGCAGTGCTTTTGCTTGTATTGACTTCCCAGCGCTTCAGCAGCGTCTTCGATCACGGGAAGATCAAAAGTATTCGCAACCGCATTCAAGTCATCCATCGCTACAGGATGGCCAAATACATGTACCGGAACGATGGCCGAAATGCGGCGACCAGTCTCTTTATTGAAAAATCCCTCACTGGTCTGTCGACCAATTTTTTTCAAGTGTCGTTCGAGAGCATGAGAATCAATCCCAAGGGATCGATCTTCGACGTCCACAAAATGAGGAACCGCATTTAGGTGGCTGACCGCATTAGCTGTTGCTACAAAAGTCAGACTGGGTATCAACACCTCGCTACCTGGATCAACACCCACCACCTTGAGAGCAACTTCCAAAGCAGCAGTGCCGTTTACCATCGCAACGGCATACTTTACTCCACATGCCGCTGCCAATTTGGCCTCAAACTGGCGAACGTACTCACCGACAGAGGAGACATAAGTTGATCGCAGACACTCTAAAACTAATTTTTCAGCTTGAGTGTTGAATCGTGGCTCGTGCAGAGCAATATCAGCATCTCGATGCGGAAACATCGCATCTAGCCTCCGAGCTATCTCGGTGGGTAAGTCAGCACAAAAACGACTGCTGATGGCTGGCGCAGAGATATTCATAGGTTGTAAGCACTGGGTTTGTAGTGCGCGAGATTTACGGGGTCTTGAAACCATTCAGCGGTCTCTAAAAGAGCTCTGCTAAAGCCCTCGCGCCCTGCATATTCTGGTTCCCACCCAAACAATTCCTGTGCGCGTGAGGTACACGCAACCAAGCGCTCTACCTCTGATGCAGCGGGCCGTTCTCGCAGATTGTCTTGGATAACCGTAATAGACGCTCCCATTAGGTCTGAGAGAAGCTCGACCGTTTCTCCAATCGATATTTCATGACCAGTACCGATATTGGCCACCTCGCCGAAGCAGCGATCTGTATTCATTATTTGAATGAAGCCCCGGGAAGTATCCGCAACAAAAGTAAAGTCTCGAGTCGGGTGTAACGAACCAAGCTTTATTTCTTCTTGCCCTGACGCAATTTGTCCTATGACTGTCGGTATAACGGCCCGAGCGGATTGCCGAGGACCAAAGGTGTTGAATGGCCGCAAAATAGAAACCGGCAGATTGAAAGATCTGTGAAAGGCTAGCGCCATTTGGTCAGAGGCCACTTTTGTAGCGGCATATGGAGACTGCGCGTTAAGAGGATGGGACTCTGAGATAGGAACAAATTGGGCGGTTCCGTAAGTTTCGGAAGTCGAAGTGCAAACCAGGTGCTCAACAGAGTGTCTTCGAGCGCTCTGTAAGACATTGAGCGTCCCTGTCACGTTGGTTTGTACATATGCATCCGGACTGCTATAGCTGAAAGGAATTGCGATTAGTGCCGCCAAGTGCAGCACGTGGCTACAACCTTCGACTGCGCTGTCTACACCAATCGGATCTCGGATATCACCGGCCACCACCTCTATATGGTCCAGAACATCCTTAGATAAGCTATCTAGCCAACCCCACGAGTTAAATGAATTGTAGTAAACGAACGCACGGGTCTCGTAGCCTTCTGACACAAGCTGCTCAGTAAGATGGGATCCTATAAATCCGTCCGCACCTGTAACTAATACTTTCTTCACCATGACCGTTCTGCCAATAACTGCTCAGCTCTATCCTTCTATTAAGCGACCACAATCCCACACCGTCTCCACATCGAATGCCACACATCAAGACCCTAGGGCTGTTTTGAAAACCCCCTCATCTAACGAGCCTACTTATTAAAATTACCCATATTGCTCCAGGTGTCGGATAACGATTCACGAGTGCTATTAAGTTGTTTGACAAGAGATTCCATTACGCTGAACTGAGATACATACCGCTCATAAAGCGCTTCCATCCTGGCCTCGAGCTCCAACAAATCTTTACTGTATGTTGACAACTCCTTCCTGGCTGATTCTGTTCGCTGGGCAAAGATGCCATCGATCGAATCAGTTAAAACTTCAAGCTTGATGACGGCGTCAGTAGCAAGACCTTGCGATTGACCGTCATAACGAGATTGATTGGATGTTCCAGCAGATAGCATTTTCGAAAGATCATTGAAGTTAGAGGACGCCACTGAGTCATAAGTCGACTCTGTAAAGGAAAGACTTCCATCTGCCGTTAGATTGACACCGATGTCTCTAAGGCCAGTAATGCCATTAGACGGCGTTGATGAGTCTTGAGTGATGGCCTGATAAACTGTGTCCCTCACAGTCCGGATGACCGATAGATCCCTCGCAAGAGAGCCTCCAACCTCTTCTTCCTCAGACTCGGGATCAGACAACTCGTCCAAAGCAAACTGGACATCGTTATATGTGGCCACCAAGCTCTGTAATTTTACTTTTAAGGTATCTCTATCTGCTGTGACATTGACGGAAGTGCTGGCTCCACCCGTGTGAGTGCCATTCAAAGACAGCGTCACCCCTGAAATTACATCCGTTAATACATTCGTAGATCTAGACAAACTTAGGCCGTTGTATACAAAGCTTGCATTTGCGGGATTTTGAGCGGATTTCACGCCTGCACTATCCTGCGAGTTGCCATTGCTAGTGTCGTGAAATCCCAGATCTGAGTCACTTAAAGTTGACGAAACCACAAAGGTGTTGGTCGATCCGGTAGCCCCCTCCAAGACAATTCGATAGCTAGTGGCGGCCGCATCAGTCGCAACAAGTGAAGCGGTATATCCAGCGCCAGCAGCATTAATGGCACTTACCACACCAGCTGGAGTGTCATTTCCAGAAGAAACATTGATTGTAGAAGCGGTTCCAGACCCCGGTGTTATTGTCAGAGTAAAAGCACCACCACTATTCAGTGCTTGAGTAGTGGACGAATATTGGTTTGACACATTTCTTTGAGCCTGAGCCAAACTAGAAACACTGATATCTGAAATACCAGTCAAAGCTGAACCATCGGTTGCAGTCACGGACACTTTGCTAGTGTCAGCACTTGTGGCTACTGGAATGGCCAACTCCACCGCATCGTTTAAGCCATTGAACTCATCTATCAATTCTTGCACGTTAAATTTTAAAACTGCCAAACCAGAAATCTTGGCTTCTGTTTTTAGCTTTGACTCATTAATCCTCTCCTCTGCGGGCACCTGTTCCACATCAGTAAGATCACGCGCCAATTTTAGGATATCGATTCCAGAGCCACCGCCGAGGCTGGTCATGACAGATGAGGCGATACTTTCAGTAGCCATAACTAGTTACTCAATTAATCCGCGACACAAAAGTCATCGAATGAAATTAAAGAGGGTTAATTGGCTGAGTTTCGCAAAGCTAGCCTGTAACGCCTGCAAAGCTACTGACTCCTGCGTAAGCTCTGTAACGGCAGTCGCATAATCAAGATCATCCTCTCTAAGAAGTAACTCATCTATTCGAAGTTCCGTGTCTTCGATGATGGTTCGTTGAGACTCGATAGCTGCGACTCGACTCGCCATCGTTCCATACGACACTGTTAGCTTGTTACTAATGGCTTCAACTTCGCTTATGGAGCCTCTAATCCCGCTCCCGTTATCACCATTTAGCTTAGTGACCAAATCATCAAGCGCTGCGAAATCAGCAGTGGAGAACAGTTCCGGTCCAATTGTATTAATAGACAATCGCCTGACGTCAGAAACATTTATCTGAAGCCGCCCATAGTCTCCGTTGTAAGTAACAACACCACTACTATTCTCCAAAAAAGCCGGCGCCTGCACCTTATTGCCAGAGAAAATGTAGTTGCCGTTAATGTCCTGGGTATTCGCGAGATTGAGTAGCTCGTCACGCAAGGCTTTGACCTCCGCCGCAATTACTGCTCGATCTTCCGCGGCGAGGGTGTCGTTACCACCTTGGACCGTTAGTTCGGTAATGCGTTGCATGATCTGAGTCATGGACGTCAAAACCGCCTCTTCAGACGTTAAACGCGTCTGCGCAGCATCCACGTTCTTGCTGTAGACAGCCTGTCTTTCCTTACCGCTTTCCAAGCGAGAGATCAGATCAGCCTTGGACGGATTTTCACTAGGATGCAAGAGCTGCTTTCCTGAGCCAAGCTTCGCCTGCACCTCGGCAACCTTGTTTTGTCGAGCTTGTAGCTGGTCAGCATTAGTCTTGTAGTATTGAGCTGTGGAAATTCTCATGCCCTATCACCCTGCCTGGAGTAACGTATCGAACAAACGCTGCGACATTTGAATAACTTGTGCTGCCGCCTGATACGCCTGCTGAAAACGAATTAAGTTTGCCGCCTCCTCGTCCAAGTTCACGCCAACTGCTGACTGCCTGCTCTCTTCAGCTTGATCGCGGATGACGGTCATAGCCTCTTTTCCTAACTCAGCCATTTGCGCTCGTGAACCGGCACCGGTGACTAAATCTCGATAAGCTTCAGAAAAAGTCTGGCCAGCTATTGTTGGTGCTTTGCCTAGTTCAATTAGCCTAAGAATATTTTCATTACTACCCAGACCGTCAGTATTGTTGTCTATGGAAAAGCTATCCCCAGATTTAGGGATGTTATCGAACGCCACCTTGATGCCCTGAAAATCGATATCAGAGCCAGGTGTATATAGCCTCGTCGCGACAACCGTATCTGTGGTTGTGTCGGTAATTGTGTAAACGGTGTCCGAGGTGAAATTAATCCGGAATGGCGATGCTGGGTAAGTTTGCACCTGTGCATTGGCTGCGGAGGTCTTTACCGAAGTCTGTACCGAACCTGATCCAGTAACGAAAATTGCCAAATCGTCAGGCACCTCTCCATCGATTATCACACCGGTCTCTAACGCCATCCGACCTAGATTGGCTGGCGTGCCTGTGCCCGACAAAGTGAGCGCTATTTCACTGGGCTTGTTCAATCCGACTGTCTGATTGTTAAGGTCGTTAAACCCAAAATCCGTGTCTGGATCGGAAGAACTTCCTGAGAGTGGCCGCCCCTGTGCATCAACGGGCTTGTAGTTTGTCACCGTAGAGGAGACAGAAAATTGCCTGCCTGCCGACGTGGTATCGCGCAACGTTATGCGATACTGCGATCCCTCGGACAAAAGTACTGCCTCTACTCCGGTAATCGTATTAATGGCGGTAACAATTCCCTGAGGTGTATCGCTGCCAGCAGCAACCGTGACAGTAGTGGCACTACCTCCGACTGGTGTAACCGTAATGTTGAAGGTACTCCCAGCATTCAACGATTGCGTTGCTGAAGAAAAAGTATTGGAGACAGCCTGCTCACCTGTTGCAGAGATCTCATAACTACCTTCATAAACCCCTGTTACCAGGCCCAGAGCAGTCAAACCGGTTGCCCCGCCGGACAAACCAAGCTCAATGTTCTTACCTTCATGTCCCGACGCGTTTGAGAGGACCAATCCCGTCTCGCCAAGCCAGTTAGCGCGAACTCCGCTTTGGTCAGATTTGGCGTTGATGGCCTGAATCATTTGGCCCAGTTTGGTGGTATTGCTATAGGTAATCGCGACGTCATTTATTAATAACCCGCTTCGGGTTGAATCAATAGCTTCCACTTGGACTTCATTATGCGCAGTGGCGCGCACGTTGACAGACCTCAACTTCTTGAACTCCTCGTTGAAGTACGTTGCCATATCGGCTGCAGATAGCGGATCGGATGAGGAATGGGTAAGTGCGCCGAGTGCGATAGTTTCCTTCACATTCCCAGCCGAATCTGCCGACGAACTACTCGGATCATAATATTTGGTGCTGAAATTTAAGGCATTTGCAGCCACCAATGTTCCGGTGCCTGAGGCCGACACCTTCTTTGACGTAATTTGCGCAGGTTCAGTCACACTTACAGTTGTGCGTAATCTAGTATCCGCACTCACCGTGGGAACATTTTTCAAGCTAGCCTTACCAGACACACCAAACTCTACGCTGGTGTCTAAATAGGCCGCCGCTCCTGTTCTATTGAGGTAAGTAGTTGTGTAAGCGCCCGCTCCAAATCCTGTATCGAGCGACATTAGTGCGTTAGCTTCGGACGTGGAGATTGTAGCCGTGCCCGCAATATGCACGCCTTCTTTTGTGAGCACCTGGATGTGCTGATCAGCATCTTTCTGTATGTCAAAAGACACTTCAGCTCCAACTGTTCCTCTAGAAATTTGGACCGCCGGCCGGAGGCCATCAGCTTTCACCGTAATATCTGCTCGCGACTCACCCGCACTCCGGTTGCTTACGGAGTACCCATACTGAAAACCGGCGGGCCGGTCTTTGACTGGAATAACGGAAAGTGAAGCCTCAGTTTCGGAAGTATTACTGGCCCCTGGCGTTTGCCGCATGGTAGCTGCTACGGCGATCCTATTTATGTCCTTAACCATCAATTCAAAGGTTTGTGCGGGTCGATCTTTCGGATGGAGCAATAGCACGTCTCCATTCCTTGGATCACCCACGAGCGAAAACTTTATGCCTAATGCGACCTGATCTTCGCCCGACGGAACTTCACCAATTCGCTCTTTCGTGAGCAGGTTACGTATGTCCCAGCTATCCGTTGCCTCTCGATAAATCAATTCGATAGCCTCAGACGGGGATTTCAGGACATCTTCTACTTTCGCGGCTGCAGACAACGTGCCATTTACGTTGTCTGTTGAGATATCAAAGGTTGCAGTTGTTCTAAAAAGATCTGCACCGAACTCTCCGTTGGCGTCGAGGCCGTCCCGATGAATTTTGTTGACCTCGTCTGCAATTGTTCTCGCTAAATAATCAAGTCCAATCCTGACGGGTCGCAAGACGTCGGTGCGGAAAGCTAGTGAACCGCCAATCGCACCCTCTGGAGCTCCCGGTAGAGGTCGGTTCACACCATAGGGGTCAAGCAGCAGCCGAAGATCGGAGCCTCCACTTTTGTCATTCGAGACTATTTCAACCGGTTTAGCGTCATTGGCAGTTACTATCTCGTAGCCCCTACCAACACCACCAAAGTTCACTTGCACTTGCCCGTTGGGCAATTCGGTAACACCAAGCTTTACCAGCTCGGACATCTTCCGGAGTATGGTGTCTCGCTCATCGAGCATGCCTGGTGGTTGCTCTATCACTTTGGATTTGCGATTCAGCTGCTTATTGATTTTTAAGAGCTGCTCTGAAAGTGCGTTTAATTCTTCAACAGACTGTCGCAGAGACAACTGGGATTCGACCCCAATGTTATCCACCTGCGATGAGATATCTTTGAAACGGCCAGCCAACACCTCTGCGGAATTCAGAAAATCTGTTCTTAAAGGGGAAGATCGAGGGTCCGTGCTTAGCTGTTCAGCAGCGTTGAAGAAAGCATCCAGTGCAGAGGATATACTTACCGCGCCAGTACCCATTATGTCGACTATCCGATTGGTGTAATCGATGACAGGTTCGTTAGCCTGGAGATCGCTAGTTGCATCTCTCAATGATCGCTCAACGAATTCGTCATAGGCCCGTGCCACAGCTTCCGCCTGAGCGCCCGATCCAAAACTGAAGACGCCTTCCTCAACCGGAAAGCTCTCGCCAATTCGGAGTTCTCGCCTTGAGTAGCCAGGTGTATTGACGTTTGCGATATTGTTACTGGTCGTGGAAAGCGCCTGCCGATACGCATTAACTGCCCCACTCCCAATTGCGAGGATATCAACCATCTATCGTTGCCTCGCTTCAGCGGATGGCGGCAAGTGACTGATACGCACTTACCCCCATACCTTTGCGGGATGTCGCGACTCCGCCAGGGTTCTCTAGTTGCTGAACTAACCAGTCGGTAATCCCAATTCCCTGAGATTTAGCTAATGAAGACGAGAGTTCAGCATCAAACATCTCCTCATAGCTATCGCCAGCACTTGACTCCCATAGCCCACTCTTAAAACCCTCGCCTGCATCACGCATGGACTTCAGCATCATTTGAATGAAGAAAGCTTCAAACTGCTGACCAACTTCTCGGGCCGCCGACATTTGGTCTTTCTCTGCTTTCGCACGTAGCTTGGCGAGGCCTTGAAAGTCGCTGTAGCTTGAGACCACATTGTCCATCAAATCACCACCAACTCAGCCTTCAGGCTACCGGCACTTTTGAGTGCCTCCAAAATTGCAATGAGTGATGTCGTTGAGGCGCCGCTTTGATTAATAGCATCGACTATATCTCTGAGATCGACAGTCTCATTGATTAGACCGGCGCCCAAATTATCTTCAGATACCTCTATTGAAGAATTGGCAACATCACGAGTCTCGCCACCTTCGCCGCTGAATGGGCCTGGCTGCGACACCTCATTCAACGTAGATACACTGACATTCACGGTGCCGTGGGCCACTGCAGCTGCGGAAATCTTTACTTGCTGATTAATGACCACCGTCCCGGTCCGTGAATTGATGACCACCTTGGCCGCGGGAATACCGGGTTCCACGTTCAGATTCTCGATCATGCCGACAAAACTCACCCGCTCCGAGAGCCCAACAGGGGCGCGGACCGCAAGGGAGACTCCGTCCATTGCAAAGGCAGTGCCTTCACCAAAGACTTCGTTAATCTTCTCGGTGATGGCTGCAGTGGTGGAGAAATCGTTGCTATTGACGTTAAAGATCAGGTGATCGCTCTTATCAAAGGAGTTATCCACCTGACGCTCGACTGTGGCGCCGTCGGGAATGCGCCCCGAGGTTGGAATACCAATCTGTATGCTGGTGCCATTTTGCTCTTCCATGACACC
>CESZ01044806.1_pt1 | contig 14145 bp, 8 predicted proteins | sample 531081 | NCBI WGS metagenome assembly CESZ01 (sample SAMEA2621260, study PRJEB7988) | marine metagenome | biome: marine biome (ENVO:00000447); feature: surface water layer (ENVO:00002042); material: "saline water (ENVO:00002010), including plankton (ENVO:xxxxxxxx)" | depth 5 m | reverse complement strand
GAACTGAAACCGATAACGAGTACAGTGCTGGTACCTGGATTGAAGCTCCTGGTTTTAATATTCCTATCAAGATTGATAAAACTACAATGCCTCATGCATTGACAATCAATCCTAATGGAAGTTTCAGCTTCGCTCCTTGGCCACACTGGGAAGATAGGTTAGTAGGTGATGAGGTTACTAACCCAACACCTCACTTTATCTCTACAACTGGTGGTATTAACAGATACATTAAAGACATCTTTGTCTACCGTAACCGTTTAGGTTTCTTGACTGAAGACTACGTAAGCTTGAGTAAAGCTGGTGAGTTCTTTAACTTCTTCGCTAAATCCGCTGTCGCTTCAGGTAACGATGACCCTATTGATATTTCTGTTTCTGACAATGATAGTCCTAGCCTTAACTATGTGAGTAAGGAGACTGCTGGTTTGCTGTTGTACGGTAAAACTGGTCAGTACCTGCTGGCAACTGACTCTGACATCCTATCTCCAACTACTGCTAAAATTAACAAAGTGGCTGGTTACGAGGCTGATATGGACAACCCAGCTATTAGCCTTGGTTCTACGACTGCGTTTATCTCTAAGACAGCAAGTACAACTAAGATGTTTGAGCTGCTAAAAGTTAACGCTCTTGAACCTCCTCAAAGTATTGAACAGACACGGACAGTTCCAGAACTGGTACCTACTGATGTAGACTCTATTGTAGGATCTCCTGACGTTGGTTTGGTGTCGTTTGGTAAGGTTGGTACAAAAGATCTTTATCACTTTAACTATCTCAGAGCTGCTGACCAAGAGATTGGTAGTGCTTGGTATAGATGGAAACTACCTGGTAACCTAGAACATCAATTCTTTGACGGTAACTCCTACCACACTATTCTCCGTACCGATAACAATGAGCACGTTGTTGTATCTTTTGACGTTGCTCAAAGTTCTACTGACGGTGTGTTGAGTTTGGAGAGTGGTAAGAAGACTGACCTTCACCTGGATGTATTCCAAAACAACCCATTCACTACTTACACGGAAGTGGCTGGTGGTAGCTATGTTAACAAGACAAAGGTTTACCTACCTACTGCTAAAGTCACAGGCCTTAAATTGGTTGTTGTGATGTACTCAAACCGGTCACAGGTGTTCGATGAGGACAATGTGACATACACAACAGGGAGTGACTCGTATGGCGATTATGTCGAAGTTTCCGGTGATTGGCGAGGCTCTGATGTATTTATTGGTTATAAGTTTGATATGTCGGTAGAGTTACCGAGAATGTATTACAAGAAATCAGAGAACCAGCAAGTCAGCTCTGATATTGATGCTGACCTGATCCTTCACCGTCTACGTGTGAAGACTGGTTTGACTGGTCCGGTTGATTATAAGATTAAAATTATTGGTATCCCAGTGCGAACTAGCACTGTATCGGTCACACCTCCTGAGCAGTATCTACTGAACAGTACTAACATGACCGAGAGTGCTGTGCATGACGTTCCTGTCTATCAGCGCAACAACAACACTACTATTACTATTCAAAGTAATACAGCATTCCCTACTACTATTGAATCGATCAACTGGGAAGGGCGCTATTCGACTAATTATTATAGGAGGAGTTAATGGCCTGGAATCTTCTGGCTACATTTGCACTGCAAGCAGGGTCCAGTATTTTTAACCGGGCCATGAATAACGACAAGGCGAACCGGCAAAAGGAATCGCTGCGTCGTATGGATAAATTAAAATTTCAACAAGAGCGTGGTAAGTATCTTGATGAATTTAATCAGGCAACTGAGCAAGTTCATTTCTACAACCAAGCTCTTGTTGCACAGCATAACGCACGTGTTAATCAATACAACACGAACGTAGCTCAGCTAGCTGATGAGGAAACAAGAGCTTACAATGATGCCCAGATGCAGGCTAACGGCGAGGTTGCAGAGTTTATGGAGGAGAACATTGATCTCCTTAAAAACTACGTACAGCAATCTGGTACGTTAGCCGCAAAGGGTATCAACAGTGCCTCAGCTAAGCTGGCTGAAATGAAGAATATGGAAGGAGGATTTTTAGACGCTAGGAGACGAACACGTACGGGTGCGTTAAATGATCTTGGACAAGTAGTGCGTACTATCGAGAAGATTGAGTATGTTGGAAATGCTCAACGTGATGCATGGTATGCAGCAGTCAAAGATAAACCAACCCTTAGACCGTATCCTAGGATGGGTGCTCTACCCAGCTATAAAACTCCAAGCCATCTGAAGGCCAACCGTTTGGGCTTCAAAGATATTGCACCAGACCTCCTTAAAGCGGGTGTTGCTACGGCGACTCCATACCTCATGAAAAATGTATTCGGGGGTCAGCAAATAACTGAAGACGTTACAGACGGTTTTGGGAATATATCCAATCCTGGGAATGAAGTTGCTGGTTATCAAGGACCACCTACACCTGGTAGCTCCGCACACAGCAGTTTATTAGATTAACTGAATGGCTCAACAAGACACAATATTCTCCACTAAGGTGGGGTATAAAGCAGATCAATATGATCTAAATCCGACTAAAGGTGCCAGAACGCCGGACACGTCCGCACAGGCTGCACAGCCGTTCAAGGTACAGATGGAAGCATCCCAGCTACAATTTGAGCTAAACAAAGTAGCACGGGATTTAGACAATCAAATAGCGTTAAACGAGGCAGCATCGAAAACTCCTGAGGAAACTTTCCTTAGTAAACTCGCACCATTCTCTGACACAATTAACAGTGTCATTGAGGGTATTCAAAAGCGAAGACTTGATGATCGCCGGAAAGAAGCTCAAAGCGCTGCAGCAGACGCTGCTCGATTTGCCATGGAATTCGGAGGCGGCTATGCCGACCTTCGCAATGCCGGTGATGCAATCGATAAACTTGCTGATAAAGCAGCAAAAGAAGGTAAAGACTATCAAGTCATTGCACGCCTTCAAGACCTAGATCCAGAACAACAACACTGGGCTGCTAACTATTTACAAGAACAATCCGATAAAAGTTTTAAATCTGGTCTTGAAACTTTTTTACAAAGCGATCAACAGGTTACGCTTCCAAACGGTGCTGTTATTCTGCCACGGCAGGCAAACACTAAAGCGGAAGCTGCTGCTGTTATCGATGCCTACACTAGGAGTTTTCTCTCACGTTCAGGTATCGACCGTATGCCAATTGAGCTGCAAAGTGTAGCCAAACAAAAGATCGCTACCCATGCAAGTGACGCTCTTAGCAAACGTAATCTCCAAATTAATAAGCAACAAGGTGCGGCTTCAAAGTCACAAATCCTAAATGCTACAGTTGGAGGTATGTCGCTAGCTAAAGCCGCTAGGATGTATGGACGACTACCTGACGAAGAAACTGGTTTTGCAATTGGTCTAGGTCGAGGTTGGGAAAAACTAACTAATGATCTCTACCAACGCATTAAAGAAGGAGGTATTCCTGAAGACGTCTTGCTTAAAATGGAGCAAGAGATGGGTATTCAAGATCCCAATCGATTACTCAGCGATCCCAAAGAAAAGGGTTGGGTGTTCGATAAACTCTGGAAAGGGATGCGTGAGTACAATAAGCAGCAAGTTTCCATAAGTGAGTTTGATATAGCCCGTGAAGGTGATGTTAAACATGCGGAATTCCTGCAAATCTACCCGTCTGACGGGACCGGTGACATACCCAGTGAAGCTACTTTGACGGCTTTAAAGCAAGATGCTGAGGACCGTGGTATGAAACCAACCCATAAATACATTCGATTGTTGGATCGGTGGTCAAATGGTAACTCAATGGATGACATTGCTATTGACCGTGAGGTTCAAACTCTACGAATGAGGGCTGCAAATGGTCACCCAATTGATCCACTAACTGTATCTCCACAAGCTTACTCACAAGTTAAAGATCTTCTCGATGGTCCTACGGGTAACAATACACTAAGAAAACTAGCTGGTTCTAAAGAAGCACTGACTTCTGTTAAAACGTTCCTTAATTCTGGTACTAACCCAGGTGATGGCAACGGTTTGGCTTTGAAACTAAACATGCTTGGTAAATCAGAATCAGCTACTGGTGACATTCTTGCTGGCGAAGCAGAGAAGATTTACTATGAACAGCTTAAAATTTTAGAGCAAGATAATCCTAAAAGCCCAAACAACCCAAAACAAGCTGCTCAACTCACCATGGATCTTATAACCTCTGGTGCTAAGAGTCAAAACAGCGTGTTTTATTGGAATCAGTCTGGTATGGATGAAGCTGACAAGTTTCCAAATGCCTTTAAATTGACTGGTGAATCTGGTGAAGTGCTGTCTAGTAACTACACAATTGGACCTACTGTAACTCCGTGGGCACGTCTTCAACGTCAAAAACATGACCTTAAAGTTAAAGCTGCTAAAGCTGGTAACTGGGGTGTATTGTTTAAAGAGGGTGAATGGCAAAAGTGGACTTCTGTTGAAGCACTACAACAAGCTGAACAGGCATTAATAAGAGGTGCAAAGATTCCTGATGGTACTGGTCTCGATTTGGTGGCTTCTATTCTCCCCAGGCAGAATGGTAAAACCGTTACAATCTTGCAAGTTTACGATCATATTGCTAAGTCTACTGGTTTAGTACAACCTATCGAACAGATTGCTACAGTTAACCCTAACAACACCTTTGCAGCTGATCAAGCTGTTCTGACAAGGATGGGTAACATTCAAAGTACTAAGGGACGTGAGCGAGCTGCTGGTTACTACACCGCACCACAAACAGTTACTGATGGAACAGATCAAGCTACAATAGATGGAGCTACTGGTGGTCCAGAAGGTTCAATGGCTGAATGGCTAGGACAACCGGATGCACCAATGGCATTAGAATCATTCTTCCAAACTCCCGAGGCTTACGATCAAGAGAAATTCCTTGCTGCTGTACAGTTAATGATTCGGAAATTCGGTGAAGATGCTGTACGAGCTGCTATTGAAGCTAAAGGAGGAGAACTACTATGATGGAAGAACTAAATTTAGAAATGTCGAATGCGGAACAGCAATCGATTATAAACCCGGTAACACCTGAGTTACCTGAAGAACAACCAGAACTTCCTCCTGCTCCCCAAGTAGAACAAGTAGAATCTAAGGAGGATCGTTTTGGAGGAGAGAAACCTCAAATTGACCCAGCTGCATTTGCAGGTGTCAGGTCTGTTGGGTTCAGTGAAGAGCAAGACGCCGTTATCATGGGCGAAGCGGAAGGTGCTGCAGCAGTACCTCTTGGTCCAGTTGACTTTGGTATTGATGCTTTATATGCTCTATCTAAAGGTTCGATTGACATTCCTAAGCCACCAGAGTTTGAAAACGAAGCTTTCCAAGCTATCCGAAACTTAAGTGGTCTTATCCTACCTTCTATTTGGTTAGGTGGTCTTACTCAGGTTGGCGGTATGGGAGCACAAAGCGCTATGCTACGTGCTGCTGGTAGAGGAAATGTACCTGCTAAGTATTTGTCTCGCCTTGGTGCTGACAAGTTGTTTGAGAAATTTGCACTTTTAGGTATCACATTTGGTGCCGGTGGAGCTGTAGATAACATTCACAAAGTTAACCAAGAAGACGATACCTTTGCTACATGGCTTAAGTCTCAACTACCTGAACGGTTTAAGTTTATGATTCCAGAACACCTGGAAACTTTACCGTCAGATAGTGCTGATATTAGACAAAAGAAGAACGTGCTAGAGGGGATGACCTTCAATGCCGTTGCTGAATTCCTACCAGCTGCTGCTAAATTCTTCCACGCTCTCAAGCGTAAAGATGAAGCGCTGCAGTTTATTGGAAAGGATGCCCAGGGTGAAGCCTTTCAGAAGCGCCTAGACGAGGCTGCAACGCGTGAAACGTTGGAGCTTGAGGCAATGGGTATGATGGAAGCTTCGCAGTCCGGGGATGACCTGCTAGACGCCGCAGAGATCGCTCGTGAAAGCTATGAGCGAGCCATGCTGCTGCGTGCCGACGATTTGGATGAGATGGCTGCCTATAGCCGCACTGTACAACCAAGTCTGGATGAGCCCATGTTGGGTACTCATCGTGAAGCATTCAATATGCATGAAGAAGCTGCACTTACAGTAGACGATCTCGGAGCTGCTGGAGCTGCTGCTGACCAAGCACGTATTGTTAAAAACGAGGGTACCGTTCACGGTAGACTTCGCAACATGATTAGCGAAACTGCTCTGCGTACTGGTATCAATGTTGAAAATCTCACCCGCCGCACCCTACTTAACAATGTTAAAGAGACGCTATCGGAAGCCGGTCATTATGATCTTGGCAAGACGAAGTGGAAGGACATTGATAAAGCTAGTACTGAACTGGCTGAGTATCTCACTGATCCCATTGCTGATGGTCCTTTCCTTAAGGAACTCCTGAAAGATTACAAACAGATTACCCGTAATGTTGAGAACCTAGATGATGTCGGTTTAGCTGCTGTCACTAAAGCTTTGCGTTATTGGAATGATGAATTCTTTAATTTGGATGCTATGAAGGCAAGCGCCCTTCTACAGACATCCACTGCTGGTCAGATTGCTGACATTGCGGAAGGTGCACGTATCTTCGATTCCCCAGAAACTATTGAAAACGCTCAACGTATGATCATTGATCGTATGGAGCTGTTGACTCACGAAAAGCAAGTTGCTAGCTACCTACGTGGTTCTGCACTTAACTTTGTTAACGTGTTTAATCGTATGTGGAAGGGTTGGAAGAAATGGAAGAATCCTAAGGCAGCTTCAGAAGCTATGATTAAAGAGGCTGAGTCCTTGGGTCTTAAAGCTGAAGGTGCTATTCTAACTGCTGCTCAAAAGAACAAACAGTATTTCAATGAGCTGCGTGAACTGGCTAAAGAAAATCCAGAGTTCCTGCGTCCCTTCATGTTGGCTAATGAGCTGACAGATGGTGATGTTCACAGCATGTATCGCTTTAACGAATACATGAAAGGAAGTATGTCAGTATTCCGTAAGTTAATTTTCAACGCTGATCCTAAGGTTCAGTCTATGATTAACAACGGTGTTATGGCTAATGTCTATAACTCTCTGTTATCAGCTCCCCGTACACCTGCTATTGCTGCACTGTCTAACACTGCTATGCTGCTGCAAAAGCCTGCCAACGTAATGGCTGGTGGTATGCTGAGAGGTGACTGGGATACAGTTAAACGTGGTTGGTATACTTACCGAGCATTCTCTGAAACCATGCAGGAAGGATTCCGACACATGGCTTTGGTTTGGAATAAGTCGGTTCAAAACCCTGACGCTGTTCCTTATGTAATGCGTGAAAACCATTATCTCTTAGACGCTCAACGCATGGAGTTAATGGAAGAGACAGCTAAAGCTTCTGAAGAACAAGGTAATTTTGGTGTACGCTACTTCGTCAATATGATGAGGGATATGCGTGATCTTCAGAATCACCCTGTTGCTCGCTGGGGTACAAATGCCCTTGGAGCTCTTGACGGCTTTGGACGTGCTGTAATTGCTAACGGTATCGCTAGAACTCGTGCCTATGATGAAGGTATTAAGTTCGGTGATATGCGACCTGAAACTTTAAAGAAGGCTCGAGATAATTATTTTAAAGAGATGCAAAATGACGCAGGATTTATCTTAGATCCTGAGGTTGAGTTTAGCGCTCGTGAAGTATCTATGAGTCTGGATCACCCTGTTGTTGATGCTATGACGGCATTGATTAACTATATTCCAGCAATGAAGCCATTCTTCATGTTTAACCGTACTGGTATTAACGTGTTGGGTGCTGGTTGGAATCACTCACCACTTTCCGCTTTTGTTGGTGACTACCACGAGATTGTCGGATTCCCTGGATATAAGCATTCAGAGGATGAAATCCGCCAAATCTTTGAAAAGCGTGGAATGGTTATTGATGAAAACATGGGAACTAAATTCCGTGCGTTGCAAGCTGAAATGGCTGGACGTGTTGCTGTATCTACCGCTATTACGGCAGGTATTGTTAACCTGGTCTTGGCAGATTCTTGCCACGGTGATGGTCATATGAACCCAGCTGTACAACGTGTACGGGATAAGATGAAGTGGGCACGGCGCAGCTGTCAGTCACCTATTGATGGTAACTGGTATAGCTACGAGGGCCTTGGTCCTGTTGCTGACCACATTGCTTTGGTTACCAATATTTCTGATAACTTCGATCAACTTGGTTTAGCGGAAACCGAGCAGATGCTTCAAAAGGCTACGTTTGTACTTGCATCGTCTTTGACTGATCGTACAGCGATGGCTGGTGTTGAACCGTTCTTTAAGATCCTTGGTGGTAGACCTGAAGATTTGGCACGCTTTGGTGCTCAAAACCTCAACGCTCTATTCCCACTGGCTGGTCTGCGTAATGCATTTGGTAAGTTGTTGTCTGAGGGTGACCGAGAGATGAACAACGACCTGATGGATGGTATTAAAAACCGTAACCGCTACCTCGATGTGCTTGATAAATCTGGTACGTTGCCAGCTAAATACAGCTGGATTGATGGCGAGTTGGTTGGTGGTGACTTAAGCATGTTTGAGCGTCTTTACAACTTTGTAAGTCCTCTACAGATTAGTCCTGGTTTGTCACCAGAAAAGCAATTTTTGGTTGACATTGAATACGATTCTACACCATCTTGGCTTAGGTCCTCCAAAGGCCATGAGTATACTAAAGAGCAGCGAAGTGAAGTAGCCAGCCTTATGGGTGAAGATGGTTATTTTAACCGTGAACTTAACCGTATTATGCGCAAATATAAGGACCGAGATTGGATTAAAAAAGTCCAAGATTTACGTGGTAAACCGTTTGTGATTGATCCACGTAATGGTCAAATGCGTACTGGTTTCACATCTGAAGAAGTTGATGTAACACTATACGATGGTTTATACAATGAAATTGACCGTGTGCTTGCTGTTGCCAAGCAACGTGCCGAAAACTTGATGGCTGATCGTGATGCAATTCGTCAGACTCGTATCGACTTTGATGTTAATAAGGCACGACAACTTCAAGGTAAATTACCACTTTTAAAGAATAAGTAATTATGACACTACAGTATTCAACTACAGAAGTCATTAACGTCGGCACTAACCTTGCGGTTAATTATGAGATTCCTTTCTCATTTGCGTGGCTTGACGAAAATGACATTAAAGTCTACCGTACAGACACTAACACACCCGTACCGGATGCCCAGTGGCAATTTAAAACTAGGCAATCCATTGAAATTATAGCCGGCAACTTTGCGGAAGGAGAGACGTACATTGTGCGTCGCGAAACCCAAGTTGACGAGCCGACCATTACATTTGCACCTGGATCAGCCATTCGTGCTGAAGACTTGAACAACAACCAGCTTCAGGTGCTGTATCAAGGTCAAGAACTAAATGAACGTTCTGTGGGTTCACAGGGTGTGACGTTTACTGGTACTGTTATTGTACCTCCAACGACATCTGCAACCCCGTCCAATGCTGCAGCAACTAAAGCATATGTTGATGCATCCCAGAACTATAACGATACACAATTAGCAAACTCTGTTTCTGCTGCTGCTGCGTCAGCAAGTACTGCAGACGGTCACCAGCAAACAGCTTCGACGGCAAAAGATGACGCTGTAGTTGCTAAAACTGCTGCTGAATCAGCAAGAGACGCTGCTAACAGTTATAGATCTTCTGCCGAAGCCGCACGTGATTCAGCTGAAAACTATGCAAACACTGCGGCTGCTTTCGCTGTTGACCCTGTATTTTATGGAGTCAAGCGCCATGTTGCAAACGGCAGAACTGTATTAAGAGTTGATTACAGCCTTAATACGTCTGTTGAAAATGCAACAGTGTATGATCCTGACAATTACAACTACAAAGACAAGGGTACTTGCTTCTTTGGTACTAATGGTTTGCTCTACACTTCTGGAACAAACATTGGTAAACCTAAATTCTCGTATCAACCTTCTGGACACGTTTACATACAACTACACGACTAATGGCATTTATTGATCTCGGAAAACTTAAATTTAATTGGCAGGGTGACTGGTCAGCCTCTACCGATTACGAAGTAGATGATGTTGTCTTTTACGACAACCATTCTTTTGTTTGCAGGGTTACACACACTGCTAGTGCTTCTGCTCCTTCTGCTAATCTCACTAACTGGGATTTAATGGCAGCTGGTGTCCACTTCAGGGAAGATGGAGACTGGGCTGGTGCAAGTACCTATTATCGTTACGACATTGTTCGTCACAACTCAAACCTCTATATTTTGAGTGGTGCAAACGATTCGACCAACCAAACCCCTGGCTCTGCTCCATGGAGTCTATTCCAAGCAGCTCCTGCTGGGAATGTGATGAACAACATCGGTGCTATGGAGTTCCGTAATAATGAGAACGCTACTAGCGAACTTGTTATTAACCCGACTGTTAACAAAGGTCTGACTGTTCAAGAGCAACCACGACAGACTTACTCAAGTTTGGCGTTTAGCTACGAAGAAGACGGAACTTACGGTAAGTCACTTAATACACCTGGCAGTATTGCTGCGGCAACCTATACTCAGACTGTTACCGCACAACGTTCTGGTAGCGGCTATGCAGCTGGTAGTTATATTATTACTGGCTCTGATCGTAACGGTGCAATTACCAAAAAACATGACCCTAATATTACTGTAAACATTGGAGACACTCTTGTCTTTAATAATTCAATGGGTGCTCACCCGCTAGACATTCGTGTTGCGGCTGGTGGAGCTCAAGTAACAACTGGTACTCTTACTAATGCAGGTACTACTGGTAATGTTACTTGGGTAACGACTGGTGTTGCTGCTGGTACTTACTACTATGAGTGTACTTCACACGCTGGTATGCTTGGTACCATTACTGTGGTTGATACTACTAATCCACAAGGTAGCAACACTGGTAACGGTACTATTGATGTTACTCGTGGCAAGTCTTACACTATTACCTTCTCTAGCAACCTGTCTAATGGTCAAAACTATGACCTTTACACTACTGCTGGCGGACACTCTACTGCAAACGACTCCGTAACTGCAGCAGAAGGTAACTCTGCGTTTACTAGCACTACTAACAGTGGTGTTGTGTGGACTACTGGTAGTACTCAAACTATTACGTTTACTCCTAATGAAACCACACCTGACGTGGTTTACATCGGTAACCGTAACAGCGCAATGACTAACAACTTGGTCATTAACGTACACGACATGGCTTATGTGCCATCATGGGGTACTGCTGCTCCTCAACAAGAACAGGGTGCAGGTATTGTTAATAACCGTGAGTTTACTCACTGGCAAGATTGGTATGCATACGGTGCAAGCGGTATTCAATCTGGTCTTGGTTATGACACAACTGATCACCAACGCCGTCCTCTTGGAGAATCTGATTCTCCTCTAGAATCTAGGCGTGTCGCCGCATCTCCTGGTTCTGTAAACTGGACGGTACCTGATAACGTTACACGAGTTCGCATTACTTGCGTTGGCGGTGGTGGTGGTGGTGGTAACTACAACAGTAACTACTACTCTGGTCACGGCGGTGGCGGTGGCGGATTTACCTCTGCTGAATATACTGTAACTGCTGGTACTGTTCTTGCTGTTACTCCTGGTAAAGGTGGTTATGGTGCACACTATCTGAGTAATACCGGTATTGTTTACGGTGGAAACGGTGGTACAACTCAAGTCACTGGTACTGGTGTAAGCATCTCAGCTAACTCTGGCCAAGGTGGCGGTTACTACTCCACTTATGCTGGTTCTGGAGCTTCTGCTGCAGTTCCTTCTGGTTCTGGTATTGATAGCTCTACTATTATCTCTAGTGCTGGTGGCCGAGGTGGCTACGGTTCTCAAAACGCCCACGGTTTTACTAATGAAGATTATCCAGCTGGAGGCGGCGGTTCTGCTGGCTCTATGTTTGGAAACGGCTTCAAAGGAGGCGACGGCGGTGGCGGCGGCTACAGTAGTCCTCACCCAGGTGGTGCTGGTATTGGCGGTGGCGGTGGTTTCTCCCGCGCAAGCGACACAACTACAAACTACTATGATGGTTGTGCTGGCTCAGGCGGTGGATCTTACGGCCCTGGCATTAGCGGTGGTCGTGGTGAAACGTCTGGTACTCCTTACGGTGGTAGCGGCGCACAGTTTGCTGAAGGTGGTGTTGGTGCTTTTGATTATCCTTTTGTCGCACCTTACGTTAATGACAAACAGACTCATTATGTTCGTGGACAAAACAGTGCAAGAATGTATTATACCGCCGGCCCTGGTAACGTAGCTGACCACTCTGTTAGTTTCGGTGCTCGTTACGGTGACGGTGAAGTAACTGGACCTGTTGGCGGTGTTGATGATACCAATACACTGAGAGATAAAATGCGGAAATATTTGGGCGATAAGCCTGCCGCAACTCGTGCTACTGGTGTAACTTTCCCAGTTAAAGCTTTCAATGGTGTTCTCGGACGCCTTTGGGGTGGCGGCGGTGCTGGTCATGGCTGTAAGAGTGTCGATCAAGGTCATAATGTTACCAATGAGGCAGTTGCTCATGCTGGTGGCTGCGGTGGCTCAGGCGGCGGTGGCGGTGGCGCTACTTGGACCTACTCCTGTTGGGCTGTTGGTAACACTCATGATGTAAGCACTTACCACGCTTGGGATGCAGCTAACCTGGCCTGGCGTGTTAAAGACTCTGCGCTCGATGATGCTCGTTACTACCGTGGTGCATACGGTGGTATGGGCGGCGCCCTTGGCGGCGGCGGATCAGGTGGTTCTTTCTTCCACTCTGGTCATGGTGGAATTGGTGGTGGAGGCGGCGGTGGTGCCGGCAACCACAGTTATTCCTCTTACAACGGTCGCGGTGGCGACGGTGGTGTAGGTTATGTTCTTATTGAATGGAAGTACGACGAATGAAACGTTACGCAATGATTGTAGACAGCAAAATTGCCGAAATGGCACTTAGTGCTGCTGTTTTTCCTGAAGGTTCTACCGTAGTAGAATGTCCTTCAGTTGATGATGATCCTACTGGTGATTACGAAGAAGGTGCAGGCTACGATGTAGAAACTTCTACTTTAACACCGTTGGATTGCTCTCCACCTGATGCAGCTACAGCGCTTGCTAGAGGTGACGTAGAAAACCCGGCTGCAATAATGCCTGCTGGGTCTCCCCCTCCTGCTGTATAATTATTTATTTTTCCACCCATGAGCGATTTTCAACACAATTTATTTTCTACTCCACTTTGGATTTCTAACCGTGACGGTAACGAGTTCAACGACAAAGTTGCTTCTCTAGCTTATAAGTTTAGAGATAATGCTGTTAACGCTGGACTCGTTTCTGACGGTTGGAGTGATTTTGAAAAGTCTTCTTCACAAGAAGATTTTAAAAGTAAAGGAGTTACTTCTTATTATTCTGACAATTTAGCTACTAATCCAGAATGGAAAGAAGTAGTAATAAGCATTCTTGATCAAGCTGAACAGACTTTAGGTTCTGAATATAAACTAGGCATGGAAAACATGTGGACAACGATTTACCCAGAAGAAGGGTTTATTCCAAAACACACACATCCTGGTTCAACAGTTTCTGGAGTTTACTACGTTAAAGCTGAAGAAGAATGTGGTAATATTGAGTTTGAAGATCCAGCATGGTTGGTTAAACAGTCTATCCATTATTACAATAATCCCAACCCTAAGCTACCTAAAGCTATTAATTTTTGGGTTGAACCAACACCAGGTAGGATGGTTTTATTTCCAGCCTACCTTCCTCATTCTACTAAACCTAATAAATCAGGTAAAGATAGAATTATTCTCAGTTTTAACCTTTATTTTTTAAAACAATGATCACCCTTATCCGTCCAATCCTGTTCAGTTTTCTGAACTCTGATAAAGTTAAAATGCTTATCGTTGACATGCTGACTAAATTGGCAGAATCTACCGATAACGAAGTTGATGACAAAGCCGTTGAGTTTATTCGCAACGGTTTGTTCCCTGCTCCTAAGCTCTGATGGACCTGGGGGAGCCACCGTTGCTCCCCTACATGGCCCTCCCAGAACCGCCTAGGATGCCCGTCCCGATCCTGGAGGTACCAGATGCTCATGTACCTAGTTACAAGCCCATTGTGGTGCCTCCTAGCGACCTTAGACCGCCTCCTGGCGTCAAGGGGAAGCCTCTGGAGGGAGTACAACCATCGACAACACAACCAAATACAACTACAAGTCCACCTAAAGCACCGGAAGTAGATTATGTAACGGTACCAATTATTG
>CESZ01058643.1_pt1 | contig 14238 bp, 8 predicted proteins | sample 531081 | NCBI WGS metagenome assembly CESZ01 (sample SAMEA2621260, study PRJEB7988) | marine metagenome | biome: marine biome (ENVO:00000447); feature: surface water layer (ENVO:00002042); material: "saline water (ENVO:00002010), including plankton (ENVO:xxxxxxxx)" | depth 5 m | reverse complement strand
GAAGATGGTATTAACTATAATGAAGACACATCTAAAGCTACTCTTGTTTTATCTGCTCCTTATAAAGACTTTATTTATGTAGCTGGTGATTTCAATTTTTGGTCTCCAACCACGGAGCATGCAATGAAAAAAGATTCTAATTCGGAAAGATTTTGGATTGAAATAGAAGGCTTGGAGGCAGGTGAAATATACACATATCAATACTGGGTTTCAGACTTATCACCAATTGATGAATCCCCCAGCTTGGTTAAAACCGCAGATCCTTTTTCAACTATGGTTTTATCACCCTTTGATGATCCATGGATCCCTGAGAATTCATATCCAAATCTACCTGAATACCCATATGATTTTGGAATAGAAAGAGAAGTTACTGTTCTCAAAACAGGTGAAGAGCAATATAATTGGCAGGTGGAAGATTTTGACAAACCTAAAGAAGAAGATTTAATTATTTATGAGGTTTTGATAAGAGATTTTGATTCTGAAAGAACATTTCAAAATTTAATTGATAGAATAGATTATTTTAAAGGCTTAAATATTAATGCAATAGAATTAATGCCAGTTATGGAGTATGAGGGCAATGAAAGTTGGGGTTATAACACAGCATTTCATATGTCGGTTGATAAATTTTATGGGCCTGAAGAAAAATTAAAGGAATTTATTGATTTGTGTCATCAAAATGGGATAGCTGTAATTTTTGATTTAGTTATGAACCATGTAATGGGTAGAAGTCCAATGAATAGGATGTGGATGAACGATCCTGATGGAAATGGATGGGGTGAGCCTAGTGAAGAAAGTCCTTATTTCAATGAAATAGCTACTCATAGTTACGGCTTAGGAAATGATTTTAATCACCAAAGCACGTATACGCAATATTATACACAAAGGGTTATTAAACATTGGATTCAGGAATTTAAAATTGACGGGGTTAGGTGGGATTTAACCAAAGGATTTACTCAAAATTGTAATGCAGGAGATGATAACTGTACTAATTCATTTCAGCAGGATAGGGTTGATATCTTAAAATCTTATGCTGATTATTCATGGAGTTTGGATCCAGATCACTATGTAATTTTTGAGCATCTTGGAGGATCAAATGAAGAACAACAATGGGCAAACTATAGATTAAATGAAGGCAAGGGAATTATGTTGTGGGGTAAAACAAATACACCATATTATCAATTAGCAATGGGTTATGGGAGTGATAGTAATTTCAGTAGTATTGGACATGAAAGTAGGGGTTTTGAAGGTAAAAGATTAATAGGTTATTTTGAAAGTCATGATGAGGAAAGAGTTATGTATAATGCACTTCAGTTTGGTAATAACTGGAACGGGTACAACATACAAGATTTAAACACTTCACATTCAAGAATGTCAGCAATTGGCGCGATGAGTTTAACTATTCCTGGGCCAAAAATGATATGGCATTTTTCTGATCTAGGTATGGAAAACTCTCTTTTTACATGTTATGATGGAAGTGTTAATGAACCTGATTGTAAATTAGATACTAAGCCACAACCTCAATGGGTAGGTAATTGGCTTGAAAACAGCAATAGAAGAGAGATTTATGATAATTGGTCAAGAATTATTGATCTTAAAATTAATGAAGATGTTTTTGAAGGAAATTACAGTATAAATTCAGGAAGTTTGACCCCAATTATTTACGTGTGGAATGATGATATTTCATCAAATCAATTAAAAAACGTAGTTATTGTAGCTAACTTTGATGTAGTTGATCAAACAATTACCCCTTATTTTCCGTATACTGGTAATTGGTATGACTTAATGGATATTGATGGTAATACATCTATTGAGGTAAACTCTACAACAGATCAGGTAACTTTAACTCCTGGTCAGTTTAAAATTTATGGTAATCAGAGTTCAACCAACTTATCTTCAGTTAATAATGAAATCAATGGTTTGATTATGTATCCAAACCCAAGTCATTATTACATTAGTTTTAATAGATCGCTAGATCTTATTGAAATATTTGATATTTATGGAAAAAAAATTAAAAAATTTGAAAATATAACAAATAACCAGACCCTTTTAATTGATGAAATTCAAACTGGTTATTATTTGGTAAAAATTACAAATGATGGTGTTATACACAATAAAAGATTAATAATTAAATAATTTAAACATGTCAAGTTTTTTCAATAGTTATTTTGCTAAAAACTAAATCCATTTTATATTTGCAGACTCTCTATTGGAGGAATGGCAGAGTGGTCGAATGCGGCAGTCTTGAAAACTGTTGAGGGTCACACCTCCGGGGGTTCGAATCCCTCTTCCTCCGCTTCTAAATAGAACCCACTGATAATCAGTGGGTTTTTTATTTTTTGACCAAAATAGGCTGCACACAATATATTTTAGAAATTATTATATCTGTAAAATTGATTTTTTAATCTTGATAAATTAATCTAACTTTAAGGATATAAATGACTAATTATAAATCTATTAAAATAAATCTATAAAAAAAGCATCTCATAATGAGATGCTTTTTTATCTTTAAAATCGATATAAAAAAACTCATTATATGAACAGAATATTTATGATTGTATTTGGCTTAATTAGCTTTAATATATGTGCGCAAGATGAAGTGTCTGCAGATTGGAATGTTTTAGTAAACGGAGATGAAGTAACTATATCTATTGTTGAATTTAACAACTTTACCGTTGGACTAGATGGTCATTGGCATTATATTTTAAACGAAGATGAATATGTTGCTGTTCACGATATAAATGACGTCATTATTACAGGACTTCAAAACGGAGAACATATGATATACATATGGCTAGTTGATCATATGCATAATGCCCTAGATCCGCCAGTAGAGGAAACCATAACCTTTGTAATTAATACTGGGCTATCTACTAGTGATAATGAAATACTTGATATGATGGTTTATCCTAACCCAGTAAATGGTAAATATGTTACAATTTTATCTCTGGTTGAGGGTTTAAAAGAAATCCAAATTTACACAGTAACTGGTAGAAAAGTAATGGATACTACTATTAATGGAAGCACACTTGATGTGAGTTCATTCAATAGTGGCTTCTATATGCTTAAAGTTACAATCAATGGACAAAGTAAAGTATCTAAACTAGTTGTTAGATAATTTATTAAGCCAATAAATAAAAAGCGCCAATTGGTAGGCGCTTTTTAAAATTAACTTAGAATTAATAAAGCTAGTTAATCGGCTTGGGTCTTCCAGGTGTATATGCAGCACCTAAGTCCTTAAGATGATTTTCCAGATTGGAAATTTTAATTTTAAGCTCATCAATCATTAACTTGATAGGTTGAAATTCTTCATTAGCAATTTCATAACTATCCATATGTGTTTTGGTGGGAGCAGCTGTGGAATACTTTTGATAATATGCTACTGACCCCAATCTTGAATATGGGCTCAAATAAGATTGAATATCTAATCTACTCTTAACACTATCTCCGTAGAATTTTAGGTTAACTTCTTTAATGAATTGTTTAACATCCCAGGACATTTTTGAGATTTCATCTACTGGCTGCTCTACTCTTTTTATAGCTTCATCAATGTATGGCATTTTTTTACTGATTTCTGAAAACTTTCTTGAATACTCAGCCATCTCTGCTTGTAATCTTGAAACTTTTCTTTGAAATTCAACTTTAGCATTTCTATCATCAGCTGGCATAACAGTATTATTTAATGCAATTACTTCAAAACCCTTTGGATCAATAACCCTGGTAGTTTCTCCAGCTTTTAAAATTGACATATCAACTGAATATCTGCCTGGATTAACCAAAGTACCCTCTGACACGCCAGCAAATGGGTTGTAGAATTTAGGAGAGTTTAAGTTAATTGGACTATTGTCTTCATATCTCAAATTCCATTGAAATCTACTCAAACCTTTTGTAGGTTTACGGTAGATTTTTTTGACAACCTTATCGTTTGTATCCCTTATTGTAAAAATTAGTTTTGGCTTATCTTCATTTAATTCATCATAAAGCTCTTGATACGAAGGATATAACACATCATTTTTCTCTTTAATTAGTTCCTTTTCTGCTTTTTGTCTCTTAGATTTTAAGCTCTCATAATTCTCATTATAATTATAAGTAAAAATTGCTACGGGATCTAAATTTTCAGATAAATAAAAATTATCTCCCTGAAATGCCTTTCCTGGTAATCCTAAAGGGGCTGCCTTTTCCCACATTAATGCATCTCGAACATCAAATATTTGAGCTGGCATTTCAAGATCTGAGCTTTCAATATTTCTTAACACTGAGTAGTCGTCTAGAACATAAAATCCTCTTCCAAAAGTTCCTAGCACTAAATCATTTTCTCTTCTTTGTATTGCAATATCACGAACAGCAATAGTGGGCAATCCAGATGTTAATTCTTTCCAGCTTACTCCAGAGTCAGGTGAAAAGAAAATACCAAATTCAGTTCCACAAAAAATCAAATCACTGTCAAGGTGATCTTCTTCGATTGAATATACACTACCTCTTTCAGGAAGGTTACTACTAATGGATTTCCATGATTTACCTTTATCATTAGATTTAAATATGTAAGGCTTAAAGTCCCCATATTTATGGTGATTAAAAGCAACGTATAAAACGTTCATATCGTGCTGAGATAAATAAACTGAATTTACATAAGACTGTTTCGGTGCACCAGGAATATCATCAACTTTTCTCCAAGTTTTTCCCGAATTTTCAGTTATTTGGATCAAGCCATCATCAGTACCAATGACAATAAAATTTTCATCAAGTGGTGACTCTGAGAGAGCTACTATAGTTCCATATGGTGAAGTTGATCCATTTTTTGCAACTGCATCGATACTTAGGACTCTATCATAAACTTTTAATTTATTTCTGTCTATTTTCCTTGATAAATCATCACTGATAACATCCCAACTATTTCCATAATCATTAGACCTAAACACTTTATTTGCAGCAAAATATAATCTGCCAGATTTGTGATTACTAACAGCTAATGGTGCATCCCAATTCCATTTATAATCTAGCTCACCTTTTCTTGCGATCGGTTTAATTCCAACTTCTTCACCACTAAGTTTGTCATATCTTACCAACCAACCATATTGAGATTGGGCATAAACGATATTAGGATTTTCAGGATCAATTTGAGATTCAAAACCATCTCCTCCATGAGTTATAAACCAATCTTGATTTGAAATCCCATGAGAATTATTAACTCTTGAAGGTCCACCAATACTAAAGTTATCTTGTGTTCCACCGTAAATATTATAGAAAGGTTCATCATTATCAACAGCTACTTTATAAAATTGAGTAACAGGAAGATTCTTTTTAAAGTCCCACTTCTTTCCTTTATCAAATGTTTCATAAATTCCACCATCACAACCAACTAACCAGTGAGAATTATTTTTTGGATTGATCCACATAGCATGATTATCTACATGCTTATAATCTTCGCCAACATTTTTGAATGATTTACCACCATCATGAGTTACTGACATCCAGGTATCCATAATATATACAATATCCTCATCAACAGGATCTGCAAAAATTTCTTGGTAGTAATTACCACTTGTTACCTTTCCGCTTTGCTTAACCCATGTCTCCCCTCTGTTAGTTGACTTGTAAAAACCACCTTTTCTTTCGGCAGCCTCAACAATTGCATAAATTATCTCAGGATTCGCATCAGAAATATCCATTCCAATTCTACCGATCTCAACACCAGGAAGCCCTTTGTTAATTTCTATCCATGTTTTACCACCATCTGTTGATTTGTGTATTCCTGAACCAGGGCCGCCACCAACATAAGTATAAACATGTCTTCTTCTTTGATGACTTGTAGCGTATAAAACATCAGAATCTCTTGGATCCATATGAATTTCATTAAAACCTGTATGCTCGTCTATGAAAAGAATATTATTCCATGTTTTACCACCATCTTCGGTCATAAATATACCTCTATCTCCACCCTTGCTCCATAGAGGTCCATATGCAGAAACATAAACAACATCAGAATTTTCTGGATGAACAATGATATTACCAATATGTTCAGAGTTTTTAAGTCCCATATTTTTCCATGATGCACCACCGTCAACTGATTTATAAACCCCATCGCCATATGCAACAGACCTTTGATTATTATTTTCACCAGTACCAACCCAAATTACATTTGTATTACTTGGGTCTATTGTTATACAGCCTATAGAATAAGAAGATTGACCATCAAATATTGGTGTGTAATCAACTCCCCAGTTTGAAGTTTTCCAAACACCCCCAGAAGCGATAGCTACGTAATACTCAAAAGGATTATTAGGGTTAATTGCTAAATCTGATACTCTTCCAGATGTTAATGCGGGACCTAATGATCTCCATTTAAGTGCACTTACTGAAATCTTGTCTAGCGGATTTTCTTTTTGTTTTTTCTTTTTCTGTGGATATGTATTAGCACTAAAAACGATTAGTGCAATTAATAGAATGTATCTTTTCATAGTTAAATTTTATTGAGTCTTCTAAAATACTAAAAACTAAGGTTTAAATTCGCTATTTTTAAGTTCAATTTTTTAAAATATTCATCTAAGAAATGATCAAAGAATATAAGCTGAATAATAGTAATGGAATTTCAATAGTCATAATTTCCTATGGTGGGATAATTAAAGAAATCAATACCCCATCAAGCAATGGAAAATTTGAAAATATTGTTCTGGGTTACAAAGATAATAATCAATATTTAAATGATAAGTATTTTATGGGTGCACTTATCGGAAGATATGCAAATAGAATTTCAAAAAGTTGCTTTAAATTAAATGACAAGATTATTTATCTGGATAAGAACGAAAAAAATAATCATTTACACGGTGGTAAAAATGGATTTCATAAAAAAAATTGGAATTTAGTTGAATATGATTCGGAAAATCAAAAATTTCTAGAACTATCAATATTTAGTGATGATTTAGATTCTGGCTATCCAGGAAATTTAAATTGTAATGTGAGATACTCACTAAGTGATAATAATGAGTTCAAAATTGAATTTTTTGCTGACTCAGATAAAGACACGATTTTTAATCCAACAAGTCACTCTTATTTTAATTTAAACCCTTCAAATAATTCGATACTAAATCATAAATTAAAAATTAGTTCTAGCAACTATATTCCAATAAATAATGAGTTTTTACCAACTGGAGCAATAGAGAAAATTTCAAATACACCATTTGATTTTACTTACCCAAAAGAAATTGGCAAACAAATTAATTATGATAGTAAACAATTGAAAATAGCAAAGGGTTATGACCATTGTTTTGTTTTGGAAAAACAATCAGATATTGCAGCAGAAATTTCAGAAAAAATAAGTGGAAGAAATCTAATAATTTTTACAAATCAACCTGGAATTCAATTATATACAGGGAACCATTTATCAGGAAAATTTGATAAAAATCAGGGTTTGTGCCTTGAAACACAACATTATCCTGATTCTCCAAATAATATTAATTTTCCTTCTACAGTATTAGAGGCAAAAAAGAAATTTTATTCTAAAACAACTTATATTTTTAAAGTCAATAATAAATAAACAATATCTTAAATTATTAATTAAAGAAATCATTCAAAAAGCTTCTTAAAGTAGGTTTTTTTTATTTTATAATATCCTCAAATTCAGTTGGAGTTTTAATGTGAGGTAAATCTTCTCTCAACTCCATTTCTTTTAAATTTTCATCTGAAAAATACGCTTTATCCGAAGTGTACAATACTCTCCATATTTTACCCTTCTTGGAATCAGAAATATAAAGAGATCCATCGGGTCCCTCAGCCAAGCCCATTGGTCTGTATTTTGCATCTTTCATTTCTTTTATTAATTCGACTTCAGCAAATCCATCTGCAAAAATCTCTAATTCACTCGAAGGTAATCCATTTTTAAAAGGTATAAAACCTATAACGTATCCAGCTTGTGGGTAAGGTGCTCTATTTGTCGAACCGTGAAATGCAATAAAAGCACCGTTTTTATACCTCTCAGGAAACATATTTCCAGAATAAAAAAGTAAATCATTTGGAGCCCAATGAGCAGGTAGTCCATAAATAGGATTTTTATATTTTTCAGAAGCGACTTTCTCACTATCACCACCATATTCAGGAGCTACTAATCGTTGATTTTTAAAATGATCAAAATAAGTGTATGGCCAACCAAAATCATCTCCTTGAGAAATCTTCATAAACTCATCAGCTGGAAGGACTGCATTGTCCCATTCACTGTAGAATTTAGGGGCATGATTGAATAAATAATCTCTTCCATGATTTACAGCGTAAAGCTGATTGACCTCATTATTCCATGTAATACCCACGACACTTCTAACACCCGTGGAATATTTTTCTCCATCTGTTAATGTTTGATTCAATCTGTTTTTATCAAATTTCCATATAGCACCTAATAGGTCTAATTCATCACATGGGTCTCTACCCAAAACAGTTGCTAACGGATCATCATATCCTTTTGTCATATCTTCACATGAATTGGTGAAACCACTAAATGTAACATACATATTGTTTTCCTTATCAAAAGCAATTGATTTGGCATTATGCCATCTAGTAGGAAAAGGATCTGTCAGAATTACTTCAATAGGTGAATCAGGTATAAGCTTATTTGGATTTAATTTTTGTCTATATATAACCTTTTCAGAACTATAGTAGAGATAGCCATCATTTATTTTCATTTCAGTAGCAAATCTTCCGTCATTAGGATAGTCACCAAATCTTTCAATAATGTCCGCCCTTCCATCTCCATTTTCATCTCTTAGGGCAATGTTTCCATTTCTGCCATAATCTAATCTGAGTTTGATATAAATATCACCATTATTATTAACAGCCAAATGCCTACTCTGTCCAACTCCATCGTGAACTATAAGTGATTGAAATCCTTTTGGTAAAATCAACCCTCCATTATTTTCATGAAATTTAAGTTCAACATTTTTAGAACAGGAAAAGAAAACCAATGTTATAAATAAATAATAGAATAATCTCATTTTAATTATTAAATTGAATAAACAATTTGTTAAAGGTAATAATATGGCTTCAAGATTAATAATATTCTTATTTATTGTATTCATAGTTGATGGTTTTTCACAAGGATTAATGGCGGATAAATTAATCCCAACAAGACAAGATACACTAAGAGGTAGTATCACTTCTGAAAGAGAATGGTGGGATTTAACTTACTATCATTTAAATATTAAAGTAGAGCCTGATAAAAAGTTTATAAGTGGTTCAAATACAGTAGGTTATAAAGTTTTAAAACCTAGTAAAAAAATGCAAATTGACCTTCAAGAACCAATGAAAATTACATCAGTTGAAGCAGATGGAAAATCATTAAAATTTAATCGTGATGGTAATGCATATTTCATTGAATTAAAGCATAAACAAAAGAAAAATGATATTAATTATTTAGAAATATTTTATGAAGGATTTCCAAAGGAAGCTATTAGGGCGCCATGGGACGGTGGGCTTTCATGGACTAAAGACGATAATGGCAACCATTTCATTGCAACATCTTGTCAGGGATTAGGAGCTAGTGTGTGGTGGCCCAATAAAGACCACATGTATGATGAAGTAGATTCAATGTTAATAAGTGTAAACGTACCAAAACATTTGACAAATGTTTCGAATGGAAGACTGAGAAAAGTAACTTTACATAAAAACAATACTAAAACTTTTGATTGGTTTGTTACTAATCCAATTAACAATTATGGAGTAAATATTAATATTGGTGATTATGTGAGTTTTTCAGAAATTTATAAAGGGGAAAAAGGTGATTTAGATATAGACAACTACGTATTGAGCTATAATTTAGAAAAAGCAAAAAAACAATTTAAACAAGTGCCGATGATGATTGAAGCATTTGAGTATTGGTTTGGACCTTATCCTTTTTATGAGGATAGCTTTAAAATGGTAGAAGTTCCGTATTTAGGAATGGAACATCAAAGCTCTATAACTTATGGAAATAACTATCAAAATGGATATTTAGGAAGAGATTTATCTGGATCTGGATGGGGGTTGGAATTTGATTATATTATCATTCATGAGGGAGGTCATGAATGGTTTGCAAATAATATCACTTATAAGGATATTGCAGATATGTGGATACATGAAGGATTTACATGTTATTCAGAAAATTTATATGTTGATTATCATTTTGGAAAAAAAGCTTCAGCAGAATATGTAATTGGGACAAGGCGTGGTATTTCAAATAAAAAGGCAATAATAGGCCAGTATAATGTAAATAGGGAAGGCTCAAGTGATATGTATTCAAAAGGCGCTAATTTGTTACATACAATAAGACAATTAGTTGATGATGATATGCTTTGGAGAAAAACTTTGAGAGGTTTAAATGAAGAATTTTATCATTCCACTGTAACAACAAAGGAAATTGAAGAATTTATCTCTAAAAGTATTAATATTGATCTATCAGCTGTGTTTGATCAATATTTAAGAGATTATCGTATTCCGATTTTTGAATATGAGATAACTGGAAATAATATTAAATACAGGTGGTCAAACGTTATTGATGGATTTAAAATGCCAATTAGAGTAATTATTGACGATAAATCTAAATTATTATATCCAACAAAAGAATTTAAAAAAAGAAAGATTAAAAATCCCTTTATAGTTGTTGATGAAAATTTTTATGTTTTTAAAAGAAATTTAAATAAATAAACAATTGAATTCCTAGGTTGATTTTTTTATTTCAGAAGTTAACATATTTTGAAATTTTAAGTCCATATCCCATCATTCCAACTCTCTTTTTTTCTTTGGTATTGGTTATTAATTTAAGATTAGTAATGTCTAAATCATGTAAAATTTGAGCTCCAATACCAAAATCTTTATCATCCATATTTAAAATTGGGGCTTTAGTGATTCCATCTTTTAATTGTTTTTTCTTCAATATTTTAAGTTTTTTAATAGTATCATCAGATTTTAGTTCAGGACTAATAAATATTATAGCTCCTGAACTATTATTACTTATAATGTCAAACATTTTAGAGAGGGAGGCTTCAGTATTTGATGTCAAAGTTCCTAAAATATCATTATTTATAGATTTAGAATTTATTCTTGTTAAAACCGCATCACCTTTATTCCAATTCCCCTTAGTCAAAGCAATATGAATGTTATTATTTGTTGTTTGTTTATATGCTCTCAATCTAAATTTTCCAAATCTGGTATTTATCTCAAAATCCTCTTCTTTGTTTATAAGTGAATCATGCTTCATTCTATATGCAACTAAATCTTCAATAGAAATAATTTTAAGATTGAATTTTTTAGCAACCTTAATTAAATCAGGTACTCTTGCCATCGAACCATCTTTATTCATTATTTCAACTATTACACCAGCAGGTTTTAGTCCAGCAAGTCTTGGTAAATCTATTGCTGCCTCAGTATGACCAGTTCTTCTTAATACTCCACCGGTCTTTGCAACCAGGGGAAATACATGTCCTGGTTTTGAAAACTGTCCAGGTTTACTATCTATGTCAACTAATGCTTTAATAGTTGCAGCCCTATCTGAGGCTGAAATACCTGTGGTAACCCCATTGCCTTTTAAATCGATTGAAACTGTAAATGCAGTATCTTGTGGATCAGTATTTGTGCCAACCATTAAATTAAGGCCTAATTTTTTTGAAACATATTCTGTTATTGGAGCACAAATTAAACCTCTACCGAATGTTGCCATAAAGTTTATTATTTCAGGAGTTATTAATTCAGCAGCAGATAAAAAATCTCCTTCATTTTCCCTGTTTTTATCATCAATGACTATTATAACTTTACCATCTCTGATATCGTTTATGGCTGATTCAATTGTATCTAAATTAAAATTACCCTTTGACATATTTTATTAATTTTTTGTAAGATTTTGATATTTTATAATCAAAATTAAAAATACTTTTATCGTAAGTTGCTCTGTATGTTAAATAGACGCTAAAAGGAAACATGATAAGAGTTGAAAGCCAACTAGCAAAAATCGGATTTATACTGTTATCTTCTGCAAGATTTTTTGAAAAAATACCTAAGAAATGGTAAACTAAAAATAATAATATAGAGATAACTAAAGGTAAACCATAACCTCCTTTTCTTATTATTGTACCTAAAGGAGCACCAATAAAAAATAAAATTATACAAGCAAATCCTAAGGAAAATTTATCATGTAAAGTCATTATATGTTTATTTAGGTTTTGTTGACGGTACGATTGTATTGTTTTATTTGATTTGATAATACTAATTGAACTTTTAATTGAGCTAATGGCCAGGTCATATAATTGTTTCTGTTTTTTTGGTTGGAACAGATTTAAAAAATTATCATTTGAGTAGTCTAATTTATTATTTGGATTGAGATTATAATCAATAGTTTTAAAATTTGATCTATTAAACATTTTATTACTGATTATGGAGATGTCTTCAATTTTTTTTTCTTTTAAAGAATCTATAGCATAGCTTAATTCACTAATTTTCATCATTGAATGTTTATTAACATTATCTTCTTGGCTAAAATCAACTTCATTTAAAGATGCAATATCAATATTTATTAAATATTCCTTGAAATAAGTTTTAACAAATGGTTTTTTAATTTTCTTTGAGTAATCCTCAGAAATTATTTCATCATAATAATTTCCGTCAATCAATTTCAATTGAAGTATATCAGAATTTTCATCACTTATAATTTTACCACTTTTTGACTTAATAACAGTGTAATTACCGGACTTTTTCTTTTTTTTATGAATTATAGTTTTTTCTAATAGTTTATTATCATTTCCGTATTTATTTTCAACCATAATATTATAATCTCCAATTTGGCTAAATTGACCCTCAGCGATTGCCATTGATGGTTTAACTTTTGAAATATTTTTTCTCAAATTGTGAAAATTATATTCTGCTAAAGGGGCAATATTATTTGCAAAAAAGAAGGTTATTATACCTAGAAAAAATGTAAAAAAAACTAAACTTTTCATTGATCTTTGAAGGGATATACCACTTGCTTTCATCGCAGCAAACTCATAGTTTTCAGAAAGACTGCCAAAAACCATAATGCTGGATAAAAGTATCGTTAAGGGTAAAACTAATATTACAAGTCTAGGACTAACATTAATCAAAAATTTAAGAATTATATCAAGTTCAAGGTCTTTGCCAGCTAACTCAGAAATATAAAGCCACACAGATTGTAAAAGAAATATCAGCATTAGTATACAAAATGTACTTGCTAGAGTTTTTAAATATGATTTGAATATGTATCGATCAAGAATTTTCAAAAAATTAATCTAAAATATTCATATAATAATCCATGTAATTATCCTTCTCAAATATGAAAAGGTTTTTGTCAAGTGGTAAATTGAATTCAAAATCAACGATTGATATGGTTGTTATAGTTTCGTTTTTGCCAGTCTCAATAACCTCATAGATTTGATCGAACTCGGTATCAATCCCTAATAAGATATGTTTAATTTCAGCTTCACTATCTTTGGGAATTAACTTAACATACTGAATTTTTTTTCTGAATTTAGTGTTTCCAATATATTTAGATTCATCCATTTCAAAATGATATCCTTCTTCGTAGAAATAAAGCATTTTATTAGGCGTTATTGTAGTTTCATCTTCAGGGTCTTGACTTGAAATAGTTACTTCTTCATCATCTGGACTAATTGAATATAATTTATTGCCATCAAAAATCCTGGTAACACCAAGCATTTCAAATCTCCATTTTTCATTTTCTGTTACGAAACTACCTTTGTTTGTTTGGTTAATATCTTCCTCAATATTTTTTAAAGTATAAGCATAATTAATGTAAATATTTTCATAATTTTTTATATTCTCAGAAACCTTATTCAGTAAGATTTCCGCAGTTGTAGTCTGTTGAGAATAATTGAATGTGGTATATAGTCCAAAAAGTAGTAAAAAAATATTTCTCATAATTACTTAATTTTTATTCATTTTCTAAAAGTCTATCTAGAGATTGTAAATCTGGAATTAAAACTTGTCTTGCTTTACTTCCTTCAAATGGCCCAACAATTCCTGCTGCCTCAAGTTGATCAATAAGCCTCCCTGCTCTGTTATATCCAAGTTTTAATTTTCTTTGCAAAAGTGAAGCTGATCCCTGTTGCGCAGTAACAAGAACTTCAGCAGCTTCTCTAAATAACTTATCTCTATCTTCAATATCAATATCAAGATTTGTGCCACCGTCATCACCAATATACTCAGGTAATTGATGTGCGGTTGCATATGCTTTTTGAGATCCTATGAAATCAG
>CESZ01110344.1_pt1 | contig 14246 bp, 13 predicted proteins | sample 531081 | NCBI WGS metagenome assembly CESZ01 (sample SAMEA2621260, study PRJEB7988) | marine metagenome | biome: marine biome (ENVO:00000447); feature: surface water layer (ENVO:00002042); material: "saline water (ENVO:00002010), including plankton (ENVO:xxxxxxxx)" | depth 5 m | reverse complement strand
GTGTATCCTGTATGAAGCTATACCAGCACCACCAATAATATCTGAATTAGACAAATGGGAAATTTTCAATACAAAATTCGTTAGTTACCTATTATTTATAATATAGTCAGTTTTATCAAAATAATATTGTTATGAAATTAAAGAATTTATGTAACTTATATTATTATGATTTTATGAGTTAATTTCTATATCTAATAACTACTTTTATATTGTTTTTTAAAATATAATAAATTTAATTTTTTCTGTAATAATTTCTTTTTATGACTGTAGAAGTTATATTACCAGTTATATTGTGCGGCGGTTCAGGGAGTAGGCTATGGCCTCTTTCAAGAAAAAGTTTCCCAAAACAGTTTCTTACTTTAAATTTAACTAATAATAAATCTCTTCTTCAGAGAACACAAATCAGAACTAGTAAAATCAAGAATATTGAGAATCCCATTTTAATATGTAACGAAGAGCATAGATTTATAGCGGCAGAACAAATGAGAGAGATAAACGTAGAACCAAGCTCTATCATATTAGAACCTTTTGGTCGAAATACAGCTCCTGCAATTGCTGTAGCTGCATTAAAAGCTCTAGAAATTTATGAAGATCCAAATTTACTAATACTGTCATCTGATCATCTAATCAATGAAGAGGATAAATTTATAGATGTAATAGAAAAAGGTTTAGAGTATTCTGAAGATGGAAAATTAGTTACATTTGGAATAGTTCCAAAATCTCCAGAAACTGGTTATGGATATATTAAATCAGTTGAAAATTTAAACAACGATAAACTAAAAGGATCTGCCATTGAATGTTTTATAGAAAAACCAGATAAAATTAAAGCACTTTCTTTTATTAAAGATACAAGATTCACTTGGAATAGTGGAATTTTTCTATTCAAGGCAAATTCAATTTTAAAGGAAATACAAGAATTTTCTCCTGACATCGTTAAATTTAGTAAGTTGGCATTGAATAGAAAATTATTTGATTTAGATTTTCAAAGGTTAGAAGAAGATTTTTTTAGACAGTGTCCAGATATTTCTATAGATGTTGGTGTTATGGAAAAAACAAAAAATGGTATAGTTTTACCTTTAGATGTTGGATGGAGTGACATAGGCAGTTGGGATACAATTTGGGATATTTCGCAAAAAGATTCTAATGGTAATGTAATTGAAGGAAATGTAGTTGCAAAAAATACTAATAATTCTTTTTTAAGTAGTCACAATAGACTACTAACAACTATTGGATTAACTGATTTGATAGTTGTTGAGACAAGTGATGCTATTTTAGTGGCAAATAAAAAAGAATCTCAAGAAGTAAAAAATATTGTGAAAATATTGAAGGAAAAAGGAATCGATGAAGGTGAAGAAAATCAAAAAACCTTTAGACCATGGGGTAATTATGAGACTTTACTCCAAGATAATGGATGGAAACTTAAGCTAATTACTGTAAAGGTAGGTGAAAGACTTTCTTTGCAAAAACATAAATATAGAGCAGAAAATTGGGTAATAGTAAGTGGTACTGCAAAGGTGGAAATTGATAACACTGAAAGGATTTTAGAAAAAAATCAGAGCTGTTATATACCTTTAGGTGCTAAGCATAGATTATTCAATTGGGGTGAGATTGATCTAAAAATAATTGAGGTTCAAATTGGCTCCTATCTAGGTGAAGATGATATTGAGAGATTTGATGATAAGTATGGGAGGATATTAAATTGATAGTTGAATTTTAAAATGTCTTTTTTAATTAAATATATCTTTATTTAAATTATCGATGGTTAATTTTAACCCTAAATCAAGATTGGTTTTAGCCTTCCATCCAAGAGAATTAACTTTAGAAGTATCTAATTTTTTTCTCATAGTACCATCTGGCATATCAGCATCCCATCTTATTTCTCCATTAAAACCAACTAAATTTGATATTTTATAAGCCAAATTGTTTATTGATATCTCGTAATCACTACCTATATTTAACCAGCAAGGATTTTTATTTGAATTTTGATAATTAGGATCCCATCTTTCTAAAGTAAAAATACATGCTTCAGCAAGATCATCTACATATAGAAATTCTCTTAAAGCTTTTCCAGTTCCCCAGCATTTGACATATTTTAAGTTTTCTTTTTTTGCTTCTATAAACTTTTTTATTAATCCAGGTATTACATGACTATTTAAATGATCATAATTATCACCTGGACCATACAGATTTGTAGGCATTAGACATATAGCATCAAATTTATTTTGAATCCTTAGTGATTGACATAATTTTATGCCTGCAATCTTAGCAATTGCATAAAATTCATTAGTAGTCTCTAAATAGTCTTTTAAAAGATATTCTTCTTTTATAGGTTGAGGGGAATCTTTAGGGTAAATACAACTACTACCTAAAAACAATAATCTCCTGACATTATATTTCCATGCAAGTTCAATTATATTTGTTTGTATTTTAAGGTTGTTAAGTATAAAGTCATAAGGCTTACTTGAATTTGCGTATATCCCACCTACTTTTGCTGCAGCAATTATTACGACATTCGGCTTATTTTTTATAAACCATTGTTCTACTTCTTGGAAATTACATAGGTCTAATTCTTTTCTTGTTGGTCCAAATAATTCACCACCTAAAGATTTTTGTCCATATCCACTTTTAATTAGACCTCTTTTGATCGAACTCCCGACCATTCCTTGACTTCCTGCAATAAAAATTTTATCCCTTTTATTAATGAGCAGATTCATTTTTTTAAAAATTTTTTGTAATTCACCTTAAATCTTAGACCTCATATTTTCTATTCTTAAATCTTCTTCAACCATTTCAGAAATTAATTCTTCAACAGAAATCTTTGGAGACCATCCTAATTTTTGATTTGCTTTTGAGGCATCTCCTAATAAAGTTTCAACTTCTGAGGGCCTAAAATACTTAGAATCTACTCTAATAACTATTTTCCCAGTATCTTCGCGAATCCCAATTTCATCGAGTCCATCTCCTTTCCAAAGGATAGAACCCCATCCAAGTTTTTGCGATACGATTTCTACAAATTTCCGAACACTTATTTGTTTTCCCGTAGCTATTACAAAATCTTCTGGTTTTTCTTGTTGAAGCATTAACCATTGCACTTCAACATAGTCTTTTGCATGCCCCCAATCTCTTAATGCTTCTAAATTGCCTAAATAAATACAATCTTCTAAACCTAGTGAGATCTTGCATAATCCTCTAGTTATTTTTCTAGTAACAAATGTTTCACCTCTTCTTGGACTCTCATGATTAAAAAGGATTCCATTGCAAGCAAATATTCCATAGGCTTCTCTATAGTTAACTGTTATCCAATATGCATAAAGTTTTGCAGCAGCATAAGGACTGCGTGGATAAAACGGTGTTTCTTCATTTTGAGGTATTTCTCTTACTAATCCATATAATTCGCTTGTACTTGCTTGATAAAATTTGGTTTTTTTTGTAAGACCTAGAATTCTTATTGCTTCTAATATTCTTAATGCTCCTAAAGCATCACTGTTTGCAGTATATTCAGGGCTTTCAAAACTTACAGCTACATGACTTTGAGCTCCTAAATTATAAATCTCATCTGGTTGAACATCTTGTATTATTCTTATTAGGTTTGTACTATCAGTTAAATCACCATAATGAAGGATAAAATTCGAATCTTTTAAATGCGGGTCTTGATAAATATGATCAATTCGTGAGGTATTAAAACTACTTGATCTTCTTTTAATACCATGAACAATATAATTTTTTCCTAGAAGAAATTCTGCTAGGTAGCTTCCGTCTTGCCCTGTAATACCTGTAATAAGTGCTTTTTTTTGGCTTCTATCCATTTAATTTCTAAATTATTCCCTTTGTGTTCTAAATTATAAAATTATAGAGCTGGTTACAATATAAATATAATTAATGAATAACTAACTTTAATATAATGAAGGACTTTTTTGTAAATTAAACTATTAAAATTCAGATAATGAAATCGCTTTTAAATTTATCTTTGAATTTTAGGTTATTTAGTAGAACTTACAACGGGATAAACTCTAAGGAATCTGATCAAATTAACCTTAATGTAGAAAAGTAATTAAGAATTTAAGCGCAAACTTAAAGTTCAAAATAAAAGAATAATATAAATTTCTTTAAGAGAAGATATTAAAATTTAATTTTAAAAAATTTATTATGAAGATTTTGCAAAAACTATTAAAAGAGATAAATAATTAAAATATTTAAATTGATGTTATTATTTTTTCAATATTTAAAATAGTGAATTCTACTTTACTAAATTTATATAAATAATATGAATGAACTATTAACAAATTGATATGAAGAATAAAAAAAAAACAATATTGATTACGGGAGCTGCAGGATTTATTGGAGCTTCCCTAAGTAGTAAATTCTTAGAGAATGGATATAAAGTTATAGGATTGGATAATCTAAATTCATATTATGATGTTAATTTAAAATTAAATAGAATTAATAATATTGAAAAAAATTCAAATAGTATAGGGAATTGGAGTTTTGAAAAAATTTCTATTACCGAAAAAGAAAAATTACAGAATGTTTTTGATAACTATAAACCAAGGATAGTGATAAATTTAGCTGCTCAAGCTGGAGTTAGGTATTCCTTAGAAAATCCAAACTCATATTTAGAAAGCAACCTTTCTGGATTCTTAAATATACTTGAATGCTCTAGAAATTATCAAATAGAACATCTAATATTTGCATCAAGCAGTTCCGTATATGGAGGAAATAAATTAATCCCATTTAATGAAAAGCACTCAGTTGATCATCCTTTAAGTTTATATGCAGCAACAAAAAAATCTAATGAAGTTTTAGCTCATTCTTACAGTCATCTTTTTCAAATTCCTATGACTGGACTAAGATTTTTTACTGTATATGGACCATTTGGTAGGCCTGATATGGCACCAATGATTTTTGCGAATTCCATTTTAAGGAAAAAAGCAATAAATATTTTTAATAATGGAAAGATGTCGAGGGATTTCACCTACATTGATGATGTGGTAGATGCTATTTATAAATGTAGTTTTAAAAAACCAATATCAAATAACAAATTTTACGAATCAAGCCCTGATCCTTCAACATCATTTGCACCTTATATGATTTTTAATTTAGGAAGTGGTACTCAAATAAATCTTCTAGATTTTATTGAAAAATTAGAAAATGAATTTGATTGTAAAGCTATTAAGAAAATGAGAGAAATGCAACCAGGAGATGTTAAATCAACTTATGCTGATATTAGTAAGTTAAGAAGTTGGATCGACTATAATCCTCGCTTATCTATTGACCAAGGCATTCATAATTTTGCTAATTGGTACAAGAAATACTTTAATACAAATTATTCCTCAAGCTAATGTGAGGATTTATTTATTTTCCTTGATGTTATTCAGAACCATCACCGATTCGCCAAAAGTTCAATCCAGAAGCTTTAACTTCTTTTGAATTTAAGATTGATCTCGAATCGAATATCCATGATGGTTTCCTCATCACTTTTGAAATTTTTCTCCAATCTAAATTGGAGTACATTTCCCATTCAGTAATAACTAATATTGCATCAGCTTCTTTAGCCGCTTCATATATATCCTTAACAAAATACCAGCAGCCTTTTTCTGAAAATACTTCTGAGTCATCTTTCTCATTCTGAGGCATATCCAAATCAATTTCTATTTGATTCGGGTCAACTTTTGGATCATGAATATGAAGAAAAGCTCGCTCATTCAATAGATCTTTACATATTTTTATTGCTGCAGACTCTCTTGTATCGTTTGTATTTGCTTTAAAAGCAAAACCCAAAATAACAATCTTTTTATTAGAAAGACTTCCAAATAATTTTCTAGTAATTAGTCTGGAAATTCTATGTTGATGCCAATTATTAACAGAAACAACGCTATTCCAAAAGGCGGCCACTTCAGGCAGACCAAAATACTCGGCTAAATAAACAAGATTTAAAATATCTTTTTTGAAACAACTCCCCCCAAATCCTGGTCCTGCATCAAGAAATTTTGAACCAATTCTGCTGTCGGAACCTATTGCTTTAGCTACTTCACTTATATCTGCTCCAGTTGCTTCGCAAATTGCTCCAATTGAATTTATAGAACTTATCCTTTGTGCTAGAAAAGCATTAGCAGTTAGCTTTGCTAATTCGCTACTCCAAATATTAGTCTTTAAAATCTTATCTTTTGAAACCCATCTCGCGTAAATATCGCAAAGTTTATTTATTGATTCTTCATCCTCTCCTCCAATTAAAACCCTTTCTGGATTAACTAAGTCGTTAATTGCGCTTCCTTCAGCAAGAAATTCTGGGTTAGATAAAACGTCAAATGTAATCGAATCTCCTTCACGTCTTATATGATTTCTTGAGGATTCTAAAATAGCTTTTATAGCTTCAGCTGTTCTAACTGGCAAAGTGCTTTTTTCTATAACAATAGTATGCCCGGTGGCATAATTCGCTACCTGTCTCGCGCACGACTCAACGTATTTAAGGTCACTTGCTCTACCAGCTCCAATACCATATTTCTTGGTAGGTGTATTAACGGAGATGAATATCATATCAGCCTTTTTTATGTTTTCCTCAAGATCTTCTGAAAAATGTAAGTTTTTTCCTCGACATCTTTTCACTATTTCATCAAGACCAGGCTCATAAATTGGTAGATCTGAAAAGTTTGTTGTATTCCAATCATTAATTCTTGATATATTTTTATCAACTACAGTTACTTGAATCTCAGGACATTTATAAGCTATTACAGCCATAGTTGGACCACCCACATAACCAGCTCCAATACAACAAATATTTTTAATCATTTTTATTATTTATTCTTGTAATTTGCAATAATCTTAACTCTTAAGAATGTATAATTTCAAATAATTGAATTATATGAATGAACTATGTTCATTTATTGGATAATTATCACGTGAAAAATATTATTGTGACTGGAGGTGGTGGATTTATAGGAAGCCATACTTGCTTAGCGTTATTAGAAAAAGGATATAATCTTTTTGTGATAGATTCTTTCGAAAATAGTTCTCTCAAATCAATAGATAGATTATTAGAAATATATAAATCCAAAAAATATAATCCAAAAATTAAATTAAAACTTTTTGAGGGTAGTTTATGTAATAAAGAATTTATCAAAGGTGTTTTTGAGAGTGTCAAAAAAGAAAACAAAGAAATTGATGGTGTAATACATTTCGCTGGATTAAAAGCTGTAGCAGAATCTATTCTTAAGCCCCTTTTGTATTGGAGGACCAATTTAATAGGTACAATAAACTTACTTGAAATTATGGAGGAGTTTGATTGTTATAATCTTGTTTTTAGCAGCAGTGCAACTGTTTATCAATCAAAAAATAATTTTTTATTGAAAGAATCATCAGAATTAGGTCCAATTAATCCTTATGGGAATACAAAATATACAATAGAAGTCATATTGAAAGATTTATTCAAATCATCTTTTACTAAGTGGAAATTTGCTTCTTTAAGATATTTCAATCCTATAGGTGCTCATGAGTCTGGTTTATTGGGTGAAGATCCAAAAGATATTCCTAACAATATCTTCCCTTTAATCATTAACACTGCATTAGGATTACAAAAAGAATTGAAAATATACGGGAATGATTGGCCTACTCCAGATGGGACACCAATAAGAGACTACATACATGTTATGGATTTAGCTGAGAGTCATATTAAAGTTTTAGAGTTTCTAATAAATAGTAAATCTATTTGTATTGAATTAAATGTAGGAACAGGAGTAGGAACTTCTGTTCTTGATTTATTAAAAACTTTTGAAAGGGTGAATAATATAAAATTACCATATTCTTTTGATAAGAGAAGGGTTGGGGACGCTTCTTATGTGGTAGCAGATAACTCATTATTTACTTCAACAATGAATATTTATCCAAGAAGAACTATAGAAGATATGTGTAGAGATGGTTGGAAATGGAAAAAATTAAATCCTCATGGATATTAATTTTTTTCAAGTGTAATTAAATCCTTGAGATACTTTCCATATTCATTCTTTTTAGATAAAAGCGACAGACTTTCTAATTTATTATTATCTATCCATTTATTTCTCCATGCTACTTCTTCAGGGCATCCTATTTTTAAAGATTGTCTTTTCTCTAATGTATAAATAAAATTAGAAGCCTCTAATAAAGAGTCATGTGTTCCTGTATCAAACCATGCAGATCCTCTGCCGAATATTTCACTCTTTAGATTTCCTTTTTTAATATAAATATTATTTAAATCTGTTATTTCAAGTTCACCTCTCTCAGATTTAGATATTGTTTTTGCGTAATCAACGACTTTATGATCGTAAAAGTATATTCCTGTGACAGCATATCTACTTTTAGGATTTGAAGGTTTTTCAACAATACTTTTGACAATATTTTGGTTGTCAAATTCAATAACGCCATATCTTTGAGGATCTTTAACTTTATAACCAAATATTGTGGCTGAATTATTGGAATAGCAAGCTTTCTTTAATGTTTTAATCAAATTATCTCCATAAAATATATTATCTCCTAGTACTAAAACAGAATCATCTCCATTGAGAAATTTTTCTGCTATCAAAAAGGCTTGTGCAATACCTTCAGGAGCTTTCTGGGTTTCATAACTTATTTTTATACCGAATTTATTTCCATCTCCAAGTAATTTCTTAAATAATTGTTCTTCCCCAGGATTTATTATTATTAAAATATTCTTTATGCCAATAAGCATTAAAGTAGTTAAAGGGTAATAAATTAAGGGCTTATTATAAACGGGCAAAAGCTGTTTGCTAATGCATTCAGTTAAAGGATTTAACCTTTTCCCAGATCCCCCAGCAAGAATAATTCCTTTACGCAATTTCTGTTCCTCGTTATCGCCTATTATAAATAATAGTATTTGTTTTTCTTCTTGTATAAATCTTTATTAATAACAGGTGGAGCTGGATTTATAGGATGTAACTTTGTTCATTATTGGGTAAAAAAATATCCTAAAGATAAGATTATTGTTTTAGATAACCTTAGTTACGCGGCTAATATTAATTCTGTCAAAACGTTAATTGATTCAGAGAAAATTAAATTTATAAAAGGTAATATTAATGACTCAAATTTAATATTAAAAATTTTTAGACAGTTTAAAATATCTCATCTTATAAACTTTGCAGCGGAAACTCATGTTGATAGATCTATAAGTTTTCCAGATGTTTTTATAAATTCAAATATTTTGGGACCATATAATCTTTTAAAATGCTTTAAAAAATACTGGAATGAAAATAATAATCCTTCTAATTGGAGATTCCTTCAAATAAGTACTGATGAAGTTTTTGGAAGTTTAAATGAAAATGATGAAAGTTTTACTGAGTTATCCTCCTATAATCCAAGATCACCATATTCAGCAAGTAAAGCTTCATCTGATCACTTGGTACAAGCATGGCATGATACTTATGGGCTTCCTACTTTGATAACTAATTGTTCAAATAATTATGGACCATTTCAGTTCCCTGAGAAACTAATTCCATTGACAATTATGAATATATTAATGAGTAAAGAAATACCTTTATATGGAGATGGTTTAAATATTAGAGATTGGCTTTTTGTTGAAGACCATTGTAATGCTATTGATGTTGTAATTAATAATGCATATCCAGGACAGAAATTTTGTATTGGATCTAAAAATGAAATTAAAAATATTGATTTAATAAATATGATATGTAAATTGGTAGATAATTATGCCCAAGAATATAATTTCACACTAAACCATTCTAAAAGTTCAGATCTTATAAAATTTGTCTCTGATAGGCCTGGCCATGATAGAAGATATGCAATAGATTCATCAAAAATATTTCATCAATTAAACTGGGAGTCAAAAGTAAAATTTGAAGATGGTCTTTTAAAAACAATTAACTGGTATTTAAAAAACAAAGATTGGTGGGAACCACTAATTACTAAGTAAAACTTAAATAATTTTGGTGATAAGTTTTTAACAGCTTAGAGTTAATGGAAAATAATGTTATTTGCTAAAATTTATAGATGATATTATTTAATATTAATGAGTTTTAATGAAGTAATAGTAAAAGGGGGATTAGGTAATCAATTATTTTGCCTTTTTTATGCTTATAAAATCCTATTACAAAAAAATCATGTATCTTTAAACTTAGTAAATTATTCAATCTCTAATAGACAAGATAGACAGTTTGTTTTAGATGATCTTTTCCCAGCTATTAGTCATATTTTTAATCTTCAAAAGTCAAATAAATCTTATTTTCTTATTTTATATGCAAAAATTATAGAAAAGATTTTTATTAAATCGAAAGTTGATAGTTTGCCAGGTGATATGTCATTTTCAATACCATATTGGCCAAATAATTATATTCATTCTGGTTATTTCCAAAAAATTAATAACACAGATTTGGACAAAAAGTCTTTAAATTTTTTAAAGCAACAAATGTCTCCTCATTTAAATGATTTTAAATCTAAATTCTTAGCGATTCATGTTAGAAGAGGGGATTATCTAGAAAAAAAACATAAAATGCACGGATTTATTTCTGAGAATTATTTAGTTGAAGAATCAAAGAAACTTATTTCTAAAGAAGATTTCGATGGGATAACAATTTTTTCTGATTCACCTGATTTAATTAATTTAAATATTTTTAATTCTTTACATAAGAATATTTTAATTGATAAGGGTGGAAATTCTATTGAGGTTTTTAAAAGAATGTCTAATCATAAAGGCCTTATAGCATCTAATAGTAGTTTTTCACTTTGGGCAGGTTTATTAGGTAATATAAAAATTTTTTCTTTACCTGATTTTTGGATGAGAGATGTGAAATCTTCAATAATTGGTTTAGATTATATACCGAGGTATAAATGCTTCATAAAATAAAATATAAAATGTTTGTTTATATTAAAAAATGAATAATTACAAAAACTTTATTTGCATATCTTCTTTTAATGATGATTTAAATTGGTTCAAAGAGTTTGATCATCCTCATATTATTTATGATAAATGCATTAAAGGAATACAAAAATCAAAGTACTTTCCATATCAAATTTTACCATCAAATTTATCTAAGAAATATCCAAAAATGAATGTTACTAAAGGAGAAACTGGTGGATATAATATTAATGAATATCTAAGTTATATAATCTCTAACTATTATGATTTACCGGATCATACAGTTTTCATAAAGGCTAATATAGTTAGTCGGCATGTATCTTTAGATTTTTTAAAAAGAGTTATTAATAATAAATATTTTACATCAATAGAAGAATGGGATTGTTCTTATTCTTATAAATTTAATTTATTAAATAAAAGCTCATTTGTATCAAGTGATGGTGGCTGGTCAGAAATTAATAATAATTGGTACCTAAATAGGGAAAAGCATCCTAATAAATTTTTCAACAGCTTTAATACGTTTATGAACTTTATATTTAAATCTTATATTAACCCCAAATTTATTCGGTTTTGTCCTGGAGCTAACTATATTGTACCCAAAAATAAAATACTAAAATATGATTTGGTTTTTTATAAAAATCTTAAATATATAATTAATTATTCTCAGTTGTCTGGCGAAAGTCATATTTTGGAACGTGCACTATTTAGTATTTGGAACTCGGAATATAGAGTTTCTGAAATTATGAAGGTCCCATTTAGTGAATTCACTGTTTTCCCTAAGAAAGATAACATTTTTAAATTAAATTTAAAAAAAATAATTTCTAAATTTTAAAAATCTTTTTAATTTCATTATTAGTAAAAAGTAAAGCATCTTTTTGCCGTGAAAACCAAGAGGCAAGTCTTTAAGATCCTCTATACAAAGAGGCGATTCAATTGAAAAATCTTGTGCAATTTCGAATGGCGCCCAAGAATATCCTTTCGACTCTAAAAAGCTTCTATGATAAATACTAAAGAATCCATCTTCATGACCGCTTGTGAATTTATTATTATCCACTAATTTAAATTTCGAAGGTGCTTCTAATAATCTTTTACTCCTTAAAGAAAAGCCACCATTACCAATTGTATAAAAAGCTCCATTTTTATCTCTACAATATTTAAAATCTTGGCTTCTTGGTATGAATGGTGCTCCTATATAATCATATTTTAAAAATTTAATATTCCATTTTTTATGATTTATAATATAACCATCCCATTGTACTATTAATATATGGGATGTTTTAATATATTTATATAGTGAGTAAATAATAAAATTACTATATTCCTCTAATGAGTTAATTGGGTTTATTTTAATTATATCTATAATATTAGCTTCTTCTTTTTTTAGTATTATTTTTTTTGAAGTAAATAATATTGTTTTTGATGGGTTTAAAAATATACTTGAATTAACAAGAGCATTAATTGTTTCTCTTATCTTTAAGTCACTTGCAGCTATTATTGAGATATTATCTTCTTTAGACATACTTTTATTTTGTTTTTTTAAAAGTAATTATTAATAATGAAATTATAAATTCATTAATTAGAAACTTAAATAATAAAAATAAATTTTTAACAACGTTAAAAATATTTATTTTGTACCTTCTCTTTGTTATTAGTAATAGACAATTATTTAAAATTAATCTATTAAATCTATAGTCATAAATCTCTATATTGTATTTAATAAGTAAATTAATATATATGTTAATTACTTTTTTTGATTCTCTACCTATGTCCTCAACAATAATTATTCCTTTCGCTTTTAAAAGATTTTTTAATTTCAATAGGATTTTTTGATCATTAACTATATATTTATTATTAATGATGATAATGTCATATTTTAATGAATCATAAAAATTTCTTTTCATAATGCTTTCCACATTATGATTTTCAATATTTGGAGTGTCAAAAAAAGAATCCCATACCTCAAGATTAAGGCTATTTAATTGATTAACTTCTAATATATTTGGCGATTTTTCAGATTCATAAATTTTATTGCAATACGAATTATAGAATAATTGAACATATGAATTAGGCCATAATCTATTAATTCCAAATGGATTATGTTTGATAGAGAGTCTTTTTTTTTCGATAATCTCAATTAAACATTTTTTTGATTTCATTATTTCTTAACCTATATGAAGAGGAAAAATTTTTGAAAGAAGTTTTTTTAATAATTTCCTAAGATTAATAGGTATAAAAGAGAATATTGGTTTTCGATAAATACTTTCTTGAGTTGTAATAATATTATATGAAGAGTAGATTTTCATTGTATTTGTGATTGATTTTTCTATATCTTCAGTAAAAATTAATTCTCCCTCTATATTTTGATATGACCAGTTTTCATAATAATTTGCAGGAGAAACCCATTTCCCTTGTTTATTACCAAATCTAGACCAATCTGAGGGAGCAATGATTTTTTTTGGCTTTTCTCCTAATGTTATAGGGAAATACGAAAAGCTTGAATTAGATACTATTAAGTATTCAGCAGAATATAAATTGTAAAAATCCTCATTAATCTTCCCCTTCATAATTTCTATATTAGGCAATAGTTTTTCCGCATATTTATAGTCATCTGTTATTATAAAAAATTCAATATTTGGATTGGTTTTTTTCATATTCTTCATGGCATTTAACCAATATGATTTTGGCAGAATTAAATCCTTGAATCTTTTATATTCTCCTCCTCTTATGTTTAATAAGCATTTATTTTTAAAAGCCTTAGGTTTCTTTTTATTTAAAGCTTTTATTTTAATGAATTGATTTATATCATTATTAAACAGATATTTTTCAGATTGAAAAAGGCCTTTTATAAGAGTATTAGATTTAAGTTTTAGTATCTCTTTATCAAAATCACTTACATATGATTTTAAACTGTAATCGAAATATATTTTTTCTTCAAAAATATATTTCAGATCATTTTCTTTTATATAATTTTGCGAGCCTCTTACAGTCGATGATTTTGAGTAAGAAATATCTAGAAATGTTTTACCTTTAAACTTTTCAGGGTTTATAATTTTATAACCATAATCTAATGTCTTACATATTGATCTTAAGGTAACATAATTCCAAAGTTGATTCCCTAGTCCCTGACCTTCTAATAATTCCAGATAAATCATTATACTAATAAGATAAATTTTTTTTATTTCTTGTTTTAACAAAAATAGTTATTGCGTAAACAAGACCTATAATTTCATAAGTCAAATTTGTTAAGGCAGCCCCATATATTCCCTTATAATAAATAAGAGGAATTCCAAAGATAATAGATGTTAATAGTACAAGTAATTTTATTTTATTGATATCTCTAAACAGATTATTTAAAACTAAATATTGATTAATAAATGATTCATATATA
>CESZ01110408.1_pt1 | contig 14305 bp, 6 predicted proteins | sample 531081 | NCBI WGS metagenome assembly CESZ01 (sample SAMEA2621260, study PRJEB7988) | marine metagenome | biome: marine biome (ENVO:00000447); feature: surface water layer (ENVO:00002042); material: "saline water (ENVO:00002010), including plankton (ENVO:xxxxxxxx)" | depth 5 m | reverse complement strand
TTTTTTTTTGCCAAATATTTCGATTATCGTAATAAAAAAGCAAGAACATTCTCTAAAAATTCTTCGAATGAATCGGCATGCACCCAATGTCCAGCATTTGTGATAGACTGGATTTCACTATCCAAAAAAATATTTTCGATCGCTTCAAAATCCTCTTCTAAAATATAGCTGGAATTAGCCCCTTTAATAAATAGCGTAGGACCTAAAACTTCACTCTCTGGCAACGCAGCTAAAATTAAAGGCATATTGGCCTCCAAAACAGCTATATTCATTCTCCAAGCAAGTTTTCCTCTTTCTATCCAATATAAATTCTTTAGTAAAAATTGTCTTACTCCCTCTTCCGGAATTTTATTGATTAAAAAAGTATTGACTTGGCTTCTTGCGGTGATGGTTTTGATTGGTACTGCTTTAATCGCTTCAATTAAATCTTGATGATGCATTGGATAGGCTTTTACACCCATGTCTACAACAACTGTTTTCAATAGTCGTTCAGGATAAGACTGAGCTAAATGCATTGCTACTTTGCCACCCATGGAGTGACCAATAACATGAAATTTAGATAGATTTAGAAAATCCATTGTTTCAATCACATCATGGGCCATAGATTCATAGCTATGATGATGAGCCCATTCAGATCGACCATGATTCCGAAGATCGACCACAATTACCTTAAAATAATTGGCAAGTACTTTTGCCTGTGATTTCCAATTATCGGAGAAACCGAATAGACCATGTAAAATAACTACAGGTTTTCCTTCACCATATTCTTTATAAAAAAGCTGCAAATGAATTAGTTATAATGGATTATTCAGAGACACTGATTTAGTCGCACCAATAGTAAATTGTCCCTTATTTATTTTTTCCAATTCAGCATAAATTTCTTCTTCATTCTGAAATCTTGAATTGTAAAAAACACTTATGATTTGTTCTTCGCGATTTTCCTCATAATCTACAGCAACTCTACTAACCCCCTTTAAGCTCGTGAGACCTTTACGAATAGCACCACCACAGCCCATTTTACAAACCATTCCTGATACTTTGGCAACACACTGATAATCTGCTTCAGGCTTTTTCTTCTCAGCAAGCTCATCTAACTTTTTTACATCACTATTAGCATTGTGAGATGCATCACGTTGACATGATAAAATAAACAAGAGTATGAGTGGTACAATAAATTTCATTTTTTTCTGTAAAATTAAGAAATCTAGCTTCATAAAATTGATTTCAATGACAAAGAATACAATGCGAACCATTTCACATATGGTTCATAAAATATGGAAAAAGCATTTGGAAATTGATCCATTCAGAAGGCGCGACTTCCTTGTTTCACATATAATTTTATAGTACATTTGAAAAAAAACCATTATGAAATACCGCTTCCTTTTTTCCTTAGGTCTTGTGTTCCTTCTTGGAGCTTGTAATAAATATAGTGAAGGTCCTGCTTTCTCTCTTTTGACAAGAAAAGCAAGAATCTCTAATGATTGGACATTACAGAGCTACACCAAAGATGGCACTGAGCTATTTGATGTAAATGCTGAAGAGCAAAATCTCTCAATTGAGAAAGATGGTAGCTACTCTGGAACAATCATTACCACGGAACTAGGACAATTGCAATCAACGTCGACTAATGGGACTTGGACATTTGAAAACTCTCAGTCCGATGTGAATTTTTTACCGGCCGAATCATTGTTAGGTGTGACTTATGAAATAATCTTACTCAAAAACAAAACAATGAAAATTCGTCAAACGGATTTCAACAACGTAGTTTACGATTGGACATATATCGCTGACTAGGTAAACCTTGGATCGGCCTCCATAACCTCACCAGAGATGGGACATGTTCTTAATTTTTCGTCATTGTAAAACTTCTTAAAAACAGGTATAAAGTCTTTTTCAATATTTGTGAGGTGAAAATACTCTTCATACAATAGCGCATTTTCTTTATCCGAAAACCACATTAATCCATCTTTATGGTGTGCTTTTCTTTTTCTTTCAATCACAAGACCTATAGAATTTGCGGGTCTTATTGGAGAATGAGGAACTTTGGCAGGAAGTAAAAACATTTCTCCTTCTTTTATTGGAATCTCTACAGCCTTGCCATCTAACTGAATCTTTACGCATATGTCACCTTCAACTTGATAAAAAAGCTCTTCAGTTTCATTATAATGATAATCTTTTCGAGCATTCGGACCTGCTACGACCATTACGATATAATCCTCAGAAAGGGGGTACATATTTTTATTCGCAACTGGTGGCTTTAGTTTATCTTTGTTGTCTTTGATCCACTGATCAAAATTGAAGGGCTGCATCATGGTGTTCTTTTTGATTAAAGATAAGTAAAATTGGTTTTTGAATTCAGGATGCAACTAAAAACTATATACGCTACTTAATGATATGCTTGACTCTGTTTATAAGATTTTCGCCACTATAACAGGAGATATAATATACTCCTGGGGCTAAAACCTCCTCAAGCGTCCAAACATTCATTCCTATTTGACTTTTAATCAAAGTACTATTTACTAAACTACCTTGACTTGATACTACATTAAATAATAAGTCCTGCTTTATATCGTTCATATAAAAGAGCTGAAAAGAACCCCCATTACTTGGGCAAGGAGCAGTATAAAATAAATCATTAAGCATCGAATTACAATCAACAGGGATAATGTCATTGTCGAAAATCTCAGCAGTACCATCAAAATCTATCTGTGTAAGACGATAATAGTTTAAAGGTGAATGAGGATAATCTTGATGGCTATAATTAATAAGCTCATTACTAAAACCGGCAGCACCTATTTGAGCAAGCTCATTCCAATTATAACCGTCTTCAGATCTAGAAATACTGAAATAAGCACTGTTTTGTTCTGATGCCGTTTGCCAATTTAAGGAAACAACTCCCTCAGAACAACCTCCCGAAAAGGACAATAATTCAACGGGTAAAGGATTTGAGCCTTTCCCAGCCGCAAAATAACTGAATCCATTTGTGATAGATGTTATTTCAAAATCACTTATTGTACCAAGTGATGATGTCGCGTTGAGTACTGACCATTCAATATGATTTAATGATGGAATATTTGATCCTGAACTTTTCAATATTCGCGTATAATTAATATCTGATAAATCTGACATACCATTCATACGAAGCGTCATTGTATAATTGGGAGTACAAATTGAGCTACTATAATCTCCGTTAGTGGGTTCTATTTCCCAATACCCTGCGTCACTGTAATCAATAATATTTAAACCGGACATGGCAATTGGTAGACCATTTGTTAGCATCCCTCCCCCATTTCCATCTTGAGGAACGCCTTCTTCAAATGATACGGTAAGAAATTGATCTATACCAGGAGAGGAGAAATTAAAATCAATCATGGCATCTCTCAAGAAAGAGCTATTTCCTACCGGAAATAATTTTGAACCTGTAGCGTTTGCAAAATAGCGTTTGAGCTTACCCGTAATAAAACCTGAGGTGTAGGCAATGCTTCCTGTATTTTCGCTACCCGTACCGATAGTAATAATATTGTCTCCATTTTGAAGAACACCCCCCTTCATGTCCAAAAGATTTGATACTTCAATTGGATCACTAAAAATAACTGAATTAGTACCGTTTGAAATATTCAAATTATAAAATTGATAGGTACCTCCGCCTGCGATATTTTGACTCATGGTTCCCATTAATCTCAATTCACTATTGGTAAGCCCAGTTATAATACCCCCATTATCAATATCACCAGATAACTGAACAATACCATTTAAATCAGCCTCTGCAGCCTCTCCGATTGTGATAGAGGATAAACTCCCTGTTATTTCTGCAATATGATCCTCATCAATACACAGCCCTGCTTCTGCATTACTTAAAATAAACAAATCACTTGTATCATTAGGTAACTCGGTATTTGATATTTCCCAATAAGTTCCAGTCCATTTATACCAATTCAAAACGTCAGCATAATCATCACTATTTAATCCTCCCCAAAGCCAAGATTCATTGGCCACCAGCTCATCTGAAATTGATGCCGTATTTGGTTGATTAAATCGGACCACTGCATTCGCGACAGAACCCTCGCATACACCTTCATTCACATTTGCGGTCCAAAACACATTAATTTCTTGATCAAATACACCTAGTGTTGTAAAAGAATTATTTGCCTCGCCTAATAAACTACCAAAAATACCAGAAGCATCTGTATCCCAAAATCCGTTTCCATCTCCAGCATCTACAGAAATAGGCAATGTAATTAAGCCACATGTAGAATTATCGACTATAGGAGAGACCATTGTAATTTCCGGATTCTTGATTACGACCACAGAATAATCTTCTATTTCACCCCAAGCAACATTATCACAGGCGGTTGGGTAATTACCATTAGAGCCAATATAAGCGACCACAACACGCATTTTGACGGTTGAAATAGCAGCATCCATCGGAACTAAAATTGTTTGAGGAGCATCTGTTACACCATCTGTAACATTTGTAGCATATCCTAAAACATATGCTTCTGATGCTTCTTCATAAATATCATTGTTGTTCCAGTCTATCCATGCCTTAGTCAAAACAGTGTAGTTGCCACCTGTATTCACTCTAACATTTAGGTCATAGCTTCCACCTCGACAGACATCTGTGATTAAACCCGTATTCACAATAGAGGAAGTTGCACTAGATATATGATCAATATTATTAAAAGAGACATAGGTTATACCCGTATCATCAGCATTAGATATAACTGGTGTACTGATAGCAGAACAATCTGGCGGTGTGAAAGTAATGCTCAAAGTGACACGCACAGCGGCACGCCATCGGGGCTGACCTGAAGGATCTGGAGAGGAAGTTAACAAGCCCATGGAAAAGCTTTGATTGGCATCCTGGCCATTAAATGCATCTGTAGAATAACCATAATTGCCATTTGAACCTGTCCCTGCTTCTACTAGACTTGTTCCATCAGAACCATACAATATAGGTTTTGTGATTCCTTCCACAATACAAACCTCATAGTAGTCAAACCATAAATATTGAAAAGTAGTCGTATTTGCTGTTCCTAAAAAATAATCATTATCATAAGGAACACTGTAATTAATCGAAGAGCCAAAAGTTCCTGAAAAAACAACCTCATCAACTTCATTTAAAATATTAAAAGAAACCTCCTCAGGAGCTGTTCCAGTTGTCCATGAAGCAGTAATTATATCGCCATGTCCCACGGTAAACATTCTCGAAACAGTCGATCCAGAGGGCAACGTGGTACTTAATACTTGACTTCCGTTAGCAAACAAAGAAATACCATTTCCACTCCATCCATTGGCTCCTGAGTCAAACATCTCAATAGAATAGGTTACATCTGAGGGAATTGTAAACAATGGTGTTAAGTCAATTGATACGTCATCAATAGTAGAGCCAACAGGTGCATTCGGAGCAGAAGTCAGCAACGTGGGTTGATAAGGAGGAGAGGGCCAACTTTGGTCGATAATGTATCCATTTTTAGTTCCAAATACAAGATCAGGATCAACGATTATGGGATAAGTTCTTTTGGGAGAACGAAGCCACGACATGTTGATTTTTGTTCTTAAAATATATTTCCCATTATTCTCATTTAACTCAAAAAATATCAGTTCCTCACCATGCAACCTGCGGGGTTCAATCGCATTGGCGTTATTTGACGATAACTTCAAAGCATTGGGTTCAATTAAGATGGGCAAATCATAGCTTGCAGAAATAGAGTCTTTTCCATCCATAAATAAAATCATACCCGCCTCTGACTTGACCTTCCATGAAGGAGGAAGTTGAAGTTCTTCCTCAAAAACCAAATATTCTGCATCTATAGGAAATCCATCAAGCGCATTTGGTGAATTAATCACATAATCGGTTCTTCTGCGTCCAAAATCCATCTCAATAGAAAGATCAATCCAATCGTATACATCTTCAAACAACGCTTTATTTTCATTTATCTCTATAATGGAAGCTTGCATTCTTTGCTCACTGCAAGTAGCGCCGTCAATTTCTGCATATATTCTTGGATTTATTAAGTCCTTAAAGTATTTCCCTGATTCAAACTCAGTTAAAAAACCTTGTCCTATTTGATTAGGCAAGTAACTCTTGAAGCTATTTGTTGCATTTACGTATTGATAATCAGAAAATTGAACATTATCATTTTTTACAATACGCAAATCAATGGGTAAAAACCCATCATTACTTTGATAATGTATCGGGTGAGAATAAGATGTACTTGTAAATGAACCATTATCATTCTCTTGCGTATGAGAGTATGTGGTTCTCATAGCGAAAATATCAGACTCTCGCTTTGAAGTGATGTTTTGACCATGAGAATAAACCATAGGCCAAAGCACCATCATAAATAGTAATAGCTCCACAAGTTTGTATTGTGCAACCATTTTAAAGAAATTCATTCTTTAATTTGAGTTTTAGTTTTAGTCTTTTAAAAACCTACTACAGTTTTGTTGGCCGCACTTAAAAGAAGATCTGAATAAGCCAGGACTCTTCTAACAATCTAACAATCTGAAGTTTAGTTTTTTTATCAAGCTATTCACATAGTTCGACATGAGTTAGTCAAAGATAATAAATTTTCATGCATAAAGCAGAATGTTTCCAAAGGCGAATCAAAAAAACAATGAAAACTTGGTTCAAAAAAAAGCCCTTAATTAAAAAATTAAGGGCTTTCAAAAGATATTTGCAAATCATCATCTTACGATATGCCTAAGCATATTCGTCGAATTTGCACCATTTCTTATGCATATATAATACATTCCAGGCACCAGGCTTTCATTAATGGTAATTATATTAACACCTTTATTTATTTGAACTTGTTTACCTAAAACAAGCATACCTTTCGTATCTGTAATGCTTAAATCGGATTCTCCTTCTAAATATGAATTTTTGAGCTGAACTGAGAAATTTCCTAAACTTGGGTTAGGTAAAGCTGTGAAAAATGAAGCTGCATTATCTTCGCAATTTACATCTACTACAAAGTCAGAATATGAATGAACAGCACCATCTATATCAACTTGATTCAATCTGTAGTAATTGTTAACAGAATTGGCTTGTTTATGAGTATAATTATAGGAAGTCAACGAATTGCTTATACCCATTGCGGTTTGAGAATCAATAACATTCCATTCTTGACCATCTCGAGAATACTGAATATCAAAGTACGCACTATTAAATTCTGAAGCCGTTTGCCATTGAAGATTAACATGACCCTCCTCGCAGATTCCAGAGAAAGAGATCAGCTCAACAGGTAAAGGATTTGTATCATCATCCCCACCTGCACCAAAAAAGCTAAACCCTGTAACCGAAGAAGTCACCACAAAATCTGAATTTTCCCCTAAAGAACTTTCATGTGTGGTAGCTATCCAATTGCTGTGATGGATACTAGGCGTATTTGAACCAGGACTTTTAATAATTCGGACCTTGCTATAATCGGAAGCTCCCGTTAAATTATTCATATGTAAAGAAATACGATAAGGCTTATTGTTAATTGATGATGAATAATCGTTACCTGTCGGTAACACCTCCCAAATACCTGCACCATCATAATTTTGAATCAACTGACCATCTGGGGTTACCAAAGGCAAACCTGAATAAAAGTCAGAGCCATTAAGTTGCGGAACCCCTTCATTATAGGAGACAGTTAAATATTGATCTGTTCCAGGGGAGCTTATGAATTCGACATTAACATCTCGCAAGTCGTCTGCAGTTCCAACTGGGAAAAATCGAGCGCCAGGAGAGTCTACAAAATATCGTCTTAAACTACCTGTAACTACTCCTGAAGTATGGACAATAGATCCAGGATTTAAACTAGAAGATCCGATAGTTAAGACATTTGTTCCATTTATAATGCTCCCGGAAGTCATTGCCAAACTCCCCTCTACGTTAACAGGAGTAGAAAGACTAAGGTTTGCTCCTGAATTATTAATTTCCAAGTTATTTAAAGTCATTGTGCTTCCCGAAATAGATTGCTCATCACTTCCGGCCATTGCTAGAGTGCTAGTTGAACTCGCACTAACATTACCATTATTCACAAAATTTCCTGTTAGGGTTATTGTTCCTGAAAGCTGAATATTGGCATTACTAGCAACAACTAAATCTTTAATTGTAGTGGTTGTTATAGCAGCATTATTCGACCCGCTTACACACAATCCAGCACTACTATTCGGTAAAATATATACTTTATCTGATGAGGATGGGATTTCAGCAGTTTGACGAATCCAATGCTGACCATTATAAGCATACCAATTATTTGAAGTTGACCAATCAGAGTTTAACAAACCTCCCCAAACCCATGAATCTGTGGAAATCAATGAACCATCTATTTCTGAAGTATTGGGTTGATTGAATTTTGTCGTAATCTGTGCAGTGGAATTAATACATTCGCCTACAAGCTGTGTCCATGTCAACGTAATTGGCGAATCGAAGGTATTAGTTTGAAAAGTAGTGCTCTGGTCAGTAGAAGATGAAAATAGACCTGTTCCATTTGAATAGGTCCATTCCCCTGCACCAGTATTTGCATCAACAGAAACAGAAATATCCGATATACCACAGGTCGTTTCATCAATTAATTCCGTGGAAGACGTAATTTGCGGATCTGCAATCACGATTGTATAATCTTCAATTTCACCAAACATCGTATTTCCACAGGCAGTGGGATATGTAGATATCTCAGCTGCAACGACACGCATGGGAATTGAACCGAAAGCAGCATCCATAGGAACTGTTATTGTCTGAGGATCTGAAATAGCTATATCAGTTCCATTTCTAGCAGTACCCAAATTATAAGACTCCGTTGCCTCCTCAAAGGTACCGTTGTCATTCCAATCAATCCATGCCTTAACTCTTACAGTCCAATCTCCTGCAGTATTAACCCTAGCAGATAATGGATAAGACATACCGTGACAAACATCAGTGCTTAAACCTGTTGGCACCAATTGTGAGGTTCCTGATGTAGAATTATCAATGTTATTAAAAGATACATTTGTTAATCCTGTTTCGTCAGCTACATCAATCCCAGGATTTGATGCTGCCGAACAATCTGGTGCGGAAAAAGTAACTTCGATTCCATAAGAGGCAACGATTGCCCACCAATATTGAGATGAAATTAATTCAACATTCCAATCTTGATTTACCTCCTCTCCATTGAATGCCGTTGTTGAGAACGAATATACTCCAGCTGAACCCGTTCCATGATCAGTTACATTAGTACCAAATCTTGAACCTGTAAGTTTAGGTGCAGTCCAACCTGCATTTACAGCATATGTACCATAAGAGAAAAAGCTTGAACCATTCACTAAAAATTCATCATCCCCAGACCAAGCAGAATAAATATAAAAATTGACACCCTCAATAATAGAACCTGTTGGCGCAGTTGAAGTAGCAAGGTTTATGGTTTGCAAATAAGAGCTAGGATGATTCTGATCATAAAGAGCTGCTGCGGCTGCGGCCCCTGTAATTAAGTCAGGATCTATGGTTAGAGGGAAAACACGCTCACTGGAAACAATCCAATCTACACGAACCTTTGTCAAAAGCTTATAATTTTTGCCAGCTGCTAGCAATTCAAAAAATATGTTCTTAATGTTTTCTTTGTCTTGGAATTTTGGGTTTTGATTGATTAGCAAAGAACCATTATTAGCGTCTTTTAAAAGAGGAGTATCATAACTCGCTTTAATATCACCATTTGAGTTCAGGAGATCAACTCTACCATTTCTAAGCATTGCGGACCAACCCTTTGGCAACTCAATCAGTTCTTCGAAAACCAAAAATTCAGCAGAAGAAGGTATGTGATTAAGAAAGTCAGCGGATCTAATAATATAATCTGCCTTTCTCCTACTTTCATTAATCGTAACTTCAAGATCAACACCCTGATAAATATCAACATAGCTTACCTTGTTGCCAGTTACATCCGAACTAATTGAATGCATATATTGAGGAGATAAAATCGCTCCATTCGATTCAAAGTACATTTTAGCAGAAAGCATGTCTTTTATATATGAATCAGCGGACAATTGACAATATAAACCATCGTTGATGTCGGATGGGAAATATGTTTTAAAGTTATTCGTCGCATTCACCATTGGATAACTATCTCTATTTTGATCGTTATTGGATTGAATAGAAAGATCGATAGGATACCAATCACCATTTTTCATGTAATGAATCGGCTGAGAATACGTGGTATTGGTATATGTCCCGTCGTTGTTTGCTGAGGTACGAGAATACATTGTTCTCATCGCTGGAATATCTGACGTTTTTTGGGAATGCTTTTTGCCTTGACCTACCATAGATAGGTATGTAAAAAGACAAAGAAATAGTGTTGAGTATTTCATTGATTCTAGTTTTGACTAACAGAAATTCAATAGTGAAATAAGCTATTATTGAACCTCTATTCGTGTTGAGTTTAAATTGAGTTTGTCTAAATTTTGCACAAAAATACGCATTTATATAAAACAAACAAGCGCTTAACATATAGATAATGAGCAGACTAACTTTAGGTGACATTATTTTGAAAGCAAACGAGTAATGGGCCCAAATTAATTTTGGTGAACTTTCAGTTTCACAATTAATTTAACAAGCACAAGTTGCCGTTTTTTTTCAAAAGACGAACTTAATTTAAAATAGGTTGCATTTATTATCGACTTGGATGCAGCGCTCACTTAGTCTATTATTCTGCTATCTGTCAGGATATGAATTACACTAAATCGTTAGATAAATTCTTCATCCATGAGAGAAAGGATATTTCATCGATTCAGATATATCTTTGGTGATAGACTTTTTGTAAAAATCTCATAAAACAAAAAAGCCCCCGATATAAATCGAGGGCTTATCATAAATTATTAAGTGATACTATCTAACACTGTGCTTCACAATGGTTGTTGTTTTTGAACCATTTTCCACATTGATGTAGTAGATACCTGGAGCAAGATTCTGTTGTATCACGTACATGTTGATACCTGAATTCACCACAATAGATTTCACAAATACTACACTACCTTTTGTATCTACAATTTTCAAATCAGCGACTCCTTCAATCTCCGGATTATTCATAATCACTTGGAAGCTACCAGCACTTGGATTCGGGAATACCGAGAAGTATCCATTTGCTGTAGATTGGCAAGAAGCATTAATGACTAAATTGTCATAAACTACAGACGAACCATCAATATCATTCTGAGTCAGTCTATAATAGTTGTCTCCAGAAATTGCCTGGTTGTGCTCGAAGTTGTAAGTAATCAACTCGGTGCTGAAACCAGCTGCTGGCTCGGTATGGATTAAGCTCCAATCTACACCATCACGAGAATATTCTAATTCGAAATCCTCACTATTGTTCTCAGAAGCTGTCTTCCATTCAAGGTTAACTAATCCATCTTCACATTCACCGCTGAACGAAACCAACTCTACTGGAAGTGCATTATCCTCCTCAGTTCCTGCTCCAAAGAAGCTAAAGCCAGTTCCCGATGCAGTTACAGTGAAGTCTGCATCTGTTCCAACTATAGACTCATGAGTAAGTCCTTGCCAAGAGGTATGTCCTGGACCTGCACTTTTAATCACTCTCACTTTAGACCTATCCATATGGGTTACATTATCCTCACCAGTCAAGTCATTACAACGTATACTTACGTTATATGGTTTGCTATTAATAGCAGTCGTATAACTATCTCCAGTTGAAGCCGAACCTGGTATGATTTCCCAATACCCTTCGTCGTCGTAATTCTGAATCACTTGGCCATCACTCGTTTCCAACGGAAGACCTGAGTATAAATCAGAACCATCATTGGCTTGCGGATATCCTGCATTGTAAGATGCCGTCAGATATTGACTTTCTCCTGGTGCAGACGTGAAGTCTACCGTTACATCTCTCTGGATTGCTGAATTTCCTACTGGGAAGAACTTCGAACCACTTGTATTAGGGAAATACTGCCTAATCTTACCAGTTACAATACCTGAGGTATGATTCAATGTACCTGCACCCGCAGAAGAACCTACTGTCAATATATCGTTTGTGTTAACAATATTACCAGATGTCATATTCAATACCCCATTAACATTAATTGGCGTACTCATAATCATATTACCATCTGATTTATTGATCTCAAGATCATTCAATGTAATTTCATTACCAGAAATCGTTTGGTCACCAGAACCATCAATCGATAACATGCTTGCACCTGCGGCTTGAATTGTACCATCATTGGTTATATTTCCTGAAACAGAAGCTGTTCCGGCAAGATTCAGTATCGCATTATTCGCTACCATTAAGTCAGTCATTGATGCCCCTGTCACTGTCAAAGCAGAGTTGGTTGCACTAACACATTGACCCGCATCCTGATTCGCCATAATGTATACTTTATCCGTTGCAGTTGGCGTGTTCACAGTTTGTCTTCTCCATGCATAGTTACCAACGCCATCATCGGTATACTTGTACCAGTTTGTAGGCTCTGTCCATGAATCATCTGTCAAACCACCCCACAACCAAGATTCAGTATCCATTGTGTAACTGTTATCAATCATATCAGTTTCAGGTTGCTCAAAAATAGCATCTATTGATGTTGTCTCATCATTACAAGCCCCACCGTCATTAGTCGTCCATGTAAGTGTTATCGTAGAGCCGAATGTACCCGTAGTAAATGTTGTCGAAACATCTGTTACAGATCCAAAACTACCCTGACCAAAGAGACCAGTCGACCAAGCTCCTGAACCAGATTCGACTCCATTGACAGAAACACTTATTTCAACCTCTCCACATGTACCTGTTCCCGTTGTAAACGAAATCGAAGTTTCAACTTCTGCATTTTCTTGAATCGTTGCAGTCGCAGACACATTCTGAGTGGTTGCGGCTTGCGCAGTACAAGCGATGTCTCCTGAAGCATCTGCTCCATCTTGACCCGCGATAATTCGCACATAAACCGTTGTCGCTGGAACAGTGCCATTGACACCAGCACTAGGCGTACTCGAGTAAACTGAGCTTCCATTTAAAGAAATCGCGTCAAATTCTACTTCACCGCTACTGAACTGGAACCTCACTGTTCTTTCAAATGATACACCAGCAACAGTTATGGTATTCTCTCCTATTGATAGTGCTTGTGCATTTCCATTATTGAAGTTACCATTGGCAACTTGTTTCACAATTCTGTAATTTGCACCACCTGTTGGTAAACTCGTTACGTTAATTACGAAGGTCTGCTGAGCTCCACCATTACCGTCACCGTTGGTACATGCCGTAAAGACATTGGTCCACGTAGCGTTCGGCCCTGATGTAAATAAGCCTGGCGTCTGAGCACCAATTGATGTTGCTGAACTTCCACCTCCTGAAACATCTGTACTTATATTTACAGAGCTCGAGAATGTAACGTCATCAAGAGAAACTTCTAATCCTGCTGGAGGTGTTACCAGAATACCAGTATGGGAAGCACTAGCGGCTGCCGTGTTATCGTCATCCGCAATGTACTGACCTGAAACAGTAAACGTCTCACTTGCTGAAGCATCTCCTCCTTCACAAACTTCGAGTGTATTTGAAATTGTTGAAACCGTAATTACTGGCTTGCGGAGCAAGACATCAAAGTCCATCACAGAATTTGCCACACAATTTGTACCGGTCGCCACGTAACGAACTGTTAAGTTAGCGTCACCTGCGGCTACAAATTGCCCGATGTTATCACTCCAAGTTGCAGGATTGGTATTGTTTTGCCACTCACCATTGAATGAAGAACCTCCATCCCAGCTATACTCCCAATGGAACGCCTCGCCAAAGGCATCTGTTGGTGCTGTCCATTCAATTGCATTGTTTATTGTCATTTCATCACCATCTGCAATAGATACAGCATCAAGTGTAGCAGTAATATCCTGCGTACCACTATAGCAAGTAAGCCAATTAACAGCTACGGCATCCGAATAGGCTGCTCCGGTTGCACAACTTGCTTTTGCTCTTACGTATAGCGTTTGTCCTGGGTTGAGTGTTTGACCAGCACCCCAGTTATAAGGATTTGCTCCTCCACCAAAGTTTCCACTCCAAGCACCTGGTAGCGTATCTTGCCACTGGTATTCAAAGCTTTCAAATGCACCCGTTGCATCACCAGCTGTGTAATTCCAATAGATATCGTTTCCTACTTGAATGTTCTGAACTTCTGAAGAATAAGTAATGCCACCATCAACAGAAGCTTGAATTGTTCCTGCACTAACCGGAATAATCGTAAGCTCAAGCGTAACAGTACTATCACATCCCGCGGCATTTGTCAAGACAAACGTTGGAGCTGTAGATGCAGCTGGAGTATAAACTGAACTTCCATTCACAGAAAGCGCATCGAA
>CESZ01012830.1_pt1 | contig 14320 bp, 12 predicted proteins | sample 531081 | NCBI WGS metagenome assembly CESZ01 (sample SAMEA2621260, study PRJEB7988) | marine metagenome | biome: marine biome (ENVO:00000447); feature: surface water layer (ENVO:00002042); material: "saline water (ENVO:00002010), including plankton (ENVO:xxxxxxxx)" | depth 5 m | reverse complement strand
TGCTGGAGACAAATGAGGTGATTCAAGAGGCAATTGAGCGCAATAAGGGTTATGTTGCTGATGAGGTTTTGGCCTCTGACATAAGTTTTGAAGATTTGAAGGGTGAAATTCATCTCGAAACTATTGAAGTTGAAAATGATCTTAAAATTAGCTTGAGGAAAAAAGAAGCATAATATTTTATATTTGTAAATATGTCTGAAAATTCAATATTTGTAATAGATGGTTTGGAGGTAGAGGCTGGTTCTGGAGCAGAAGTCCATTGGCTTGATCGAGATTTTTTCGAATTGACCTATCAGGGAAAATCTTTTAAGGGGGAAATTTTAAATCGAGACATTGAAAATAGGAAGTTGCGTCTAAAGCTAAATCATCGTGTATTTGAGCTAAAAAAGAAGTTTGAATTGGATGAACTTATCGCAGAACTAGGTCTTGATAAGGTAAAGGTGAAGCAGCTCAAAGAGATAGGCTCGCCAATGCCTGGAAGGATTTTAAACATTCAGGTACAAGTTGGAGACCATGTTAAAGTTGGAGACCCTATACTTTCTCTTGAAGCCATGAAAATGGAAAATATTCTCAAATCTGATGGTGAGGGAGTTGTCAAAAGGGTTGCTATTGATAAAGAGCAGGTTGTTGACAAAGGCCAGTTGCTTATAGAATTCGAATAACCTTACTTCACAGCAATTGATATACTTTGTTCATTTCCGTGTGAAAATGATGCTTGAGAAAAGCTTGGTGCGCTAAAAGTATTTCTTGCATTATTTGAAAACCCATATGGCTCTTGCGGAAGCCCTAATGCATTCTTGTCTAACTTACCATTACTATTTAAATCGTGAAAAACGGCAATTGCATATGTTCTATGCGCCAGTTTTTTAAATGTAAATTCGTGTTGTTTATTTTTAGATAGAGGGACAATTTCTCCTATGAGTTGCTTGCCAAAAATGGGAAATACATCTTTATTGTCATACAACGCTATATACAGCTGCCCATTTTGTGATTTGCACCCCGAAACAATCACAGTGAGGTCATCTGTATTGTCAAATAGCGGAAGCAATAAAGCTAAAATTACAGCGAACATTTCTTATTTATTTATTCTAAATCGTTGAATAAAGGTAAAAAATCAGTGCTACAGACACAACAGCATAAAAAATAAGCTTTAAAAGGGTGCGCTTTTTCGGCTTTTCTGGTAGGCGCGACCTGAAATTAAAATGCTCTTCTTTCACGCCTTAAAAATAGTTGAATTTCTCTACCTTTGAGATATGTTGAAAAAAGTATTGGTAACGGGTGGTGCTGGATATATAGGCTCACATACTGTGGTAGAACTTTTCAATTCCGGCTACGAGCCTGTTTTGCTTGACGATTTTAGAAATTCAAATGAATCGGTGCTAGATGGGTTGTTTAATATTTTAGGTAAACGACCCGAGCTTTTAAAGCAAGATGTTTGTAATACGGATTATTTGAGAGGATATATAAAAGACAATAAGGTTTGCGGTATTATTCATTTTGCCGCATATAAGGCGGTTGGAGAGTCGGTTGAAAATCCATTGAATTATTACCAAAACAATATTGAAGGATTGGTCTCGATATTGAAAATTGTTTCGGAGAATCCTGAAATTCCCTTTGTATTTTCTTCTTCTTGTACAGTTTACGGTGAGCCAAAGGGACAAAAAGAGGTTTCTGAAAAAACACCCAAAACAATTCCTACCTCACCATATGGTTTTACAAAGTGGCTCGGGGAAAATATAATTGATGATTTGTTTTTTTCACAAAATAAACTTCGTTTAATGAGCTTGAGATATTTCAATCCGATTGGGGCACATTTGTCCGCACAAATAGGAGAGCTCCCAATAGGAAAGCCGAACAATTTGCTTCCATTCGTGACACAGACCGCTGCGGGTTTGCATGAAAAACTTACCATATTTGGCGATAGCTATCCGACGATTGATGGCACCTGTGTAAGGGATTATATTCATGTTGTCGATCTTGCGGAAGCACATGTCAAAGCTTTAGATTACTTAATGCATTCAGCGGATGGCTGTCATGAAATTGTGAATATCGGTACTGGCAAGGGATCAAGTGTTTTAGAAGTTGTCAACGCTTTTGAGAAGGTAAATGACATCAAACTGAATTATGAATTTGGTCCAAATAGACCCGGTGATGTAATTGAAATTTATGCCAATGTAGATTATGCAAAAAAGCTTTTGGGATGGAGTGCAAAAAAGACAATTAATGATGCGGTTAAAGATGCCTGGAGCTGGGAAAAATCAATTCGTTCCATAAAATGAAAATAGTTCTTCTATTTCTTTGTATTCATCTAGGTGTTCTTGGACAATCCGAAAGACAGTCTCAAGAGAGACCCGGGCTTTTTTGGTATTATAGCGGATTGAGACCATTCAAGGATATTGATAGAAAGAAATACGATCGAGTAATTATTGATCTAACCTATAATGACTGGATAGGCGAAAATGGGCCTTTTCAAAATAATTTGAATTCCATAGGTTTTAGCGTAAGCATAAATAAGGATGTTCAGTTTAAATCGACCGAGAGAGTAGCCTTTGGAATAGGCTTAGGATATGCATATTTAAATCATAGAACCCCACGTGTTTTTTATCTCACTCCCTTCGATGCTGTTCAGGCAGCTATCCCATCTCCTACTGATAGCATTCTATCCTCTTTTCTCACCATACATCAGTTTTATGTTCCTTTAGAGCTTAGATTGAGGTCTATTGGCTGGAAGCATGTAAAGCTTATTTTAGGAGCTAGAGTAGGTGTGCAACCTCGAATGAATTTCAGTTCTTACAGACAATTTGAAGAAGAAGTTTCGTATTCAGAAGTAAAGCTTAGGGAAGAATACAATTGGTTTTATCTCTCTACTTATGCAAGGCTAGGATTTAGAAATTGGTCTTTGTTTTTTGCATACCAGCCGTTGACCTTGTTCTCAAATAACGAAAGTTTGGATATTCACCCTATTCAGATGGGCATTAGCTTATCCTTGTTTTAAATGATTGATACACATTCACATATGTATAGCGAACAATTTGATAAAGATCAAACTGAAACAATTGCGCGTGCGAGAGATAATGGGGTCGAGTATATTTTGCTTCCAAATATTGATGTCGATTCAATCGATGCTTTGCATGAATTATCACAACGAGATAAGGGTTGTATACCGATGATGGGATTACATCCATGCAGTGTTGATTTGGACTATTCTAATCAGCTAAAGCGCATTGGCTTTGAGCTTTTTCAGGGCTCCCAAAAGTATATTGCAGTCGGAGAAATTGGAATTGATTTATATTGGGACCGCAGCTTTATTGAGCAGCAGAAAGCCGCTTTTCGAATTCAAATAAATTGGGCAAAAGAATTAGGGATTCCAATTGTGATTCATGCCCGAGATTCTATGCCCGAGATTTTAGAGATTTTAGACGAAGAGAATAGCAGCGATCTTAGGGGGGTGTTTCATTGCTTTTCAGGCACCACAGAAGATGCTGAAAGAATTATGGGTTATAGTGGCTTCAAATTTGGCATTGGCGGCGTTGTTACCTTTAAAAATGCTACGCTACCTCAGGTGCTAAAAAGTATTCCTTTAAAACATATTTTGCTAGAGACTGACGCGCCTTATTTAGCGCCAATGCCATATAGAGGAAAGCGTAATGAAAGTGCCTATATCTTGTATATTGCCGACAAGCTTTCTGATATTTATGAATGCTCTGTTGAGCAGATTAAGAAGATTACTACTGAGAATGCGGAGGAGCTTTTTCAAATCTCAAAATATTTAATAAGATGACGAAAGTATTGGTTATTTATACTGGTGGAACGATTGGGATGATTAGGGATCCTGAAACAGGTCTCCTAAATAGTTTTGATTTTAATTCAGTTTATGAGCATATTCCTGAGCTCAATAGATTACATACTGAAATAGATACAATGAGTGTCAAAAAGCCTATTGACTCTTCTGAAATGACCTCTGAAAATTGGATTAATTTGGCAAAGCTGATCAAAAAAAGTTACGATCACTACGATGGATTCGTCATTCTTCATGGAACAGATACGATGTCTTATTCTGCATCAGCCCTTAGCTTTATGATTCAGGGCCTTCACAAACCTATTATTTTCACAGGTTCGCAACTCCCCATTGGTGTTATACGCACGGATGGTAAAGAAAATCTAATTACGGCAATTGAAATCGCTGCTGCAAAAGATTCAAACGGAGAATCAATTATACAGGAAGTAGCTGTTTATTTTGAGTATTCTCTTTACCGCGGAAATAGAAGTTCGAAGGTAAGCTCTAACCAATTTGAAGCATTCAAGTCTCCAAATTATCCTGAGCTGGCTATTGCTGGTGTGAATATCAAATACAAATGGAGTGCGCTTCAAAGGCCGCAAATATCTAAACCTATATATCAATTTGGGATGTCAAAATCTGTTGCACTTTTGAAAATCTTTCCCGGGATGGATATAGACTTGTACAAAGGTCTTTTTGATGCTTCTCAAACGAAAGGAATTGTTCTCGAAACATTTGGCTCGGGCAATGCGCCATCAATTGATAAAATGCAACGGATCATGGCACGTTATGTCGAGGAGGGAGGTTTAATTATCAATATTACCCAGTGTAGTTCAGGTGTAGTAAAACAAGGTGCATATCAAACTAGTTCGTTTTTCAATAAAATTGGTGTAATTAGTGGTTCAGATATGACCGCGGAGGCAGCCCTTACAAAATTAATGTTTGCCCTTGGAAATGAGGACGACCTTAAAAAGGTTAAGACCCTTATTGCAATGCCGATTTGTGGTGAAATGGACCTTTAGTTTTGTTGAATAACTACTCCATTTTCGACCAATAAAGTTTTTGTAGGAAACAGTTTTACAATGGGCATGTCATGAGTAGCCATAAGAATAGCAGCATTTTTCTCTTTGGAAACAGCGATCAATAAGCGCATAATTTCCTCTGAAGTTTCAGGGTCAAGGTTCCCGGTAGGCTCATCGGCTAAAATTAATTTTGGGTCATTTAATAATGCGCGCGCAATGGATACTCTTTGCTGTTCTCCTCCTGAAAGTTCATGTGGCATTTTTGCTCCTAATTCCTCAAGTCCAACCAGCTTTAGACAAGCTATAGCCCGCTCATGAATGTCTTTCTTTTTTTTCCATCCAGTTGCTTTCAAAACAAAATATAGATTTTGTATTATTGTACGGTCCATCAGCAACTGAAAGTCTTGAAATACAATCCCAATTTTTCTTCGAAGCATAGGGATATCCCTTCTTTTTAACTTTCTTAAATTAAACGTATCGAAGTTGCCTTCTCCCTCTTGAAGTGGTAATTCTCCATATAAGGTCTTAAGCAGGCTACTCTTTCCACTTCCCGTTTTTCCGATAAGAAATACGAACTGACCTGCGTCAATAGTGAGCTCGACATCTGAAAGAATTTCACTTCCTTTCTGAAAAATACCAGCGTTTTTAAGAGTAACTACTTCAGACATAAAACTTATGTGTTTATACAAAAGTGCAGAATCATCTTCGTGAAAAATTATTTGGTTGAAATTATCTCTTAACAAGGTGAGGTTTAAAACTTTTGAATCGTGCCTCAACTTGGCTTGATTGTGAATGTAAATTTGTTTAGTGCGAAAAAGTAGAACATTATTTATTTTAGTGGTTATTACCACGCTCCCTTTTCTGGTTTCTTCCCAAAAAACAGATAAGTATACTAGTTTATACGACGGATATTTTCGTGGTGAAGAATTCTATGCTAACCTACAATACGGTGCTGCAAAAAAGGAATTTAGATCGTTTATTAATCTTTGCGATAACTATAATGACCCACTTTATCAAAAGGCATTGTATTATGAAGGATTGTCTGGTTTAGAGCTCTATAATAGTGATGCAATCGACCTTTTGATGAATTACAACAGGCTGTATCCAGAAAATATTCACCGTAGTTTCATCAATTTTAAAATAGGGAATTCATTTTTTCAGGATGAAACCTATGATGATGCGCACCTTTGGCTGAGTAAGCTGACGGCTGGTGATATTGATTCTTCTTTTAAAGAAGAGTTTTATTTTAAGCTCGGTTATTCAGCCCTTCAAAATGAAGATTTTGAATCTGCGATTAATGCGTTTCGAGAAAATCTAAATGGGAGCTCACAATATGCTGCGCCAAGTAAGTACTTTTTTGCCCATTTGTGCTATGAAAGGGGTTCTTATCAGTTAGCATTAGAGCAATTCTTGGCGCTTGAAAAAAACACAGACTATTGTGGTATTGTACCCTATTACATTGTTCAAATTTATCACAAACAGCATAATTATGATGCGGTAATAGATTATGCACCGACTGTTTTGTCTTGTAAGCTCGTCAGCCACGAAAAAGATGTGAATCATATTATAGGAAATGCTTACTATAACAAAAGAATGTACTCAGATGCCTTGAGCTACCTTTTGAAGTTTGCAAAAAAATCGAGGTTGACAAGAGATGATGCATATCAGATTGGATATGCACTTTTTGAAACAAAAGCATACGAGGGAGCTATTGCATACTTGGATCAGGTTGTGCGTGTAGACGATAGCTTAGGTCAAATCTCTATGTACAAAATTGCGGAATGTTATCAGCTTAATGAGCAGTTGCTTCCTGCTCGAAGTGCTTTTGAAAATGCATCTCAAATGTCGGCGATTCCAAAAATAAAAGAGGATGCGCTTTATAATTTTGCTGTAATATCTTTTGCCGTAGATATCAATCCCTATGATGAATCAGTTAGGGCATTTGAAAATTATTTATCTGAATACCCGAGCTCTTCGCGAAAAGAGGATGTTTACCAATACCTAATTAATGCTTACAGTTCAACGAGTAATTATAAAAAAGCAATAGAATCGCTTAATAAACTGCCAAAGCTCGATGCACGATTGAAAAGAGTATATCAAACACTTTCCTTCAACCGGGGTGTTGAGTTATTCCAAAAGCGCTTGTATAATTCCTCTATTGCTGCATTTGCTGCTGTGAATGACCACCCTATTGATTTCGAACTCGCCGCTTTATCTCGATATTGGATTGCAGATGCCTATTACAGACAGGACAAAATGCAAGAAGCTATTGCAAATTACAAGCTTTTCATTGCCGCTCCAGCTTCTAATGCAATACCAGAGAAAATAGATGCTTATTACAACATGGCATACGCATACAAAGAGTTGGGCTCTGATACGAGGGCATCAGAGAATTTTAGGATTTATTTGCAGTCGAATCCAAACAATACGCGGAAAGAGGTGGATGCCTGCTTTCGTATTGCAGATATTTTTTACCTAAACAAGGAAAACGCTTTAGCCATTGAGTTTTACCAAAAAGCGCTTTCATATAATACTTCACTCAATGACAAGGCTTTGTATTATCTTGCTAAGACCTATGGCTATAGTGGTCAAGGAACGGTTAAAGTTGAAAAGCTAAAAGAGATATTGACCTCATATGCTGATTCTAAATATTCAATGAATGCTACCTATGAATTGGCAAATACCTACTCTTCTATTGGTAATAATGATGAAGCTTTATTATACTACGATAATCTAATTGTAGACTTCCCCAACTCTCCATTTTTGACACAAGCCAAAATTGGTAAGGCAAACTGTTATCTGAAAAAATGGCAGTATGAGAAAGCAGAGATTGCTTATTTGAAAGTTCTTTCTGAGCATGAAAACGAAAATGATGTTTGTGAAATAGCGGCAAAGGGATTAGTTGATGTGTATACCGCGCAACAAAAACCTCAAAAGGCTGCACAGGTCGTTGACAGGTATAGCTGCATTAACTATACGGATGACGAAAAAGAAAATTTGTTTTATACTCCTGCTCTTCAGGCATATCTTGATACTAATTACACAGAAGCCATTGAGAAGTTTCAGGTATACCTCGGAAGCTTTTCTGAGAATGGACAATATATTGCCGAAACTTATTATTACATGGGGACATCATACCTAGCGGTTAACGATACTTTGAATGGTATTGAAAACTATGAACGCTTCTTAGATGCTACGAGCAATTCATATAGTGAAGCGGCAGCAAGACGTGTTTCAACCCATTATTATGGGCTAAAAGACTATCCAAATGCTTTGCAATATTACCAGCGATTAGAGGATTTAGCTACAACGCCAAGTACCCAATTTATTTCTCGATTTGGAATTATGCGGGCTAGCTATTTTACCGAGGATTATCAAAAAAGCAAGGTTTATGCTACATTAGTTTTAGAAGCGTCAGTTTTAGATGATGCGCAGCAAGCTGAGGCCAATTATGCTTATGGTATTTCTGCGTTCCGTCTTGAACAATATGAAGAGGCCTTGGTTCCATTGAAATGGTTGGTAGACCATACCACAACATTTATGGGGTCAGAAGCTAAATATACCATGGCTTATATACACTTTCTTCAAGATGACCTAAATACGGCGAACGTCGAAATCCAGGAGCTCTTAAAAATGAAACCTAGTTACGATTATTGGATCGCAAAGGCATTGATTTTAAAATCTAAAATCTTCGTGAAGCAAAAGGATTACGTTCAAGCCGAGCAAAATCTTAAATCAGTTAAAGAGCATTACCCGATACAAGATGATGGTATTATTGAAGAGGCAAATTTATTATGGGCGGAGATTATGATCCTAAAAGAAGCTGAGGAAAACAAGGAGGAAGAGAGTCCAGAAACTAAAATTGAAATAAATGAAGAATAGCCGACTATATTTATTGCTTTGCTTTCTTTTTGTCCTTTTCCAAGTAAGCTATTCCCAACCTCCAGATGTTACTATTGATGGTAAGGGAAGTAGACAGGTAGAGCCGGCGAACCGGCTTACGCTATCTCCTCAAATTATAGATACTGTTAAACCTTCTGCCGTTGCTTCATATCCCTTGTTGGCGTACTTATATCCTACACAAATTAGGCTCACGCCTATTAAAGCAGCGGAAATTGAAACCACGGAAAAGCTTCGTCAGCTTTATCCCTTTTATGCTAAAATAGGAATGGGATCAGGGGTGATGCCTTTAGGTCAATTCATATATAATTCAACGAGGTCAAAAGGGTATCAATATGGCGTAAAGGTTGACCACATTAGCTCTTTTGCAAAAATAAAGGATAGAAATAGTATAGCTTACGCTCCGGCAAATTATGATAGAACAGGTGCCACTTTATATGGTAAAATAGTAGACAACACCTACATGATTAATGGGGAATTCAATTATTTAAACAATGGTTTTAATTATTACGGCATTCCGTCTGATACGATTGATAAATCATTGATTTCACAGCGGTTTCAGAGGATCGGCACCAACATAGGTTATGTTTCTGACTTTGGTGACAGTGCTGTAATGAATTATGCTGTGGATTTGGGATATCATTATTTACAAACCGCATTGCCATTTGAAGATTCTTTGGACGAATGGAGGACAGCAGAGCACAACGCAAAGCTAAATATCAAAGGTTGGTATAATTATAAATCAGAGGAGTTTTATGCTAATTTGGGGATGCGTTTGAATAATTATCGTTTTGGAGTTGAGGATTCAATTGTTAGTTTGCCTTTGGATTCGGGCCGTATAAGATCCAATACAATAGTTGATTTTAAGCCAGGTGTATTGACACAACTAATGGAAAATAGATTTAAACTAGATTTAGGGTTTTCAATGGCCTTGGACATAGGTGAGGAGACACAGTTTTTTATCTATCCACAGGCCGAAATTAAGTATTCTCTGTTTAACGATATATTCATTCCGTTCGCGGGAATACGAGGAGGGCTATCACAAAATTCGTTCTCATCTTTATCGCAAACGAATCAATTTTTAGCACCTTCTGTAAAACTTATAAACGAAAACAACCCCTATGATATTTATGGTGGAATCAAAGGGACATTAAGTAAAAGAATGGGCTTTAATGCAAATGTGAGCTTTAAGAAAATCACCAATAAAGCATTCTTTGTCACCGATACATTGTCTGCATTTAGGAATAAGTTTGGATTGATATATGATACGCTTAACCATACGCGCATTGAGGCGTCTCTTTTTTATCAACTCGATGAAAAATTAAAGATTGATGGCTTGGCGCGCTATAATTCATACGAAACCTTAAATGAGGCATATGCATGGAATTTACCTGTTTTAGAGTTTCAGTTCAGAGCGGCATATAATTTATTTGATAAGTTCATGTTTAATTTGGATGGGCATATCGAAACCGGCAGAAAGGCATTGGTTTATGAAATGCTCGACGGCGCGGAAGAGATCGATGGTCAATATTATATTGGTCTTGGTGGAATTGTTGATTTTAATTTAGGGATTTCATATAGATACAATAAGCGAGTTACTGCTTTCTTGCAACTCAATAATATGCTGTCTCAGCGTTACAATGAGTGGTACAATTACCCTGTTCAACCTATACAGGTAATGGGTGGCGTCTCATTTAGATTCTAAATTAAATAGAAGTGAAATCAGAAGCGATTTTCTTGGTCAAAAAGGGAGATGCGAAGGATGCTTTTTTGCGAAAAGAGATTACTTTACCTGCACTTAAAAAAGGAGAGGTCATTATTAAAAGTGAAGCATTTGGTTTGAATTACGCCGATGTGATGGCGCGTAACGGCCTGTACCGAGAAGCACCACCGATGCCATGTGTAATTGGATATGAAGTAGTCGGAGAGGTTTTATCTATAGGGCCAGAAGGGAATGCTGATTTAATTGGGAAACGAGTGCTTGCATTTTGTAGATTTGGCGGCTACGGCCGGCACGTTATTACAACCGAACTGGCTTTGGTATTGATTGATGACTTGCCGTCTTCGGAGGTTTTAGCGTTGAGTACTCAAGGTGTAACAGCGTATTACATGACCGACTATCTTGCTCCTATTCAGCCTGGTGAGCGTGTTTTGATTCATGCCGCAGCAGGTGGAGTTGGCACACTTTTGGTTCAGCTTGCAAAGCGAAGAGGAGCAGAAGTTATTGCTAAAGTAGGTTCAACTGAAAAAGAAGTAATCGTTAAAAATCTTGGTGCAGATCAGGTAATCAATTACAAAACAAAAGATTATGTTGAGGAGATAAATAGCACGACCAAGCTTGATGTGAGCTTTAACCCCGTAGGAGGTTCAACATTTAAAAAAGATTGGAATCATTTGGCCCCAGGCGGGAAACTTTATTTATTTGGAGGTGCCGAGCTTTCTAGTCGTTTTGGTATTTTTTCTTCTTTAAATTTTCTGAGGAAGATGGGAATTCTTATACCGGCTGCTTTGATGATGACTTCGAAAAGTATATTAGGTGTAAATATGTTGAAAATTGCTGATGAAAAGCCTGCAATTATGCAAGATTGCTTAATTCAACTTATGGAGCTCTATTTGCATAAAAAGATCAAAGTTATTGTAGATAAAGTATACAATGTCAACGATATTTCATCAGCCCACACATATCTAGAGAGCGGATCCTCGATCGGAAAAATTTCTATTGTTTGGGATTAGCTTTTCTTGACGAAAAGTCCGGATAGACGGGATTTGATTTGTTCACGGAAGAGAAACATCAAAATTAAATACGGAATTATCATTAGAAAAAGAATACCCGAGTTGATGTTGCTTCCAAAAGAAGCCTCCTCCAAACCACTCCCTTGCTCCGCTAATAGCTTACATTGAGAGCAACCCTGTGCCCAAATTGATTGGGTCGTCGTTACGATTAAAACAAGAAAAAGCAACACTTTAATTTTCAAAATTTGTCCTCCTAATTATATAGTTCAAAGGTACAAAATGCTTTATGCAAAACAAAATACCCTAACTTTACATTATGAAAAATTTATTGTTTGTTTGCTCAATGATAAGCGTCCTCTTTGCTTGTGGCGATGTAGAGGAAGCAGCTTTAAAAAGTACAGATACTCTTGTCGCAGTGCCTAATGAATCTTATGCTGAATCAAGAATTCGTTTGAATCAAACCCTTGAAGCTTCACCCAATAATGTTAAATCCTTATTAGAAAGTGCAAGTCTAGCTTTAGAGCACTACGACTATGCTTTGGCATATTCTGATGCAGCTAAGGCATTTCGCATAGACAGCACGAGCAACCGCGCAAGAATGATGTACGCATTGGCGATCATCAATCAAGGAAATAGAACTGTTTCTGACATCAGCAGAGCACAAAGGTATTTACAAATTGTTGTCCGAAATGAGGCCCAAAATGCAAAGGCGATGGTTGGTCTTGCAAACACATATGCCTTACAGCAAGATTTTGACGAAGCGAGAATTTGGATTGATAATGCACTTGATCAGTCTCCTAAATTTTTTGATGCACATGTTTTAAAAGGGAGTATGTATAAGGTTTTATCTGCCGCTTTAAATGGCGAAGATGGATCTCAATCTCTTTCTCGAGCCTACATGGATTCTGCCATCAATACCTACTCGAGGGTAAGTCAATATTATCCAGATAAACCAGAAATTTATATTGAATTAGGCATATTGTTTCAGCAGTTGAATAATGAACGTTGCGTGGATCATTTTTACTCCGCTGTGCAGCTGGAACCAAAAAATATTGATTACAAATATGCTCTAGCATATGCTTATGGATTATTTGGTCAAGAGCGATTGGCAATGCATGTTTACGAGGAAATGCAGGAGCTTGATTCTTTGTATTCTGAGGCTTACTGCCAGATGGGTCAGATTTACCAGAAAAAATATGGTGAACTCGATAGCGCATTGAATATGTATAGAGAAGTCGTCGCTATTGATCCGAATCATATAGATGCTTATGTGAACATGGGTGTTATTTATGCTGAAAAAAAAGCGTACACAAGGGCATTGAAGAGTTATTCTAAAGCACTTTCAATTCTACCGGAAGACAGAGGGCCTTTTATGCCTCTTAGTACCTTTGTTGAAAATCAGAATTTAGCAAGGGAATATGCTGATGAAATCAAAGATAAATTGTGAAAAAAGTTGAAATAATTAGCGCAATTCTTGGAGATGCAGCACTTCCATTAGTGGGCTTTTTATTTTGGGATTGGGGATTTTATTTTATTGTCTTATTCTTTCTTTTCGACCTGGGTATTCGTATACTTTTTTTAAGGAAAAAAACAGCTCTTTTACCCTCTATTATTTTACCAAAAGGATTTTTTTTGAAAGGCATTGGATTGGTTATATTGGAGATAGCGCTTTTACATTTACTCGTTTATTTTAGTTTCAAGTCCATAAGCTTTATCGCTGAATTTTGGGCCTTTTTGAGTTATGAGGAACTTGGAATTGCACAAGGTGTTCTCTTGCTTCCATTGCTTTTTTTGAATGAGATAATCCGAATAAGGAATGAAAAAAAAATAGGAGTTCCACAGAATGTACGTTTTGAAATTTTGAAAAACAGCCAGCTTGCGGGATTATTTCGAATTTTGTTTTGGTCGATTCTACTCCTGGTAACAGTGCTTTTTTCAATATCCGAAACGACTCTTGTTTCGATTCTAATTTTAACCCTATGTATTCAGCCATTTTGGATCTACAGAAATATATCATGAAGCGAAGGGATTTAGAGGGATAATTTAAATTTTACCTTATTTTTGTTAAGCTACATTTACTATGGAGAAAAATCAAGAGTTACAAAATAAAAGAAATAAATCCTTCGAGGGAGGAGGTGCTGAACGTCTTCAGCGTCAGCACAAACAAGGTAAGCTCAGTGCAAGAGAGCGTATTACTGTTCTTCTAGACGAATCAAGCTTCCACGAAATTGGTGGATTTGTAGAGCATCGCTCAACTGCATTTGGCTTGGATAAGCAGAAAATCCCAGGAGACGGTGTTGTTTCTGGATATGGAACAATTCATGGAAGGCTAGTCTATGTTTTTTCTCAGGATTTTACTGTCTTGGGAGGTTCTCTTTCGGAAACCCATGCTGCAAAAATTTGTAGAATCATGGATATGGCGCTTAAAAACGGTGCTCCGCTTATCGGATTAAATGATTCGGGTGGAGCGAGAATACAAGAAGGAGTGGTGTCTCTTGCAGGATATGCTGACATTTTCTACCGAAATACAAGAGCTTCTGGAGTCATTCCTCAGCTTTCTGTGATTATGGGGCCTTGCGCAGGTGGTGCTGTTTATTCACCAGCTTTGACAGATTTTGTTTTTATGGTAGAGGATACTTCCTACATGTTTGTAACAGGTCCTAATGTGGTTAAAACAGTGACCCATGAGGAGGTAAGCTCTGAGGATTTAGGTGGCGCAAAGACGCATGCTGAAAAATCAGGAGTAAACCATTTTACTTCAGGAAATGATGTTGAGTGCTTAAAAAGTGTTCGAGATTTGATGAGCTATCTTCCTCAAAATGCCGAGGAGGAAGCACCGCATCCTGGTTCTTTTACATTTGACCTTAAAAAAGAAGAAGCTATAAGC
>CESZ01015007.1_pt1 | contig 14406 bp, 10 predicted proteins | sample 531081 | NCBI WGS metagenome assembly CESZ01 (sample SAMEA2621260, study PRJEB7988) | marine metagenome | biome: marine biome (ENVO:00000447); feature: surface water layer (ENVO:00002042); material: "saline water (ENVO:00002010), including plankton (ENVO:xxxxxxxx)" | depth 5 m | reverse complement strand
TCAAAATAAATTCTATCTGTACCTTTTGAAGTTAGATCAATTTGAGGATTCCTAAGTTGAGCAATCTTGTTCGGGGGGTGGTCTACTTCAAAAAAAAAAGATAACTTAGTTCAATGGCCTATTACTTTTGACAGTTGCACATCAGACTGATTCGCATTTAAGCCGACGGCTGCAGAAGGATAGTATTACTATCTCAGGAAAGGTTATTTACATTAATCCTTTTCTCTATTGGAGACGATTCGACAACAATACTGACAGATGGTTGAGAGAGCCTGGTCAATTAACAGAGGAGCAGATTAATCTCAATAGAGCTCGTTTTTATCCTGAGGTTGAGTGGACTTTTCTTAGAGACGAAGAGCGGGTTATTAAAGACGCGGCAGTTGAAATGTTTTTAAAAACGCTTGAATTAATAAGTACTTTTCACCCTCATCTTACTGCAGGGCAATTATTAGAAGTAGAGAGAAAAATGGCAGTAACTAAAAAAAAGTCTTTTGAACGTTGGGTAGAAAAATCTTTTAGGAAAAAAATTAATCAAGCTTCAAAAGAGCGCAATAGGTTTGCTAGAGAACGTTTGATAAGAGGTTGGAAAGAATGGTTAACTCTTGAAACTACTCATCAAGCTTTTTTGCCATTCGCAGCAATAATTGTGATGTCAATCTTTGCTGGTTGGTCCATAGGTATTTCTAATAATAGTTGTACACCTTACTTTCCAACGACAGAAACAGGTATTCTTAAGTAGCACTAATAAAGCCATTATGGCTAAAGATCAATTAAGGGATTTCCATTTATTTGCAATGGAGTCTGCTTTGCCATTTGGTATGGGCATTATTAAAAATGCGAAAACTGGTGGATTTCAAAAAATAATGGATGTAATTAAATTAAAAGATCCATTTTCAGAATTCCAGGCTGATGGCGAAACCTCGGCAAAGAAAGTGAGGGATAAGATTGATCAATTGATTCCTGGCTTAGGTTATCCGGTTGTTTCAGTTGATGTAACTGTTGAAGAGAATTATCCTGATTATGAAAGTAATGATAATGATTCTTTAGTTTCAACTTTAAACAGAATTGATAGTGATCTAGATCAATTGAGACGTATGATTAGTAATGACTCATTAAATATACATGATTAGTAAATATTCTTGATTTTTAGAGATGAAGAAGAAAGAAAAATTACATCTAAGTTCTAAAAAGCACGTAGGTGCTTTTAATCAGCCTCTAATTTTCTTTTTGTTTATTTGTTTAATCTTTTCAGTGACAGTTGGGCGTCTTTTTTGGATACAAATAATTAGGGGATCATATTATAAAAAACTTTCAGAGGAAAATAGAGTCAAGCTAATTGCTAATCCACCAATACGAGGAAGATTATTAGATCGTAATGGTGTAGTTCTTGCCGATAATAAACTCTTTTACTCATTAGCTATTCAACCTAGACTTCTAACTAAAAGTGAATGGATTGATCTAAGAAACTCTTTATCTGATTTGTTAAATGTTTCTACTGATCAATTAGAAATTGCATTTAATAGAAGTAATTCTGACACTCCTTATAAAAAAGTACTATTAACTGATTTATCGGTGGAGCAGGTTATTAGGTTTAAAGAACAAGAGAATAATTTGTATGGTGCTCAAATTGATATTGGTTTAATTAGAAACTATCCATATAAGTCTTTAGCTGCACATGCTTTGGGTTATACACAGTTGATAACTCAGAACGAGTTTTCTAAGCTTTCAGAAAGAGGTTATAAACTATCTGATCGAATTGGACGGAAAGGTATAGAGGCTGCTTTTGAATCTCAATTGAGAGGTGCATGGGGAGGTGAAATGCTTGAGATTGATTCAATAGGTACGGTTCAACGCAGCCTAGGTTTAAAGTTGCCAAAAGCTGGTAGGGATATCAAATTAACTCTTGATCTAGAGCTACAACTTACTGCAGAAAAAGTTTTATCTGACAAAATTGCTGGAGCAATAGTAGCTATTGATCCCTACACAGGAGCAATAAGAGCAATTGCTAGTCAACCTACTTTCGACCTTAATTTTTTTTCTCAGCCTTTTACGAATAAACAATATAACGATCTTTTTTTGTCATCAAATCTTCCTCTTTTGAGTAGAGCATTTAATGCATACGATCCAGGAAGTACGTGGAAGCCCATAACTGCTATAGCAGGGATGGAGAGTGGTAAATTTCCTGCTAGTAAAAAATTAAATACGGTTCCTTGTATCACTTATGGGAGTCATTGTTTTCCAGAATATAATAAAAGAGGTTTTGGTTGGATTGGATATGAAGATGCATTTAGAGTCTCCAGTAATACTTTTTTTTATCAAGTTGGGGTTGGTTCTGGTTCGAAGGCTTTATATGATGCGGCAACTAAACTTGGCTTTGACAATTACACTGGCATAGAAACTTTTATAGATGAAAATAAAGGCTTAGTAGGGAACAAGAAATGGGCTGCTGAGGGTCGTGGGTGGGGAAATCCTGGAGAAACTCCTTGGATCGTAGAGGACATCGCTAGTGCATCTATTGGTCAATCTGTTGTTTTAGTTACTCCATTGCAATTAGCACGAGCATATGCAGTTTTTGCAAATGGTGGCTATTTGATTACTCCTCATTTAGTTGATGCCAATATAAACTGGAGATCAGAGAAATATTTAAAAAAAGTTGACATAGAAGACAAAACACTTGAAACAATTCGTCGTGGGCTTCGTAAAGTTGTAACTAGTGGTACTGGTATGGGAATAAATCTAGATAATTCTATTCTTCCTCCCGTCGCTGGTAAAACTGGAACAGCAGAAGATAGTAGTGGAGGTGCTGATCATGCATGGTTTGCTGGATTTGCACCTTATGACTCTGGGGAAATAGTTATTGTTGCTTTTGCTCAGAATACTCCTGGTGGTGGTTCAGTACATGCTCTCCCTATGGCAAGAAAAGTGCTACGGGCTTGGTATGAGCAAAAATCTAAAAATGAGTTAATTAGAAGTAAAGATTAGATATTGAATTAATTAGGATGATTTAGTTGTAGTAGTTGATTTAGAATGGCGTTGATTGATTTATCCTCAGCAACTTTTGATTTATTCGTAGCTAATTGACGACCTAAGACTAAAGCCCCAAGGTGGGTTAATTGAATTCGCATCGAAAGTAATAACTCCATACATCCTCCTCCTGAAAAACTTGCAATTGCAATTGGGCGTTCGTTGAATAAACTTCGAAAATCTGTTCCTTGCACAGACAGCCAAGCTATTGCATTTGTAAGAATTGGAGGAATTGAGCCGTTATATTCTGGTGCACAAATGACCCAGTGTGAGTGGCTCTCCATTTCAGTATTGATTGACTTTAGATTTTCTGGTGCTTTGTCTTTTGAATTATGACGTGGATTAAATATAGGCAAATCATTTTTTGATTCTGTCAAATCAAGTAATTCGCATGAGTAATTTAGTTCTTTGCCTGCGACTAGAAATCTTTTCGCTAATTTGAGATTTTCACCATTACTAGCAGCTATAACAAGAAGCTTTTTATTAGACATTGTGAATTAACAGGGAAGTGTAAATGGATGATGTCATTTTTGTAATGGATCTAGTAGTTCGCTCCGGTTTTTCGATGATGAACTGCTGTTACTCCATCTTTTTTAATGACTTTTCCATATTTAATCTCAGCATATATCAGCCAATGATCCCCACACTCCATTCGTTGACTAACTGTACCCTCCAGCCAGGCTAAAGCTTCGTTTAATAATGGCTGATTGCTTGGACTTAATTTAATCTCAAGATCGGTAAATCTATTATCTCCAGGTTTGAATGATTGGAGAAATTGTTTAAGGAGGCTTTGGTGATTATTTTGCTCTAAAATGTTTAGAGCAAAGTTATCTCCTGTATGAAGTAAGTTTTCTACAGCTCTTTCTTTAGCGACTGCAATAGTAATACCAGGAGGAGAAAAGCTTGCTTGACTAACCCAACTTGCAACCATAGCTCCGCTAATCAGATTATCTTCATCTCCTTTTTGAGCAGTCAATATACATAGTGATCCGACGACCCTTCCTAGTGCATTAATTGTTGGATCACTTTTACTTGTATTTAAACCTACATTAGCCTTTCTTTGTTGACGTAATTTTGCATTAATTAATTGCTTACCAAATTGGATACCTGTTTCTTCAAGTTTTTTAATCATTAAAGGGTCAGGACTAAATTTAATTTTGATAGGTTCGAATCCAAATTTAAAGCCTCCATCTTTTAATTTTTTTTCAAGTAAATCAAGAGCTTCCCCACTCCATCCATAACTTCCAAATACTCCAGCCGGCTTTCCTCTATCTCCCTCAGCCAAAAGCGAGCCAAGTGCTGAAACAATCGGGGTGGGTGCATGCCCTCCTAATGTTGGCGATCCAATTAAATATCCATCTGCTTTACGAATTTCAGTGACTAAGCTATCTGATGCGGTGAATTCACAATTAATAATCTTAACTTTGACCCCTGTTTTACTAATTCCTCTAGCAATGGCATCAGCAATAGCAGCAGTATTTCCATATGCACTTGCAAATAATAGAGCAACTCTTAAGTTGCTGTATTTTTGGCTTTCTCCCCAGCTTTGGTAGTTGTTTAATAAACTCCTCCAACTACCGCTGATTGCAGGTCCATGTCCGGGTACTATCGTATCAATCTCAAAGTCTTCAAATTTTTCGATAATACTATTGACTTGGGTAGACATTGGCGCCATTAGACAATCGAAGTAATGTCTTCTCTCTTCTTCCGTGCTACTACTGTTTAATTCAGCCCATTTTTCTTCATAAACATGAGCACCGAATAATTTATCACTCATCAATAAACCAGTTTGCTTTTCAAAAACAATTAGTCCACCAGGCCAGCGAGCTGTTGGCGCGGGAATGAACGTAACCTCAAAATTACTGTTAAGTGTATGAGTTTCTAATTGTTTGATGATTTGTATATTTGGAAGAACTTCAACTGTCTCCAATGCTTCTTTAGGATTTGTATTTTGCGAGGGTTTTCGTAAATTCCAAATCTCTTTGAATAATTTTGCTCCTGGATTAGAACAAATAACCGTTAAATTTTTATATTTCACATTCATTCTTTTCACAAAAGCTACTTTATTGGGATTGATATGACCCATGACTAACTTTATTGCAGACGAATCACTGCTAATTAATGTCTCAAACTCGTCTAAAAATTCTTTTTCAAATGTTAAACCAGGAGGATGAATTAAAATATATTCATGTGATTCAGAATGTTCATCTTGAGAAGACTTAAATAAAAAAGAATTAGTGCAACTACCTTTCTCAAGAGAATATTCAACTTCAAATCTTGTTCTTTTTGGGTTTAAGCTTCTTAAGCAAATGAAGTTATCCTCAATGGGAATCTGAATAGTTTTTTTTATTAAAGTGTTTAAATTTGTCGAAGAAATTTTCTCTATTGTCATTGTTAATAATTACTACCAACTCTTCTGTGATGAACTGCTGTTTTACTTTGAGTATTAGATAAATTACCTTTTTCAACTGATGAATAAATGATCCAATGATCTGTTGTCTCCATTCTTTGAATAACTTTACATGAAAGGAACGCTAACGCATCAGATAGAACTGGTCCCCCAGCTGCAAGATCATTCATTAATTCAACTCCTTCAAATCGATTAGCACCTGGTGGAAAACGTTTTAAAAAGTGTCTGAAGAGGTGCAAATAGTTATTTTCTTGAAGGATATTCAGAACAAAACGATCATTGACTTGTAATAGTGATTCAATTGCTCTGTCTTTAGCTACCGCTACGGTTATTCCAGGGGGGGCAAAACTTGCTTGACTAACCCAACTTGCAACCATCGCACCGTCTCGACTATCAGCACCTTCATTGTCTTTTGCTGTAACAATGTAAAGTCCACCGCTTAGGCAACCTAGCGCTTTATTTAAGTCTCCATCAAGGCTCTTAGTAGCAGCTAAATTTTTCTTTCTAGTAAGAATTTGACCTAAATCTGTACCAGCCTCTTCAAATTGTTGGTAAACACTTTTGTTTGGTTCGTCACGAACTCGAAGTGGTTTAAATGCTTCTTTTTGTCCAAGCTTTCTTAATTGGTTAGTTATAAAGTCAATAGGCTCTTCATTTCCGCCATATGAGTCATAAGTGGCTACCCATTGCTTTTGTTTTAAGGATGCTAGAAGTGTTCCAATATTGCTTTGTAATTCTGAATCAGATTTGATAGGCCATGTAGGCACAACGACTGCACTCGCTTCACTAATTAGAGCACTTAACTCTTGAGTATCTGAAGCAATAAGATCAACTAATTGGACTTGGGCATTTGCCTTGCCTATTCCATGAGCAATTGCTTGGCTTAACCGGTCACAAAAACCATATTGACTGAGATAGCAAACCACAGCATAGTTTTCGCCCGTGCTTCTTTGCTTACTCCATTCTCTGTAATGATTCAGCCATAACTGCGTATTAAAATTCAGGATTGGTCCATGTCCAACACCAATAGTCTGGATAGTTGGCAATGAATCAATTTTTTTTAATGCCTGAACTACGCTGCGGGCATTTGGACCCATGAGGCAGTCATAATAAAATCGAAAATCTTCATTTAATAGACTTGGATTTTCGTCATATAATTTTTCTGAACAGTAATGTAAACCAAATGCGTCACAGGTATATAAAACTTGTGTACCGTGATCAAAAGAAAAAATAGTATCTGGCCAGTGTAGATTTGGTGCACTAATAAATTCAATTCTATGCTCAATTCCGCTGATTGAATTAATTTCTAAATTGAGTTCTTCACCGCTTTTGACTGCTCTTGACTTAAAAGGTTGATGAATTTGGTCTTCTAAGAATTTTATAGCTACTTTAGATGCGACGATTTCAATATTTGGGTTTAATTCAATTAAATATTTTATCAGTCCTGAGTGATCTGGCTCTGTGTGACTGACTATTAAATAATCAATTTCTGTTGGATTGATTTCTTGTCTTAGTTTTTCAAACCAAATATCTTTAAACTTTAAATGACTTGTATCTATAAGTGCAGTTTTTTTGCCTCTTATTAAAAAGCTATTATATGTTGTCCCATTTCGAAGGCCAAATTCAATATCAAACCTGCTTCGATCCCAATCCAATGATCTTAAAGTGTGAGTATCTGTAGCAATTTGTTCATATTGCAGTGAAAGCTTAGGAGTATCACTTTTCTGATTTTCTAAAGCTGTCGATTTAGTAAAAATCATGTTCCTAAAGCCATTAATTGAAGAAAGCTGGAAAGTCGTAACAAATTAGATCGCTAAGTGAAAATACCTAGATCAGTTTAAACATATTAGGATACTGAGGATTGCAAGTGTGATACTGCTTCCCGTAAATAGTATTTGTTTGCAATAGACACTGTTCTTGATTGCCTTTTCTGAGTATTTTTCTCTTTCATAGTCTCACGGGTTTCCATTTTGTTATTGTTTAAGGGTGAGTTGAGCAAATTTGACGTTTTTTGTGATTGTTTTCAAAAACCTTTTTAGAGATAATTTTTAGGTATGGAAAAAAGTTCTTCCTCTTTAATTAATCCGCCATCTCTTTCAGGAGATGAAATAAGAGAAGCATTTATAAACTTTTTTGTACAACATAATCATAAGAAACTAGCAAGTTCTTCTTTAATTCCAGATGATCCAACAGTTTTATTGACTATTGCAGGGATGTTACCTTTTAAGCCTATCTTTTTAGGATTAAAAGAGTCTTCTACTCCGAGAGCAACATCCAGTCAAAAATGTATAAGAACAAATGATATTGAAAATGTAGGAAGAACTGCGAGGCATCATACTTTTTTTGAGATGCTCGGTAATTTTTCTTTTGGTGATTATTTTAAAAAGGAGGCAATTCAATGGGCATGGGAATTATCTACTGAGGTTTTTCGACTAAATCCACAGAATATAGTCATTAGCGTTTTTAAAGAAGACTTAGAAGCAGAGCAAATATGGAAAGAAGTTGTAGGGGTTGATGCAAATAGAATCATCAGAATGGGTGCTGCTGATAATTTTTGGTCATCTGGAGCTACAGGACCTTGTGGTCCATGTTCGGAACTTTATTTTGATTTTAAACCCGAATTAGGAAGTGATGAAATAGATCTTGAGGACGATAGTCGATTTATAGAATTTTATAATTTGGTTTTTATGCAATACAACCGCGACTTAAAGGGCAATCTTGAACCATTGGCGAATTGTCATATTGATACAGGAATGGGCTTGGAAAGAATGGCTCAAATTTTGCAAAAAAAATCTAATAATTATGAAACGGATCTTATTTTTCCTCTCATTAAGGCAGCGGCTTTATTAGCTCAAATTAAGTATGAAACTACAAATAAAAAAAATAAAACATCATTAAAAATTATTGGAGATCATTGCAGGGCCGTGACCCATTTAATTTGTGACGGTGTAAGTGCTAGTAATTTAGGGCGAGGCTATATTCTTCGTCGTCTCATACGGCGTATGATTCGACATGGTCGACTGGTAGGCATTATTCAGCCGTTTTTACCTCAACTGGCTGAAATTGCTATTGAGTTGATGAAAAATGCTTATCCTCAATTACTTGAGAAAAAGAAAATTATTCTTAATGAGTTAAAAATAGAAGAATCTCGTTTCCTTGAAACGCTTGAACGGGGAGAGAAACTTTTGGCAGAGATAACATCTCATGAATGTGATCTTATCTCTGGTGCGCAGGCATTTGAGCTTTATGATACTTATGGTTTCCCTTTGGAATTAACAGAAGAGATCGCGAATGAAAAAGGTATTTCTGTTGATATTAATGGTTTTGAGAACGAGATGGCAAAGCAACGTAAACGTGCAAAAGAGGCTTCTGTCAGTATTGATTTAACTGAAGAAGGTTCAATTGAAAGAGAAATTTCTTTATTTGATGAAACAAGATTTGAGGGCTATGAAAAATTAGAAACTACTTCAACTGTGATAGGCATTTTTAAAAATAATGAATCAGTAAAACAAGCTGTTCAAGGTGATTTAGTCAAGATTATAGTTAATAGAACGCCTTTTTATGCTGAGTCGGGTGGCCAAATTGGAGATAAAGGCTTAATAACGTCTCAAGATCTTGAGGTGTCTGTAGAAAATGTTAGAAAAAAGAAGAATATTTTTATTCATTCTGGAATTGTTAACACTGGAGTTCTAGAGATTAACTCATCTGTTCAGATGAATGTTACTCCATCTTTTCGTCAACGAACTACATCAAATCACACCGCTACACATCTATTGCAATCAGCTTTAAAGTTATCGATTGACTCAAGTGTAAGTCAAAGAGGCTCGTTAGTTTCAAATCATCGATTGAGATTTGATTTTAATGCTCCAAAACCTTTGACAATAAAAGAACTTGAAGATATGGAAGTACGAATAAATCAATGGATTAACGAAGATCATCCAATTCAAATTAAAACAATGCCAATTAAGGAGGCTATGGCTGCTGGTGCGTTGGCAATGTTTGGTGAGAAATATGGTGATGTAGTACGTGTTGTTGATGTTCCAGGCGTTTCTATGGAGTTATGTGGAGGAACCCATGTAACTCGTACGTCACAACTAGGTACATTTAAGATTATTAATGAGACAGGTATTGCTTCAGGTATTAGACGAATAGAGGCTATAGCTGGTCCATCAGTTTTAGATTATTTTAATGAACGTGATTTGGTAGTTAAGGAGTTAAGTAAATCATTCAAAGTTCAATCATATGAAATTGTTGAGAGAGTCTCATCCCTTCAACTGGAATTGAAAGATAAAACAAAAGAACTTATCAAAGTAAAAAATGAACTCGCTTTGGCGAAGGCATTGGGTTTAGCGAGTTATGCAAAATCTGTTGGTAAGAGTAAATTATTAATTAGACGTTTAGATGGAGTTGACGGATCTGGATTGCAATCTGCGGCTTCAAGTTTGATAGATCATTTAGGCAAGTACTCTGCTGTTATTTTTGGAGGCATTCCAAATCAGGAGATCGATAATAAATTAGTTTTTGTTGCTGCATTTTCTCCTGATTTAGTCTCAGATGGTTTACATGCAGGCAAATTTATAAGTGGGGTTGCAAAAATGTGTGGTGGTGGTGGTGGTGGTCGTCCAAATCTCGCCCAAGCTGGTGGTAGTCAACCTCAATCGTTGGATCTAGCTTTAGAAAAAGCTAATGAGAATTTGACTCAACAATTATCTTAATTTAGCTCTGTAGGTAAGTACTTTGACGGAGGCTTGCTTCTACATGCTCTATTAGTTTTTGTGCATCATGGATTTTTAGATGCCCGCCTTGAATAGCTAATTCGCTTGATTTTCGTAATCGTTCTAATAATATTTCTGGATCATGTTCTAAATATTCAAGAACATTTGATTTTGTATTCCCACGAATGACATGCTCAACTTTATAGTTCCCATTTTCTGTAAATCTTATATGGACTGCATTAGTACTCCCAAATAAATTATGTAGATTTCCCATTACTTCTTGATAGGCGCCACCCAAGAAAAGACCAATTAGATATTTTTCGTCTTGATTAAATTCATGAAGAGGGAGCAAATTTTTAATTTTTCCATTATCAATAAATTGATCAAGCTTTCCATCTGAATCACATGTTAAATCTGCAAAGTGACCAAGTTTTTTCGGTTCTTTGCTAAGCCGATGGATTGGCATAATTGGAAAGACTTGATCAATGGCCCATGTGTCTGGGGCTGATCTAAATACGGAAAGATTTGCGTAATACGTTACGGCTAAGCTTTCACTTAATTTCTTTAGTTCTTTAGGTAGAAGTATGTTTTTTGGTAACTGATTAACTATTGTTTTTGCACAGGCCCATGTCAACTGCTCAGCTTTTGCTCGTTCAACTAAATCTATATAACCGAGTCGAAAAGCCGCAAGTGCATCTGCTTTGAATTTAAGAGAATCATTCCATGCTTCTTGTAGTTTGGCTAAATCTTCTTCTTGCTTAAGTTCTAGAGAATTTATATGGACTAATGTTTCACGTAAATTTCTGACAGAGAGACATTCTTTTTCGTTTTCTTTAGGAATGTCAGAAGGTAACGAATTTTTACCTAGAATATTGAAGATTAAAATCGAAAAGTGACTAGCAATAGCTCTTCCACTCTCTGTAATTAAAGTGGGTAGTGGTATCTTTTTTGATTCACAACATTCTTTAATTGTTGCTACTACATCATTTGCATAATTTTGAAGTGAATAGTTAGTAGATGCTATTGAGGCGGTTTGACTTCCATCGTAATCAATTCCTAAGCCACCTCCAACATCTAAGTATCCCATAGGTGCCCCAAGATTAATTAATTCGGCATAAATTTGTCCTGCTTCTTGTAAGGCATCTTTTAAAACACCTATATCGTTAATTTGACTCCCTAGATGAAAATGTAAAAGCTTTAATTCATTGAGAAGATTTGCTTCTTTTAACCTTTTGATTGCTTTTAAAATTTCTGGAATTGAAAGTCCAAATTTTGACTTGTCACCAATCGAGCTACTCCATCTTCCACTGCTTTGACTCGATAGCTTGGCTCGTATTCCTATGAGTGGAGACGCTCCCAGTAAATTACTAGATTTGATTATAAGCTCAACATCATTTGCTTGTTCTATAACTACTATAGGTTGACGTCCAAGCTGACGTGCTAAAATAGCTGTTTCAATATAACGTTGATCTTTATAGCCATTACATATGAGTAAGGCTTTAGGATCTTCTAGGATTGATAAAGCAATTAGTAACTCTGGTTTGCTTCCAGCTTCTAAGCCAAAATTCCATTTGGAACCACAGGTGATTAATTCTTCAACTACGTGACGCTGTTGATTACATTTGATTGGAAATACACCTTGGTATTTTCCTTGATATTGATAGTCATTAATCGCTTTTTCAAAAGCTTTATGTAAGTTTTTTAAGCAGTCTTCGAGAATATCGTCAAATCTTATTAACAGAGGAAATTTTAGTTTTCGACTTTCGAGTTCATCTAAGAGTTCCATCAAATCATGAGATTTGTTTTTGGAACCGTTAGGACAAATACTAATATTCCCTTTTTCATTGATAGTGAAATAACCCTTTCCCCATCGATCAATCCCATAGAGCTCTGAGCTATTTTGGATAGTCCAAGAGAGAGATTGATTAGTATTTTTCACAGCCATTTATGCGATAACAAAGTTGCCAAGTTTTGATCATTCACGATTAATACAATTAAATCTAAGAACAGTTTTATTAAGTGTCATGTTTTACTTGCCAAGAGGGCAGTTTTAGGAAGACTATGGCTTCATATTATTAAATATCGCAATGACTTTGGAAAGAACCTTTGTTGCTATCAAGCCAGATGGTGTGCAAAGAGGTTTAATCGCTGAAATACTTGGACGATTTGAAACTAAAGGATTCAAATTAGTTGGCTTAAAGCAACTAACACCAAGCAAAGAACTTGCTGAAAAACACTATGGTGTTCACAAAGATCGTCCTTTCTTTTCAGGTTTAGTTGATTTCATCACTAGTGGACCTGTTGTAGCGATGGTTTGGGAAGGTGAAGGTGTTATTGCAAGTGCTAGAAAATTGATTGGAGCAACAAAGCCTCTTGAGGCAGAACCTGGAACTATTAGAGGTGATTTGGCTGTGAATATTGGTCGTAATGTCATTCATGGTTCTGATGGTTCTGATACGGCAGTTTTTGAAATTAACTTATGGTTCCAAGAAAATGAGCTTGTTGATTGGAATCCATCAGATCAAGCATGGAGAGTTGAATAATTTATTCAACGTCAAAATCTTTTTGTGAGCGGTTTTTAAAATCTGTCCCATCTGAAATGGGACAACAAACTATCTTCCTCATTACTTAAAGGGGTTGAGCAAATTGATTTTCCAATTAATTCTGAAGTTATCGCTGCCAATAGAACTCCATTGCGATGATGCCCAGTAGCAAGCCAGAGTCCATTAATTGATGACATTCCCAGTAAGGGGCCTTCGTCGGGTGTGCATGGACGAAAACCCCACCATCTCTCCATATGAGGTAGTTGATTAAGTTCAGGAATAAGAGATTGAATTCCTTTTTGAAGCTCGCTTTGCCCATTTGGAGTGAGTCCTGTCTGGAAGCCTGCCTCAGGCTCACTAGTTGCCCCTACGATTATTAGACCGTCATCTCTTGGCACTAAGTAAATGCCAGGTCCAAAAACAATTCTTTTAAGAATCTGTTTTGGACCCTGAATAGATAACATCTGGCCTTTAACAGGAAAAATAGGCAATGTTTTAAAAATTTGTTTGCTCCAGGCTCCGCAGCAGAGAACTGCCTCTTCACTTTTTAAATGATTGATATTTCCATTAATGTCTTTGATTTTGACCCCATTAAATTTGTTTAGATCTTTCATTATTTCAACCACTTCAACTCCTTCTTGAAAGTGAACACCTAATTCAAAGCAAGCTTTTTCAAGTGCTCTCATTAAAAGTCTTCGATTATCGATTTGGCCGTCTTGCTTAAAAAGTAAACCTAGTTTCCATTTTTCTGAGAGTCCCGGAACTTCTTGAAGGAGCTCATTTCTGTTTAGCTTTTTACCAAATTTATATGTTGGATAGGATTCACAGTCTTTGTGGCTTTCAAATGGGACAACAATCCCGCAAGTTTTGAGACCACATGACATTTTGCTATTTGTCTCAATGTTTTCTATCCATGTTGAGTGCCTTTGAAGACTACTTTGACCAAGATTTAAAAGATTACCTTGAAGCCCTTCAGCGTGAGGGGCGAGCATTCCAGCAGCAACAAAGCCTGCTGCTTCACGTCTGCTTCTACTTAAAACTTCTACTCGTTTGCCTCTTTTAGCAAGTTCATGGGCTATTGCAAGACCCATTAATCCTCCTCCGAGGATTAACAATGGTTTTTCATTTAAGACACCCATTGCTTGGATTTGGAAAATGTTATTTTCAATGTTTTAGATTACGCTAGCTTCCATGACTGAGCTTTTCTTTCATAAGATTCATATATCTAGGTCAAATTAATGTCAGAATCAAATGTTTCTTGGGAAGTTGTAATTGGATTAGAGACGCATGTGCAGTTGGGGACTAAGAGCAAAATATTTACTAGTGCATCAACAACCTTTGGTGACGATCCAAATACTCATATTGACCCAGTGGTTTGCGGATTGCCAGGCACCTTGCCAGTCCTAAATAAAAAGGTTCTGGAATATGCAGTAAAAGCAGCGATGGCTTTGAATCTAAATATTGCCTCTCACAGTAAATTTGATAGAAAGCAATATTTTTATCCCGACTTACCAAAAAATTATCAAATCTCTCAGTTTGATGAACCTATTGCAGAAGATGGTTGGATAGAAGTAGAAGTAGCTGAAAAAGGCAAAGAAACTTATGTCAAAAAAATAGGTATTGAAAGACTACATATGGAGGAAGATGCAGGAAAACTGGTGCACGCAGGTAGTGATCAATTGTCAGGCTCCACTCATTCTTTGGTTGATTACAA
>CESZ01016151.1_pt1 | contig 14439 bp, 19 predicted proteins | sample 531081 | NCBI WGS metagenome assembly CESZ01 (sample SAMEA2621260, study PRJEB7988) | marine metagenome | biome: marine biome (ENVO:00000447); feature: surface water layer (ENVO:00002042); material: "saline water (ENVO:00002010), including plankton (ENVO:xxxxxxxx)" | depth 5 m | reverse complement strand
TAGCAAGAATGGTAGCCGCTGGTGCGGCTGGAGCAGCAGGTGGAGACGCGACGTATGTCGATGATGTGTTCAGTACGTTTTTGTATGAAGGCAATAGCAGTACCCAAGCGATCAATAACGGTATTGATTTAAGCGGTGAAGGTGGCTTGGTTTGGATGAAAGAGCGAAGTGGATCAGGCTTCGACCATCATATCCTAGTTGATACCATAAGAGGCAGATTAAAAGCGTTAAAATCTAATTTAACTAGTGAAGAAGCAAGCAGTTCAGACCCATATCCGTTTATTTCTTCTTTCAATACGAATGGTTTTACTGCGGGCTACAACAATAGTAACAATTACAGCGCAGCAGATTATGTATCTTGGACTTTCCGCAAAGCACCTGGGTTTTTTGATATTCAAACATGGACCGGCAATGATGTTGCAGGTAGAACTATCTCACATAATTTAGGCAGTGTGCCTGGCATGATTCTTGTTAAGCGTCTCAATGACAGCGATAATTGGGTTGTCTATCACCGATCTCTTGGTGCTACACACCCGGCAATTTTAAATACTGCTGACAAAGCGGAACCAATCACCAATAGGTGGAATGACACAGAACCTACGAGTACTGAGTTTACATTAGGTACTTGGCCAACCAATGAGCTTAATAAGACTTTTATTGCTTACATTTTCGCCCACGACGATCAATCGTTTGGAACGGATAGTGACGAAAGTATTATTAAGTGTGGAAGTTATACTGGATCTGGTTCTGACGGAAATTTTGTCAATGTAGGTTTTGAGCCGCAGTGGTTAATGATTAAAAATACAAGCTCTAGTAGCACAAATTGGCTTATCACCGATGTAATGCGCGGAATGCCAGTTCATGGTGGAACTACAAAAGTCCTTTCTCCTAACAGTGATGCAGTAGAAACTACTCAGGTTAATATTGCCCCGAATCCAACAGGGTTCACGCTAGCAGGCTCAGGCAGTTACTCAAACCAAAGTGGTAATACCTTTATCTACATGGCAATCTGCCGTCCGCATAAGCCGCCGACTGCTGCGACGGAGGTGTTTGATATTGCAGCTGCAAGTTCTTATCCTACAAGTTCCATAATCCCTTGTAATTTTACGCCAGACTTTTTCTTTGCGCGTTCGCGTTCGTCTGGTTCAAGTATTTACGCTGAGCCTAGGTTATCAGACAAATGGCTTTACACGCACTCTACCAACGGGGAAGATAGCGCTAATTACTTTGAATGGGACTCCCCCGGAGGTAAAGTAAATCTGCCTACTACCGCGTATAATAGTAACCCTATCTTCTACCAATTCCGCCGCGCCCCAGGCTTCTTTGATGTGGTGACTTATACGGGAGGGGTTACTAATCAATCCATTAACCATAATCTTGGCGTTAAACCTGACTTTATCATTACAAAGGCACGAAACAACAGTACCATTAACTGGATTTGTTACCATTCATCCTTGACTGCCAGTAATTTTATTAGACTTAATACAGATCAAGACCGAAGTACAAGTGGAGGTCTTGCGTGGAATAGCACAGAACCAACTTCAACCCAGTTCACCTTGGGTAATGCTGCTTGGGATGGTACAAACTACAATGGTACAAACTACATAGCCTACCTCTTTGCCAGCCTAGACGGTATCAGTAAGGTTGGCAGCTACACAGGTACAGGTAGTAACATCAATGTTGATTGCGGCTTTGCAGCAGGCGCACGGTTTGTGATGATTAAACGCTACGATGCTGGCAGCAGTGGCAATTGGTGCGTATGGGACACAACTAGGGGCATAAGTAGTGGTGTTGATCCTTTTTTCCAGATTGACAACGCAGCCGAATACACAAACACTGACTACATTGACCCACTCAACGAAGGATTTACAGTGACATCATCCGCATCTGCTAACGCTGGTATCAATGCGAGTGGTGGTGAATATATATTCCTTGCTATTGCTTGATATAATTAATTTATGGAAATTCGTAATCGTAAGACTGGTGAAATTATCACAGTCGATGAATTCAAAAGAAAACATCGTAATGTAAGTTTTCAACATCCTATTAAACCTGACACACTCGAACGTTTTGGTTATGATCCAATCATAAATGGTCCAGCTGCGAAAGTATCTGGACCATATGAGGTCAGTGTTCGTAATGGTGTAAAGGAAATAAATGGGCAGTGGTTTACTAATTTTGTTGTCGGCCCAATCTTCAAAAAATATACAGATGATGAAGGTAAAGTAGTTACTGTTGCCAAACAAAAGAAAGAGTATAGACAGGGTATTGATAATAGAGTAGCAGAGTCGGTAAGAAAAACTAGAAATCAAAAACTAAAGGAAACAGACTGGACTCAAATACCAGATTGTACTGTAGATAAAACTGTCTGGAAAGAGTATAGACAAGAACTTCGTGATATATCTACACAAGAAGGATTTCCTCATGATATTATTTGGCCTGAGGAACCTAATTAAGAATTTCAAAGACTGCTAATTGGCAGTCTTTTTTTTATAAATATTAGAGTAAAGAATATCACCAAGATAAAATGGGAATTCAGATAGGAGGACAAACAGTCATACATGATACCTATCATGTAACTGATATTATTAACGTAAATGCTTCTGGTATTGTTACTGCCACAAAATTCAAAGGTGATGGTTCTGAGTTGGAAGGAATTGTTAGTGGAGTTGGTATCAATTCTACTGGAACATCCATCGGTACAGATATTACGACACTTAATTTTGTCGGTGCAGGTAACACCTTTGCAGTAAATGGCAGCACTGTTGATATTAGTATTTCAGGAGAAGGTGGTACTCCAGTTATTGATGCTGGTGACTTTAACTCTGCATCTTCTCTTGTATCAGAATCCACTGAAATTGAAGGTGGAGACTTTGGTTGATTAGTGTAAATTAAAAATAGAATACCATAAATAGAGGACTTTTATGTCCTCTGTTTTTTTATAAATAAAAGTATACTAAGAAATTACCAAAATAATGGCAATTAAAATTTCAGGAAATACCGTTATTGATGATAGCCAAAACATAACTGCGACTGGTAGTGCCTCGTTTGGATCTTTAGATCTCGGTTCAGGCACTGCATATGGTGCCACTATTGATCAAATTGTTGGAAGTCATAGTGGAGTAAGAGTTCAGTCTACAGACGCTGCTACTTCAGTTGGAGAGTTCTTTGCTGGATATAGAGGCAGCAGCATGGCATTCCAGGTGACTACTGGTGGTGCTCTCAAAGCTGCTAGCGGCGCTTTTGAAGTTGATGCCTCTGGTACTATTCAAACAAATATCAATACTGCAGGTATTGTTAAATTAAATTCAACTGCAGATTTTGCTAATCCAAAGATTGAATTGAGTTCAACAGACGGCAGCGCCACGTTTGCTGGTGGGAATTTGACCATTACTAGTGCTGGCAGAATTGATGCATCAGAAATAAACTCGATGGGAACTGCTGGATTTTATGCTAAATCCCCTAGTGATTCTGGGTATGGCCTCAGAGTTGTAGATGGTTCTAATACGCACGTCTTTGATGTCAACTTTCAAGGCAATGTGATGGCGAAGAGGAACGTCAACCTTACCAATGGTTATGGTGCAGGTACTGATGGTAACGCAGCCCTATTCACACGTAATGCTGCTAACGACACCACTACATGTACGATCAATTATGATGGCACCGCCACGTTTGCTGGAACTATTACTGCCGGTGCATCGAGTCCAACCACAGATACTGGTGCTTGGATACAAGAGTTCGGCGGCGTTTACACTACTCGTCCAGCTGGATCTACTGATTCGGCGTTTGCTGGTTATCAGGTAGGTTCTTCAACACCTACAGTTAACATCAAAGCTGACGGCACCGCCACGTTTGCTGGAACTATTACTACCGCTGGTTATTCACTCTCTAACCTCAACGAACTTACTTGATCTATTATGCCAATACAAGATAACGATTTATTCCTCATAGATGATGGAGGAACACCCAAGAAGGTAACAGCAGCTAACTTACTTGCTAATTGTGAGGGTTCTTATGCTGATAAGTTCTTATTGATTAATGATAATAGTGATAACTCTTACAAAATGAAGGCTTCAAATTTGAAAACCAAAGTAGCAGAATCAACTACACGTTGGATGTTGGTTGAAGCTGGTTCGAGTCGGGGTGGCATTGTCGCGGGTACTTCATATAAAGCACAAAATACTACTCTAGCAGAATATTTTGCATCTGTTTCCTATTGGTATAATTATATGGGGGGCAATCAATATTCAGATACTGATTACATAGAAAAGGTTAGTGTATATGATGGTCATGTATATTCATTTGGATACAGTAGAAGTTTAAATTCAGGTAGTTCATATTTCCACCCAACCATAATCAAGAAAGATATGAGTGGTGAAACAATATGGAAGAAGTATATTTCATATGGTAGTGGTTACGATAATTATTTCTCTAGTGGTAAAGTTATTGGAGGATACATATATGCGGTTGGACGATCGAAATCAACAATTGGATATAGAGATCCTTGGTTAGTAAAACTAGACACTGATGGTAATATAGAGTGGCAAAGGTCTTATGGACATTCTGGCCAAACCACAGCAGATAGTTGGTATGGTGTAGATGTTGATTCTTCTGGAAATATTTACACTGCTGGTAGATATAAACAATCTGGTTCCAGTTACTCGCAAGCAATCTTAGCTAAATGGAATAGTTCGGGAACTCTCCAATGGCAACGTAGATTTACATCTCCTTCTAATATTTACACTAATGGATATGACGTAGCAGTCGATACTTCCGGCAATCCATATATGATTGGTGATGGATATTGTACAACCGCAACAAACAACACGATATCTGGATTTATTATAAAATTTAACTCTAGTGGATCTTACCAATGGGGCAGATATTATGAAAACGTCGATAATGATGGTCATAGATCAATTTCTATAGATAGTTCTAATAGAATATTTGTTGGTGGATTTTGGCAAACAGATGGTTACGGATCAAATGCACTTTTATTGAGGTACAATACATCAGGAAGTTTAATCTGGAGACGCGGATTTAATGCGAATGTAAATGGTGGTTCTGGTGTTGCTGGTGGACTGAGTAGACCTACCCGCGTAACTGGATTGATAACTGATAATTCTGGAAATGTTTACATTGGCGGACAACACGACACCAAGATATATCCATCAAATCCAATACTTGTTGCTAAGGTTGATTCAAATGGAAATCTTATTTGGAAAACGGAAATTATTGATTCTAATATTCCTACCAGTCTTTATAATTTAACCCTGGATGTGAGTGATGATGGGTTAGTTGTTGGTGCTATGAGACAATCGACCGATTATGAAGGAGCAAATCTTCATCTTCCTCTTGATACGGCATTAATTGGAACTTATGGAGATCTGACCGGTTCTAATGATACAACAATTCTTTGGATTACATCTGTGCCTGGATCACATGGCAACATAAGCTCATCAAACATAGATACTCCACCTTTTACAACAGCAACACCCTCACATACAATTCAAAATATACCAAGTTCATATTGGGTTGATGTACTTCAAACCCTTGATATAAGTTAAATATATTCTTTACGATTGTATAAAAACCACTCAAATAACTGTCACAAGAGGTCGCAAGACCTCTTTTTTTGTGCTATATTGGCTAGGTAATCATAAGACTACATGAAAACTGAGTTCATGTGCGTGAAACCAAAGTCACGTAAAGCTAAAAATCGTTTCGCAAATGAAATGAGTTCATTACACTCCTGTCGTGTAGAACGGCGAGAGGATGGTAAAGTATTCCTTGCATCTATCAGTGGTAAATACTTTTTTTGGATCAATGAATCGTCTGATGACAACTGGGAGGTAATTCAATGAATGAAGAAAACAACGAAGAGAAGAAAGAGTATCAGGTTCTGAATCAATTCAAACCAAAAAACAGAGCTGTACTAGAAACATCTTTGGCTCCTGATTCTATTGAGAAAAATATTCCAGCAGATGTTGTTTGGATTGATGATGCTTTTTATATTAAGAAGACTCGTTTTGGTCTCTATATGAGTATTCTCAAGGAACCTTATGGTGCTCGTTTCCTTACTGGAGCTACTGAAGATGGTGTTATTGAAATGACACGATGGCATCTCAAATGTCTACAGGATGGGACACTCCAAGATTACACCCGTGTCGTGAACTCTGGTGTTGTTGCAGGAAAACTCTAATACAAATGATAACACTATCAAATATGAGGATGCTAGGATGTATTCTTATCGTGTGTTCTCATTTTACAATCATATATGTGGGTATTCTTCCTGGAGTTATTGTTCATTTGATTGCCGATTTTTTTACAATCCCTTATTTTATTAAGAATAAAATGTGGGATATGGTAATCATGTTATCGTTCCTTATTGTAATTGGTGTTAGTAAATTGATGACTTATGGAACCTGATCCTTACATTCAGTTCTTAGAAAATTGGATACCTGGAATTGGTGAAGATACTAAACTTCATGACCAATTACATATACATTTTGGTCTTGGGTTTAGTGTCAATGATGAAGCTAAATTGCTTGGATTTCAGTTAGGACATCACCCTGCTGGTTCATTCTTTCATGTCGTGATTTTTTCAATCATGAGTCTGACAATTTACCCAGAAGAATATAGAAATACATTTGATGATGTAAAAGACTTTTATCAGGCCTATTTGCTTGGTAAATACTGGCAGTCAGTATCGTATTGGTTTATACCTAAGGAGATATTATGAGTAGTGTAGTGTTCAAAAAGCATCGCGTATTTCGTGAAACAGATTCAGTTATCTTCTATGATATTTCAATAGAAGATTCAAATGCGTCTGATCTCGTTGTCCATGAGGGCCCTGCTATCTCACCACCAAATGATTGTGTAGGTGCGAAACAATTTTACATTCATTATCATCAGACAGACAACAATCGTGTATTATCTGGGACGCGCACTTTTGAATTGGTGAATAAAGAATGGAAGTATCCATATCACATTGTTCATCTCAATCGTTCAAGTGGTGCTCTTGTCATTCCACCAATGACATACCATCGCTCTATTTCTGGTGAGAATGGTTCAATCGTTATCAATCAAGCCATTCGTAGTGAAGGATTTGACTCAAAGACAGAATTTATTCCGATTTCGTCTGCGTCATGTCCCGAGTTGTATGATATACTAAAGAATGAGGAACCAGTCATTCACAATTTCACAGAATCATGAACATCTTCGCCACCTGTGCAGACCCAAAACATTCAGCACAGGTACTTCCTGATAAGCATGTGGTCAAAATGCCACTGGAATGTTGTCAGATGCTTGCTATCATTTACTCCGAATGGTATCTAAACTGGGGTAAAATATACAAGAAGGATGGTACACCCTATAAGACTAAGAAAGGTGCCTTTAGAAACCATCCCTGCACAGTTTGGGCTAGTAAAAATGAGTACAACTTGGCATGGTTGATTCAACACGGTTGTGCTTTATCTACAGAATATCGTTATCGTTATGGTAAAGAACATTCGTGTGAGAAAACATTATTTGAGGCGAAAAAGATTTTCCACAAGAAGACTGATCAAGCGATTGTATGTTATGGTATGGCAGATGATTTTACCCGTGCCATGCCCGATGAGTTCAAATATGACGACACTATTGATACTTTCACCGCATACAAGATGTATGTTTCATCTAAGCCTTGGGTAAGTGATAACTACCTACGCAAACCAGAACGCAAACCAGAGTGGGTATAAGTATGAAATATACAAACCACAATTTCACATGAAAGAGTTTGACTATGACCTTGATTACAAGTCTCTTGACTTCACAGATGCAGAAACTCGCAAATTTTATCGCATTGGAAGGGGAGAACAAGGAGTGTTATTGGTACGGCCTTACACTAACGACATTTGTGCTCATTGGAGGTTTGTGAATGAGACTGCTGCTCGCAAATCTTCTGCTAAGATATACTCCATGTACCTTGACTATAAAGACAATGGAGACTTCATTGGAATGGATATGGCACGGAAATTCCTTGAAATGGGATTTACGCGCTCCCGTAGGTATGCAAATCATTCTTCTGGACGGAAATATACTGAAGACGGTGCCATTAGACCCCAACAGGCAGATGCACTTCACAATGTCAAAGCGAAATCTGCAAAAATATTCAAAGAAGTCCGAGACAGAGTAGCCTACGATTCAGTGTATCTGGGTATGAGAAAAGAATGGAGAGCAAGTGAATAAATATAATATATCGAAAACGTAACACAAGGAGAAAGAAATGTATCAAAATCTGAATGATTTTGAGAAGGCATTGAGAGATTTTGGAATTAGAGTAGAAACTATTTGTGCGATGGAACTTGCTGGCAAGATAGACGAAGAGCTATCCTATAAAATGATAAAGGGAGAATTGAAAGAGTTAAAAAAAGTACGCAAGGACAATAAGTAAACTGTCCACTACCTATTGACATCTACAAATAAATGTAGTATTTTGGCCACAAATACAACTTTAGTATGAAACTCCTGACAGCATCATTACTTGCACTGGGAACAATAATTGTCCCTACTTCAGTAGAAGCACAGTCAACAACTTTTCTTGAACCATGTGAACAGCATGAAGTAACTGAAACTTATACTCCTGGTCGAATCAATTCCAGTGGAAACTATATTCGAGGTCGTGTGGATACTGCCCGCAATCGTGTAGAATGTGGTGGAGCATATCAACTTATGAATCATTATTCGCATCCTTATGGTTCATATCAGCAACCATATTATCCACAACAACAATATCCACAACAGCAATATCAGCAACCACAGCAACCAATCGTAGTGCATCAGGCACAATGTGAAGGTAAGATGCTTCGCATGGGCTTAGGTGCTCTTGGTGGAGGTTTTGCTGGACGATATGCTGTCGGTGGTAAGAAGTCCAAGCACACTATTCTTGGCACTGTTTTAGGTGCCGGAGCAGGGTCTCTAATCGGCCGCGCCACCTGCTGATTGGTGGACGATCTGCAAACTGGTCGGGGCTCTTACACAACCGACCAAATTCATGTATATTAGCTAAGTAATCGACCCCAGGAGGTTAATCCCATTATGAATGAAGTTCAATCCGCTCAAGAACAAACTTTGACAATCAAAACGGCACAGGACATTCTTGATACGATGCCCGCCGATGTTAAGACGCAAGTCGAACATCTTATTGCATTGGAGAAAATTAAATCCGACGGACCACTTGGAGACATTCCCAATCGTAAAGATAAAAAAGTAATCAAAGTCTCTAACATTTGGTTCATTGTAGAAGTACAGCGAATTGATAACATTCAATGGTCTAACATCATCAAGAACTTGAGAGAGATTGGTGGATATAATCACAAATCTGCTGGAGTTCTTGATGTCTTTGGATACGAAAGTGAAGATATTGATTACTTCACTTCTCCTGATGGTATGCACCGACTTATCATGGCCTTAATCTGTGGGGTTGAAGAAGTAGCAGTGAATATCCAAGATGTTCATGCTGCTGATGCTACAAACGAAGAAATCGTCAGTGCAGAAAAACAATTCTTTGATGATAAGAATGGTCGGTCTTCTCCTATCAGCGAAACTGATAAAATGCGGTCGGACAAGTTGTCTGGAAAACTGAGTGCAAAGGACAAAAAACTAGACGAAGACCTTTCTACCGCAGGTGTTAGAATCGGAGATATTGGAGCATCTGAAGACGATGCGATTTATGAGCACGATACTAAGAGTGAGTTTGATAAGTTGCTCGCCTATGCAGAGCACCCATGCTACGTTAAACCATCGGTTGTTTATGCAATCTCTAGCAGTCTTGTCAACATTATTCCGAATGGTTCTATTGGAGCCCGTACTCATGGTGCAATTATTAACGTCATAAATTCCTTAGAGTCTTCTGATGACCCCACACTTGCTCTGATGTTTAGGAAGTGGTTGAAAGCAACCAACAAGTATTCTTATCGTTACTACGACAAAGCTTGGTGGTCTGGTCTTGTTCAACACTCCCGTAACATGGAAAACACTGCCCTTCGCATGTTCTGTGCTTTCAACCAGTGGTATCGTACTGCGGTTGGTGAAAACTGCATCGCTGTGAAGGATGTTGAAAAGTATCTGAAGGTCATGAATACAGAAACTAAGCAATTTGTTGATGATTGTTTGGTAAAAGAGATGACTATTGCTTATGCACCTGTTGCTGAAATGGAAGAGGAAGAATCTACTGAAGAGATTGATAATTTTCTGAACGTCTGATGGCCAGTTAGTCAAACCGTCCACCATCCCCGCACAGGGGATGGTTTTTCTGTATATTGGCCATGTTGAGAGGAGGTTCCCCTGCCAGTGACTTTCGATTTTGAGACCCAGTACCATTGGGGTGCTCTCACGGTAAAGTTGGTTCCCATGTTTGGGTTCAAGACTTACAAAGCATCAAACGACCGTGAACTTATTTGGGTGTATGATGTAAATCAACCCAACAATGGTTATCACGTTCCTGCCTGCAACCTCTCCACTTACGCTTACTGATTATGTACTCTATTGAACTTATTGAAGAGTTTATCCGCAATCAAATTGCAAAACCAACTGCTGACCCTACTATTCTCCGTAGTTGGTACATGTACGCCAACGCATCTGGTGTGTATCATTTAACCAAAGGACATGCACCTGGGTTCTGTCGCCTTGCCAAACTCGCTGGGAAGAACATCAATGAAGAGTTTGGATTTGATGTGATAAAGATGCACTTCTATGGCATCTGGAAGAATAATGAGATTAACAATCCCGAATCCATGGTTTGGGAAAAAGATCACAATTTCACACAGGATTGATTATGTCTGACGAACGACCCACGCTTGCAGAAGGATTTGCAAAAGCCAAACAATATGAGGGAAAGAAAGTAGTTAATGTTTTGAGTAATATCACTAGACGCAACAAAGGTTCTGTTGGTAGTGAATTTGAAAAGAAGATTGGTATTCCTAAATCTTCCGAACGATGTGATTACCGTAATGGTGGTGATTGTAAGACTCTCAAGTTTTTGAAAAAACTTCCTGCTGAATGTTGTGACATTATCATGCTTCAAGAGATTCTTTATGAAGCAATGAATAATGTTCCATTCTATGAAAGTGCTGTCTACGAGAAGATTCAGCAAGTTCACTTTGCGCCTATTAACAAGGATGGTGATATTGACGAGTGGACATTTGGTGAAAACTTTGCAATTTCCAAAGATACTCATCCTGAACTTTACAATCAAATGGAGAAGGATTATAATCACATCACTGAACGTATCCGCACTCTAGTTAATTCTGGTCAGTATATTAGTGCCAGGGCTGTGAATCAAGGCAAGAAAGTTAAAATCTTAGAGATTCGTCCCAAGGGTCAAGGTGGTGGTGCAAGCAGAAACACTTGGAATGGTGTTGTTATTACAAAACCAGACGCACAATCTGCTTATTCTTATTACTTCAAACAATCTGGAGTTAAGTACATTTACAATAACCGTTTGACAAATATCTGAACATCTGCTACACTAAATAAGTCCAGTCAAAACAAACCCATATCCGTTTTGACACTCCAAATCTACACCCGGAGAACATCTATGTTGACTCAAACTCTTACTGAGCGAATTGTGCTGCTCGCAAAACAAATGCACAAAGAAGAAAAATCCTCTCACTATGTGAATCTCCCTTTCTATGATGGATTAGTTGAGAAGAGAGGTAAATCTTATTCTAAAGTTTTAGAACCAGTTACACTTCAAAGAAATAGTGAAGACAGAGCAGAAGGTGATGTTTACCGAACTTTCTTTCTGCAGAAAGATGAGAATGGAAGATATGTTCTTTATAATCACGACACAGCAAATCGTGAAAACATGATAGTGGTTCCAACCACTGATATTAAAGATAAATTCGGCAATACTATTAAAGCGTGGACACCTAAGCAGATGAATGGTAACACTCTTGTTGTTACTTTATGCAAACTTCTTAATGGTGAATTAGATATTCCAAATGGATATCTTCTCTCAGATTGTGTCCCCGAAGAAGAATCATCACTTCGATATGAAATTGTTCTGATTTCTAGTAATGATGAATATAATCGGATTTATCGTAGTATTGACCATACTGCATCTGGTAAATCTAAGAACGATAACTATACCTCTGTTCTACATGGTTTTGGTAAATTAAATGTCACAACTGGAAAATCAGATTTAGTTTCGTGGTTACTGAGTGACATGGATGGGCCTATTGGTTTGATTGATAACAGTGCTGTCCCCAAAGATGTGGATATGATGGCAGATACCGTGAAACCATATTTATCTATTTTTGAGAAAGTTTCTCCAATAACTGCTGAAATTGTCAACGTTGGTTCAACCTATAGTAAAATCTATCGTGCTCTTTGTGTTGACATGACAGCAGCATACATGAACGGTAAGGCACCATATCTTAATCCATTTTTGAATGAACTTGTTTCTGAGATTAAAATACTCAAAGACAGTAATGTCGAAGATTATTGGCAAGACAAATTGTTTGGTAGGAACAAAGTTCGTGGTGGGTCTACAATCAACTGGAGTGGAGATAAAAATTTCTCTGCATGGATTCGCAATCGGGCCGCAGATGTTTGGAAACTGCGATTAACTGCCATTGATTGGATTTTGTGGGAACTCTTTTGCATTGAAAGAGACACTGGTAAATATGCAGATGTTTGTGATTATAACATCTATGTTAATGGTGGAGCTAACATCCTGGGTGCTAAAAATCGAAATGAGCATATGTATAAAGAACTCAACTTCTTGCGCTTGGTGTTCATCTATGCTATGCAAAATGGACTGAACAAATCTTTTACACTTGAAGATTTGAATGAATGGTGCGATAATACTAATGAGTTTAAGTATCCGAGAGATTGTTATCTTTCTTCTTCCAGCGATCTTATCAAACTTGGTAATATGAAGAAAAGAGGACCACATAATTCACTTCGTGCAGTTTTGAAAGATTACATTTATGCGTAAACCCTTTTTGAAGTGGGCAGGAAACAAGTTTAGAGTCCTGCCCCATTTGTTGCCTATTATTGGTGATCCAAAACGATACATTGAACCGTTTGGTGGTAGTATGGCAGTAGCACTGAATGTGTCTGCTGGTGAATATGTGCTGAATGATATTAACAGTGACCTTATCAATCTTTATGGTCATGTGACAGATGTAAATGATGATACTTTTATCAAGCACTGTCAAGAACTTTTTTATGAAACTAATAACCGAGAAGCATACAATGATATGCGAGACCTGTTCAATCAGTCCACTGATACACAAGAACGCTCACGTTTATTTGTGTACCTCAATCGCCATTGCTTTAATGGTCTGACCAGATACAACTCCAAAGGTGGATTCAACGTTCCCTTTGGAAAAATGAAGAATCCAAAGTGTCCCGTTAATGAAATGATGACATTTCGGATGTACTATCTTCAGAAGAGCCATCGGTTTATGTCAACATCATTTGAAGATTCTGCACTCTATGAGAATATTGAGTCTGGTGATGTTGTTTACTTTGACCCTCCATATGTTCCTGCTTCAGAGACTGCTAGTTTCACTGATTATGCAAAGGGGGGATTTACTTATGACCAGCAGATTCAGTTAGCAGAGTTAGCAGAGTCTCTGTGTAATCGTTGTGCAAAAGTGATCATTAGCAACCACGATGTTCCTACTACTAGAGAACTATACAAAGATGCAGAAATCTATTCGATTCAGGTACGACGGAGCATCTCTGCAAATAAAACCAGCAGGAAAAAAGTAAATGAATTGATTGCTGTGTACCAGTGAGCGAGCTGCACACCATTCTCCCTATGGGGGGTCAATTCATGTATATTGGCCATGTTGAGAGGAACATTCATGACAGTCGAGATGCAACCACGAATCATCAACGGAATCAGTTACGACATGCCGACTGTCAATGGTATGGACCGTTGCCAGATTAACACTCGTTTGCACTACATCAACGAAGAATTGTCCAAAATTAAAGCAAAGCAGGCAGCACTGATTGATGCCCGTGACCAACTCGATCGCCACGCAGAAATTCAAGAATCTGGTGATTTGTTCGATGAAATGTTCGGAGGTTGATTGACATGAAAAACACACATCTTGAGCACCCTGAAGATTCTATCCTGACCGGTGATTTATCGGTCTTGGATTGGTTCTCAACTAATGCACACCTCTCTGTTAAGATGGATGGAGCACCAGCTATTGTTGCTGGTATCAATCCAGAAAACGGTAAACGATTTGTAGGAACCAAAAGTGTCTTTAACAAAGTTAAAATCAAAATCAATCACTCTCATGAAGAAATTGAGCAGAATCACACTGGGCCAGTTGCTAAAATTCTGCATCATTCTCTTGATTGCCTCCCTGCTACCAGCAGCATTATACAATATGATTTTATTGGTTTTGGTGGTGATGATACTTATACACCTAACAC
>CESZ01068165.1_pt1 | contig 14573 bp, 12 predicted proteins | sample 531081 | NCBI WGS metagenome assembly CESZ01 (sample SAMEA2621260, study PRJEB7988) | marine metagenome | biome: marine biome (ENVO:00000447); feature: surface water layer (ENVO:00002042); material: "saline water (ENVO:00002010), including plankton (ENVO:xxxxxxxx)" | depth 5 m | reverse complement strand
TTATGTCAACGGTAAAATAAGTATGCAAGGGAATTATCTTAGTGGGTTAAAAAATGGAGAATGGACCTACAGTTTCATTAATGGGGCCTTAGATATGAAAGGGACTTTTAAAGAGGATAAACAAAATGGGTTTTGGACATTTTATTATCCAAAGGGAATAGAATATTATAAAGGAAATTTTATTAACGGTCAGAAAGATGGGAAATGGGACTTTTTCTATAATACAGGAAAGATATGGAAGAAAGGTGAGTATAAATACGATCAAAAGAATGGATTCTGGTCTACAAAATTTGAAAATGGTATAATAGCTATGGAGGGAAATTATATAATGAATAAAGAGAATGGAATTTGGAAATCTTGGTACAATAATGGGCAGTTAAAGGATAGTGGATCTTTTAATTTAGGGAAGATGGACGACAATTGGATTGGCTATTATACAAATGGTCAGATAAAGTATTCGGGGGAATATGAGGACGATTATAAAATTAATTCATGGATTTATTATTCTGAAAAAGGTGAAATTCTTGAAACCCGAAATTACAAAGTTTTAAATGTTAGTAGTATGGTTATTCCTGGCGAAGATAGAATGGTGAAAAAATCTGTTGCAGATGGTAAATGGATAAAATACAGTGAATATGACCAAAGTATAAAAAGTGAGGAGAATTATTCTGATGGAAAATTAAATGGAGAATGTTCTTACTATTTCCCAGGAGGGATAATTCCTAATAGAATTATAAATTATAAAAATGGATTATTAGATGGGAAATATCAAAATTTTTCTAGGAAAGGAGCTATTATTTCAGAATCAAATTACAAGAATAATCAAAAACATGGAGATGTTAAAGTATACAGTAAAAGCGGAAAATTAATTTCACATATGGTTTACAAAGATGGCATAAAAGTGAAAGATATAATTAACAAGATTATTTTTAAATAAAATTCTCCGACTAAGAAAAAATAATTAATTTGTAAATCAAATATTTTACAATTAATGCCATTATCCCCCTGTTTAAATAAAACACTTTGGGTCCTGTTTATTTTAATTGCTAATAGCACCGTAATAAATAGTCAAAAAGCTACTATAAAAGGTTCTGTTCTTGATGGTAAAGACTTAGAAACTTTAGTTGGGGTTAATATCCAAACCCAAGAGCAAATAGGTACAATAACAGATTTTAATGGTAAATATTCACTAGAACTATCTTATGGGGAACATACCTTAATCTTTAAATACATTGGATATAAAACTGTTAAAAAAACAATATCTGTTATTAAAAATCAACAGGTTTTATTAGATGTATTATTATTATCTGAAAATAATCAATTAGACGAAATGGTTATTTCTGCTAATAAGTATGAAGAAAAGTTAGGAGATGTTTCTGTCTCAATGGCGATCATTAAACCCGATTTAATTGAAAACAAGGCTACAAGAGATGCTGAATCTATAATTGAACAAGTGCCAGGAGTTCAAATTAATGAAAATCAGGTAAGTATAAGAGGAGGAAGTGGTTGGAGCTATGGTGCTGGCAGTCGAGTAATGGTAATGGTGGATGGAATGCCAATGTTGGCCGGAGACGCAAATGATATTAAATGGACTGCAATCCCACTAGAAAACATATCACAAATAGAGATTTTAAAAGGTGCTTCATCGGTGCTTTATGGTTCCTCTGCATTAAATGGCGTAATAAATATTAGAACACAATATCCAAAAGAAAAGCCCATTACAAAAATTAATATCTCCAATGGTTTTTATATGTCGGGGTTTGGAACTAGAAAAGGAACATCTTTAACGGGTGGAGACTCAATTTTAGACCAAAGAAGTAACCAAACCTGGTGGAATCAACCAAGAGGATATGTACAAGGAAACTTCACCCATTTAAATAAACTTAATGAATACAACGAGCTAGTGGTCGGAGGTTCATTTATGAAAGATCAAGGTTATCGTTTTGGATCTGATGATCAAAGAATTAGAATTAACGCTGGGTGGAAGCATTTTTCAAAAAAATATAACGGTTTGTCCTATGGTTTTAATCTTAATAATAATTTCAATAAAAATACGCTGTTTTTCTTGTGGGCTAGTCAAGATAGTGTACTTCATGCATTAGGTGGAACAAATCCACAAAGCACTACAATGAGTACTTCAAGTTCATCAAGAATAATTATTGACCCATATATTTCATTGGTTACTGAAAATGGGAAAGAACACCACTTTAAAACTAGGTATTACAGAACAAATAATGTAAATAATACCAACCAGAACTCGCTTTCTGATTTTGTGTTTGGAGAATACCAATTTCAACAAAAATTTAAAGGCAATGCTACCTTAACAAGCGGTGCTAGTGGCTCTTACACCAATGTAGTTTCTGAACTTTATGGCGACCACCAATCTTCCAATCTTGCGGGATATGTACAAACTAATAAAAAATGGGATAAAATGAGCATCACTGCTGGAATGCGAATGGAGTATTTTAAAATTGACGAAGTAGAATCAAATGGAAAACTATTTGGAAAAGATTTGAGTATTCCATTTCAACCTGTATTTCGACTTGGAGGAACCTATAACCCACTCAAATATACATTTCTAAGAACTTCATATGGTCAAGGTTATAGATTCCCTTCAATAGCCGAAAAGTATATCTCCACTTTTGTGGGAGGATTAAACGTCTTTCCAAATGTGAATATTCAACCTGAATATGGATGGAGTGGAGAAATAGGGATAAAACAAGGTTTTTCAATTAATAATTTTAAAGGGTATATAGATTTGTCCGGTTTTATTACACAGTACACTGATATGATGGAGTTTATGTTTGGATTTTATGACTTAGACGGGACAGACATAAGTACAGCTGAGCTTCAATCTATTGTAATTAATAATGGAATTGGAGTATTGTCAAATTATTTAGGGGCGAGAAGTACTAACATTCAAAATGCAAATATTCCAGGTTTTGAAATAAGTATTGTAGGTCAGGGGAACTTTACAGAAAATATTTCATTTAGCACTTTAGCAGGATATACCTATATCCATCCTAATCCAATTGATGCAGACTCTTTATACCTTTTAACTTTTAGCAATCCAAATTTAGAAAATCCAAAAAATACCACACTCAAGTATCGAAACAAGCATATGGTTAAAATTGATTTTCAAATAGATTATAAAAAATTTGCAATTGGATTAAGTACTAGATATGCTAGTTTAATGGAAAATATCGATGATGTTTTTGTAACTCCTATTGCTGGAATTGAAATATTACCAGGATACGGAAGCTATAGAAATTCAAGGATGACAGGAGATTTAGTTTTTGATATACGTCTTGCCTACAGTATCAACCAAAAGTCTAAATTTTCATTGCTAGTTAATAATTTATTAAATAGAGAGTATACCAACAGGCCAGGAAATGTGTTACCGCCAAGAACCATTGTATGGCAATACTCATTAAAGTTTTAATCTATTAACAAGTCAACAACTTCAAACGATAAATCTGTCTCAAAACCTTTAAGGCTTAAATATTTTAAAATCTTTTGTTTTGAATTAAAATCGTTGTTATTCCCAAGAGATTTATACTTTTTTAGAGCCTCTTGCTTTGCTAAATTTTTATACTTTTCATTATCAATACTTTCAATTGCTGTTGTAATATGATAATCTTCAATGCCTTTTTGTATTAAATGGTGTCTGATTTTATTCTTACCCCAGAAATATAAATTGAATCTGTCGTGGACAAAAGCATTTGCATAGCGTAGATGGTCTATGAAATGTTTCTTTTTGAGTTCGTTGATTAATTTGTTTTTCTCTACAAACTTGAGCTTAAATTTAGAGCAAATTATTAGTGCTTCCTTAGCTGATAATTCCTTTTTCGAGCATTTATTAGACAAGAAAAGAAATGCTTTTTTATACTCTTCACTTAGCATTACTTAGTCAAAATCCAAGAAGAGATTTTATGTCTTTTACGGATTAATTTCTGTAATTTTTTGGCATTGTTTTTATTTAAAAATTTGCCAATAGATATTCTAAATAATTTATTTTCTTTTTTTAATTTTCTTGCACTTATACCTTTGTTATTTAGTTTAATAATCATGTTTTTCGCATTTATCTCATTACTAAATGAGCCAATTACTACTTCATATGTTACATTGCTAGATTGATTACTTATGCTAACAGCAGGCTTGAGATTGTTTTTTAGTTTGCTTTTTAAAATTATAGAACTACTTTTTTCTGAAGGTTTGTCAATAGGCTGTATAGCTTTTATTTCTTTATTGGGATGCTGAAACTTAACATCGTCAATAGCCACTAAATTTTCTTTTTTAAATGTAAATGGATTTAAATCTGAGTAATTAAATTCTCCATCTTGTTTTAGCAATTGAGTTTGAATAGGAATCCAAGCAGAATAAAAAATCACTAGAATCACACTTGCGGCTAAAGCCAAATTTTTAATTTGTGTTTTTAAGTATCTAGAGGAATTTAAATCAATAACTTTTTCTGATTTATTAGACATTTTAAATTCATCAATATTTAAGGGCATTAGTCCGTAAGAAGAGGAAAGTAAATTATTGGACTTTTGCTTGAAATTTAGTACTCCTTCATTATTATATAGAATTCCTATTCCTTGAAAGTCATATTGATTTTGGGCCTTTAAGTTTTTGTTTATTTCTAAAAGAATGTCTGATAAACTTTCAATAGCATTTTCATATGAAATATTATTTTTTTGTGCAAAGGCATTTACCAATAATCCATCGTTATTTACAAGATTTGTATTAAATAAAATTTGCTTGTGGGGAGGAGACAAAACTGATTTTTTTTCGTCAAAATTTGCTGGCGAATATTGTGCAACAAATCCTCCAAGATTAGGGAATATTACACAATCGTGTAATTGTAGAAGCTCTTTTATAATCTGATTTATTTCCAACATTTTAATTGATTCAAAATAACAAATATTGTCTTAACATTCCAAATCTAGGATTGTAAAACTTCTTTACTTGGTCTTAAGGCCGTTAAATATTTTATTAGCCTTCGATTTCCCTAATAATTCTTCTAGTTCATTTAATGAAATAGTTTTAAGATTATTTACAGATTTGTATTTAGAAAGCAGCATAGTAATTGTTTTTTCCCCAACTCCTTCTATATTTGTTAGTTCAGTTTTAACTAACCCTTTGATACGTCTATTTCTATGGTGTGTAATTCCAAATCTATGAGCTTCATTTCTCATATTTTGAATCACCTTTAGGGTAGGAGTTTTTTTATCTAAATAAAGTGGATATTGGTCTCCAGGGAAATAAATTTCTTCTAATCTTTTTGCAATCCCTATAATGGCGATCTTTTTATTGAGTTTCAGCTTTTCTAAACTTTTCAGTGCGCTGGACAACTGTCCTTTACCACCATCTAATACAATTAACTGGGGCAAAGATTTTTCTTCTTTTATTAATCTTTGATATCTTCTAAATATTACTTCTTCCATCGACGCAAAATCGTCTGGTCCCTCAACAGTCTTAATATTAAAAAGTCTGTAGTCTTTTTTACTTGGTTTACCATTTTTAAAAACAACACAAGCAGCAACTGGAAAATTTCCTTGGATATTAGAATTATCAAAACATTCCATATGAATAGGCCTATGATTGAGCCTAAGGTCCTTTTTGAAAATTTCTAATAATTTAACAGTAGGTGTCTCAGGATTTTTAATGGATTCTGTTTTTAAGAATTCTATCTTTTTCGCCAATGCATTTTTCTTAGACAATAAAAGCAATGCTTTCTTATCTCCTCTTTGAGGAATATGAAAATTAATAGCTGTTTCTAATGATATTAAATAAGGCGATACAATTTCTTTCACATGGTCAAAAAAGTCATTTAAATTATCTGCAATTACATAGGATATAATTTGACCTTCGCTCTCTTCTAACTTTTTCTTTACTACCGTTGTTTTTGATTTTGTAATTGCACCATTCATTACTTTTAAAGTGTTTACAAAAGCATATTTATCATGGCTTACAATATTAATAACACCAAGAGAAGAAATATTAGAATCAACTACAACAGATTTAGCCTGAAATTTTTCAATGTTTTTAATCTTTACTTTTAGTTTTTCAGCTTCTTCATATTGATATACTTTAGCATGGCCTTTCATCTCTTCTCTTAAAGCCTTTAAGGCTTTATAGGTGTTTCCATACAAAACTTGCTTCATATTATTTAAGCGTTCTTGATAAACCTCAACATCTACTTCCCCCTGACAACATCCTTTACAATTGCCAATATAAAAGTCTACTGATGTTTTGAAAACTTCATCTTCTATTTTTTGGGGACTTAACTGGTGGTCGCAGGTTCGTATTTCAAAACTATCTTTTACCAATTCTAAAACAGCCTTAACAACTTTGACTGATGGATATGGACCAAAATATAAAGAGCCATCTTTAATTTTTTTTCTAGTGTAAAAAACTCTAGGGAAAAATTCATTTTTAATGCAGATCCAAGGATAAGTTTTATCGTCTTTAAGTTGAATATTATACCGAGGTTGGTATTTTTTAATTAATGAATTTTCCAGTAGCAATGCATCTATCTCAGAATTAAGTTGAATTGTTTTTAAAGATTCTACTTTTTGAACCATTACCTGAGTTTTTCTGTTTTCAAATTTGATTTTATTAAAGTAGGAGCTTACTCGGTTTTTGAGTTTTTTTGCTTTACCCACGTATAGTAAAGATTCTGAGTTATCGTAAAACTGATATACCCCAGGAACATTTTCCAAGAGCGATATCTGTTGTTTTAAACTTTTAGAAATCTCCTTTGACATATAATTCAAAAATAAACAATCTTTATTTTTTTCTGTTTATTGAATAGTGAATTAGTCCAATAAAAGATTCTTTGGCTGGGGAATTGGGTAATTGATCTAGCTCTTTTAAAGCGAGATTTTTGTACTCGTGCATTTTATTTTCCGCATATTGAATTCCATTATTTTCAATAACAATAGATATGATTTTATTAATTTGTATTGGGTCTTGTTTGTCTTTTTTAATGGTGTTAATGATCATTCTTTTGCTTTTCTTGTCCACTTTTTGAAGTACGTGAATAAGAGGCAGAGTTAGCTTTCTTTCCTTAATATCTATCCCTGTAGGTTTCCCTATATCTTTTGAAAATCCGTAATCAAAAATATCATCTTTTATTTGGAAGGCCATTCCTACATAAACTCCAACTTTCTCCATAGTTGCAATAATCTCTTGGTTGTCGGTAACAGAACAAGCCCCCGTTGCACAACATGCAGCAACTAATGAAGCTGTTTTTTGCTCAATTATTTTATAGTAAACATCTTCTGTGATATCCATTTTCCTTGACTTTTCCATTTGAAGTAGCTCCCCTTCAGACATTGATTTAACAGCTTTAGTAACTATATTCAATAAATCTATCCTATTTTCAGAAGTCGTTAGAAGAAGCCCTTGTGAAAGTAAAAAATCGCCTACTAATACAGCAATTTTATTTTTCCAAAGAGCATTTATTGATAAAAATCCTCTTCTTTCAAATGCATCGTCTACCACGTCATCATGAACTAGTGTCGCAGTATGGAGTAATTCAATTAAAGATGCAGCTGTATATGTTCCTTCTTGGACAGGGCCAAACATTTTTGCTGTAAGAAAGACAAATAATGGTCTTAATTGCTTTCCTTTTCTTTTAATAATGTAATGCGTTATTTTATCTAAAAGAGCAACATCACTCTTCATGGCAGATTTGAATTTTTTTTCAAATAGTGCCATCTCCTCTTTGACAGGCTTTTTAATATCTTCTACGGTCATTTTCAATTGGAAACAAATATCCAAAAATTAACATTGCAATTAGTTTTTGAATAAACTTATTTACATAAGCAAATCATTAACTTTAAAACTACTATAACTTCAAAAACTAGGGTTTAAAATTACGTGTGCACTTTGAATTATTATTGAAATCTCCATCTAAAAAGTTTTCTGTTAATTGAGAAAAAAATCCAAAGTAAAAACAATTAAACCCCCAATCCTTTTCATGATGCAATTTTTGTAGAAATAAATATACTACTTTTGGACAAAGTCATAATATGAAATTAGCTATTATAGGATGTACTGGTCTTGTTGGAAATGAGGTGTTAAATGTTTTAAGCGAATTTGAAGTTCCTATTAAGGATCTAATATTGGTAGCTTCTAAAAAAAATATTGGTAAAAAAGTAGAATTCAAAACTGAGAAAATTACCATAGTAAGTATCCTACAAGCAATCGATAGAACACCAGAAATTGCTATTTTTTGTGCGGGTAGCGAAGTTTCCAAAAAATGGGCTCAAAAATTTGTTGATTCTGGAACAAGTGTAATAGATAATTCCTCGTTTTTTAGAATGGCAGAAAATATTCCACTTATAGTGCCAGAAGTAAATGGAGATATTTTAAAAAAAGCCAATAAAATAATTGCCAACCCAAATTGTTCTACTATTCAAATGGTAGTAGCATTAAACAATATTTACAATCAATTTGGGTTAAAAAGATTGGTTATCTCTACATACCAATCTGTAAGTGGGACTGGACAAGCTGCAGTAAAACAAATGATGGATGAAAGACTAGGGATAAAAGCACAAAGAGTATATCCTTATCAAATAGATCAAAATTGTTTTCCTCATGGCGGAGATTTTCTAGAAAATGGCTATACGACAGAGGAGATGAAACTCATCTATGAAACTCGTAAAATATTCAATGACTCTAGTATTAAAATAACAGCAACAGTGGTTAGAATCCCAGTAGTTGGAGGCCATAGTGAGTCTATAAATGTTGAAACCCATAAACCATTTCAAATACAAGAAATTAAAAAGACTTTAATTGATACCGTGGGAGTTAAAGTTCAGGATAATCCTTCAAAGTTTGATTATCCAATGCCAATCAGAGCCCATAGAAAAAATGATGTTTTTGTTGGAAGAATTAGAAAAGATGAAACTGTTAAAAATGGTTTAAATCTTTGGATTGTTACGGATAATTTAAGAAAAGGTGCCGCTACAAATGCTGTTCAAATAGCGGATTATATTTTTAAGAATAATCTTTTGTAAGTTTTAAATGTCTAAATTTATTAGCGAAGAAAAATCAAGTTATCTTGGTTTAGATCCTATTCCAAGACTTCTGCTAAGACAAGCACTCCCTGCTGCAATAGGCTTTATGGTGATGTCTGTAAATATGGTGGTGGATACCTTTTTTGTAGGTCAATATATTGGAGAATTAGCTATAGGTGCTATCTCTGTAATTTTTCCAATTTCATTTCTTTTTTCTTCCATTGGTATGTCTATTGGGATTGGTGGTGGGAGCATTGTATCTCGTGCTTTGGGCGAAGGAAGAAAAGAAAAGGCTTTACTATCATTCAATAACCAAATTACTTTAACAATTCTACTAGCAATAATTGCTTTAATCTTAGGATTATTTTTAAAAATTCCAATACTAAATATCTTTGGAGCTAAGGGGGGAATTATGCCTCTAGCTATTTCCTACTTTAATATTGTGCTATTGGGAATTCCATTTTTAGCACTTTCAATGATGGCCAATAATAATCTTAGAGCTGAAGGCAAAGCCAAGGTTGCAATGGTGGCTCTTTTAATTCCTTCTATTTTAAATATTTTTCTAGATTACATATTTATTGATATAATGAATTGGGGAATGGAAGGAGCAGGATGGGCAACAAGTATTTCATATATAGGTTGTGCTATTTTTATAGCATATTTTTATATTTCTGGAAAAGGAGAGTTAAAAATCATACCTCGACTATTTAAAATTGACAAAAAGATTATCTTTGAAATTTTCAGTATTGGCTCTGTAAATCTTGTTCGTCAAGGGACTATAAGTCTTCTAGCAATAGTTCTTAACAATACCCTATATTATTACGGAAATCTAACAGGGGGAATGGGTGGGGAAATAGCTATTTCTGTTTATGGACTTGCAACCAGAATGACCATGTTTGCCTTATTCCCATTGATTGGAATTGCGCAAGGGTTTATGCCTATTGCTGGATATAATTTCGGAGCTAAGAAATATGAAAGAGTAAGAAAAGTTATAAATACGGCCTTGACCAGTGGGGTGATTATTGCTTTATTTATTGGAGGATTACTGGTTTTTGGTGCAGGTCTAATTCCACATATTTTCACCAAAGATCAAAAACTTATAACATTTGCACCAAATGCTATATTTTGGATTTTTTCTTCTACGCCAATTATTGTTTTTCATTTAATTCCTCCTTCGTTTTATCAAGCTATTGGAAAAGCAAAACCTGCTCTTTTTCTTACTTTAATTAGGCAGGGAGTTTTTCTTATTCCTTTAGTTCTAATATTACCTAGATATTTTGGCATTGAAGGAGTTTGGTATTCTTTCCCTATTTCTGATATTTTATCTGCGATAATATGTTATTCTGTTTTGAAATTAAGCACTAAGAAACTAATTAGCTAACTCGTTCTTGTTAGCTAGTTGTCCACAAGCAGCATCTATATCTTTACCCCTACTTCTTCTAATGTTAACTATAACATTTTTAGACTCTAGATAATCTGCAAAAGCATCTACTTTAATAGGGTTAGCTTGTTGGTGTTTACCATTATCGATGGAATTGTATTCAATGATATTAACTTTACTAGGGAATGATTTTGTAAATTGAACTAATTCTTTAGCGTCTAAAATTTCGTCATTAAAATCTTTAAAAATAATATATTCTAGAGTTGGTCTAGTCCCTGTTTTTTCAGAAAAATAAATCATTGCATTTTTTAAACCTGCAAGAGAATTAGATTCATTAATAGGCATTATTTTATTTCTTTTTTTATCATTAGCAGCGTGAAGGGAAAGAGCTAAATTAAATTTTACACCATCATCAGCTAGTCTTATTATTTTTTTTTGAATTCCAGCAGTACTAATTGTGATTCTTTTTGGTGACATTCCTAACCCATCTTCAGAAGTTATTCTTTCTACTGACTTAAGGACATTACTATAATTCAGTAAAGGCTCACCCATCCCCATATAGACAATATTTGAAATTGGCAAGTTGTATTCTTTTTTAGCTTGATCATTAATGATCACCACTTGATCGTAAATCTCATCAGCATTTAAATTTCTAACTCTTTTAAGTCTTCCTGTTGCACAAAAAGCACAATCTAAACTACAACCTACTTGAACTGAAACACAAGCAGTCATTCTTCTTTTTGTTGGAATTAAAACACCTTCTATGACAGCATCATCAGCTAATAAAAATGCATTTTTAATGGTTCTGTCTTTACTAATTTGAGCTTCACTTAAAACCAAAGCATTAATTATGAAATTCTCCTCAACTAATTTTCTCAATGACTTGGATAAATTAGTCATTTGATTAAAATTAGTGGCTCTTTTTTTCCAAAGCCAATCATGAATTTGTTGAGCTCTGTAGGAACTCTCTCCTAATTTTACAATTTCATCTGTTAGTTTCTCAAGGGAAAGTTGCCTTATGTCAATTTTTTTTTTCATCAAAAAAACCTCTTAAAAGAGGTTTTTAAAGTTAGAGAACTAACATGGCGTCCCCATAAGAGTAAAATTTATACTTTTCTTTAATAGCTTCTTTATAAGCCTTCATAACTAAATCATGACCACAATAAGCAGATATCATCATTAGTAATGTTGATTTAGGTGTATGAAAGTTAGTAATCATGGCATCTGGAATTTTGCATTGATATGGTGGGAAAATAAATTTATTGGTCCATCCAGCAAAAGGTTTTAATTCTTTAGTTACAGTCACAGATGATTCTAAAGCTCTAGTCACTGTAGTTCCGATAGAACATACTTTCCTTTTATTTCTTTTAGCATTATTAACCAGTCTAACTGTTTCTTCGCCAATATATAATTCTTCAGAATCCATTTTATGTTTGGTTAAATCCTCCACTTCTACTGGCCTAAAAGTACCTAGGCCTACATGGAGAGTAATAGGTGTGAAATCTATTCCTTTGATTTCTAATCTTTTCATTAATTGTTTGCTAAAGTGTAATCCAGCAGTTGGAGCAGCAACAGCTCCTTCGTTTTTTGCAAAAATTGTTTGATATCTATCTTTATCTTCAGGGACAGGATCTCTTTTAATATACTTTGGAAGTGGGGTTTGGCCAAGCTTGGAAATAGTAGCCTTAAACCCTTCATATGAACCGTCAAATAAAAATCTCAATGTTCTTCCTCTTGATGTCGTGTTATCTATAACTTCAGCTACTAAATCATCTTCTTCTCCAAAATAAAGCTTATTTCCAATTCTTATTTTTCTTGCAGGGTCAACTAAAACATCCCACAATAAACTCTCACGATTTAATTCTCTTAGAAGAAAGACTTCAATTTTAGCACCTGTTTTTTCTTTATTCCCGTACATTCTTGCAGGAAATACTTTGGTATCATTCATTACCATTACATCTCCATCTTCAAAATAGTCGATAACATCTTTAAACTGCTTATGCTCAATTTCTCCAGAATCTCTATGGACAACCATTAATCTAGATTCGTCTCTTTGATCTGCTGGGTAATCAGCAATTAACTTTTCTGGTAATTCAAATTCAAATTGTGATAACTTCATGCTTTGATTTATAAATGAGGCACGAAATTAATAAAAATTATGATGCCTTTATGATATCTATCCATTGGTCTATAGATTTTGCCATTTCTATAGAGAAATTTCCTGATTTAATTCGTTTTAAAGATATTAAATGCCCTCCGCTATTTAGAAAAAAACCAATATCTCTAGCTAATGACCTAATATAAGTTCCTTTTGAGCAATGGCAATTAAAACTTATTGTGTTTTTATCAACAACTTTTAGTTCTAGATTATAGATTGTAATGTTATTAGGTTTTAAAACTACTTCTTCATTGTTTCTTGCATATTGATATGCTCTTTTGCCATTTATTCTTTTAGCCGAGAAAATTGGTGGTATTTGAAGTATTTCACCACTAAAATAATTAGAGATATTTTTTAAGGTATTATCATCTATTTTGGGCAAAGGAAACTCTTTGTCAATTTTCGTTTCTAAATCAAATGAAGGGGTAGTTGATCCCAATCTAATTTCTCCTATATACTCTTTAGATTGGTTAATTAGTTGGTCTATTTTTTTAGTTTTTTCCCCTGTACATATAACTACTACACCTGATGCAAGAGGGTCTAAAGTTCCTGCGTGACCAACTTTTATTTTTTTTAAATTGAATTGTTTACATATTGCATACCTGATTTTTTTAACTACATCAAATGAAGTCCAATTTAGTGGTTTATCAACCACTAAAATAGCACCTGACTCAAAAGAACTTCCCTTCATGATAATTTAAATATGATGGTGATGGTAGCAACTATAAAACAGTAATAAGAAAAGTATTTTAATTTGCTAGACTTTACAATCCCTATCATCCATTTGCATGCAAATAGTCCTGTGAAAAAAGCAGCAAAGAAGCCAAGAGTTAATGGCCCTAAATTTATTTCCTCTGAAAAAATATTTCCATCTATAAGGTCTTTTGCAACTTTTCCAAAAATTAAAGGTACAACCATCAGAAATGAAAATTTTGCCGAAGATGTTTTATCTAATCCTAAAATAACAGAAATAGCAATTGTAGCTCCAGATCTTGAAATGCCAGGTAAAATTGCAATAGCCTGGGCAATACCTATAAGGAAACTTTGTGAAGTACTTATTATGTTATTAGTTGGCTTTGCTCTATCTGCAAAAAAGAGAAGTAATCCTGTGATTATAAGCATAAAGCCAACTAAGACTAATTGGGCATCAAATAGGGATTCAATAATATCATTAAAAAAAACACCTACAACAATAGCAGGAATCATAGAAACAACAATATTTAATGAAAAAACTCTCGCTTTAGATGATTTTTTTGAAAAAACATTACTTAATATTTGAAGAATATCTTTTCGAAAGATAAAAATTGTGCTTAATGCAGTTGCAAAATGCAATACTACAGTCATAATTAGACTCTCTTTTGGGTTAAAATTAGTGGGAAATATTCCTTTTAAAATTTCTAAATGTCCACTACTGCTAACAGGCAAAAATTCGGTTAAGCCCTGAACAATTCCTAAAACTAAAGCTATTAAAAAATCCAAAAAAATCTATTGCTTTTTCATTATTCCAAAAAGGACTAATCCGTATCCTGACATAACTAAAAATGGAGCAAGAGTAATTCTTCTAAATGAAAAGATTTCTTCTTCATTAAAAACATTAGGGTCTTGAGACCCACCGCCAGACATTAAAATAAATCCTAATAGAACAACTACACAACCCATAATTATGAAGGTATAATTTTTTCGTCCAAGTACCATTTTAGTTTTTTGATCCATATTAATATAGTTTTTCTGATTTAATCCAAATAAATTTATTTAGTGCAAAATATGTTGATACAACACTTATTAAAATGCCTGTAATAAGAATTCCCAAAGCAATTACGGAAAATTCAAATATTTTATTGTTTAAAAAAAATTTATCAGTGCTTAGTTCCAATATGATATTTGGGTTTATAATTGTAAATGAATACCATAAGGTTAACAAGAATAAAACTGCTAAAGTTGAAGAAATCAGTCCTTGATAAAATGCTTTTAAAAGAAATGGTTTTCTTATAAAAAATGATTTTGC